>Ga0209589_1001417_pt1 | contig 39500 bp, 20 predicted proteins | sample CowpeawhiteBW_FD_187525 | JGI IMG/M metagenome (GOLD analysis project Ga0209589, IMG submission 187525) | Root nodule microbial communities of legume samples collected from California USA - Cow pea white BW (SPAdes) (version 2) | ecosystem: Host-associated > Plants > Roots > Nodule | place: USA...
CTTTATTTTTTTTTTTTTTTTATAAATTTAACTGTATTTCTGAGAATTTTTATATTGAATGTTTAATTTTACCTTTAGGCTTTACTTATTTTTAATTAGAATCAATCATACCTAATAAATATATAAAGTTGGGTTGGACAAATAATTGTAGTCCCAAAGAAATTTGGGTTGGCTGATTCTGATTTCACACTTTGACAAAAAAAAAATTACAAATTTTAAGTAAACATAATAATGGTTGAATATGTTGAATAAGTAATACCTGAATAAGATATCATAATTATACTTTGTTGAGTTTAGATAATAAATATAAGTAATTTATAATGATAAAATATATTCATTTCAATTATTTCCTTGACGAAATGAAATCCAGTTTTTTTGTTGAATTTTCTTTTGTTATATTCTACTGAGCATTAAAAATATAATGTTTTGATATTTTAAAGATAATTTTAATATATTTTAAAATTTTAAAATTAATAGTCGTGTGTTTTAAAAACACAAATAGCAGAGAAAAATCGGTATAAAATCCAAACTCCCACAAAAATTGCAACTATACGAGAGTCTTGATGGATGGTGAGAGGGGTGTGAAAAAATTGGGACTTGTGAACTAAGACTTCACGAGAATCTCTAATGGAGTCATAATTTTGCTGCTAATGTATTACTTTTGTGATTTGCTTCACTCGCCGATTAATCAACATCTATGTAATTATGCACACGATACCCACGTTCGGAACACAAACTTTTACAACTAACTCAAACTTAAAGTTTGCAAGATCACAAGAACTACAAAACAGTTTCTTGGGTATGCAAAGATAGAATGCTGCTAAAACAACAGAATAATAAAATACACAAAACAAGACTCCATTTTCTATTCTACTTTGGAATAAAACAAAGTTACCACAACAGAGAAATTTGTGAAAGTTTAAATGGATGATTTAAGCAAAGAAAAATCATTGTTGTTAATTTTTACTAGAGAGAAGGAAAGTGAATGTGTTGATCATCACGTGCTAGTTACTTGAACTTTTCTTACTTTTGCTGATCTTGAAAAGGGCTTCAAGTAGTATAGGTATACAAATGCCACGAGACATTTCTTCTTCTTTTACTTGAGAGGTATCATCAGAAGTGGAACCCTTTGTTAATGTTTTCTCCTCCTTTTCTTCTATTCTCAATGAGTTTGGAAAGTACAAGCGTCCCTTTTCTCCTGCTCTCAGCCCAATGAGATGCCCAAGAGATACACTGTTGTCTTGAAAGAAAGATGCTGTGGACTGGTTTTTCCAACACAAGAACATAGTTAAAACTGCTGAATTCAGGACCTTGGTGGGGACAATTTTCATATCTTTTCTTTAATCAACCCTTTTCATTATTAACTAAAAACACATGATTGAGTATGGGTTTAGGGGTTGCAAAAAGGTAAAAAATGATTTCTCTTGTAGTTTTCCCTAGATGAGAGGGTACATTTTTGCCTACCCTCAACTATATGTAGGTCCTCCTATGCCTCTGAGGATATCTATATGAAGCACATTACTTTGGGAAACTGGTAGTTCTCACTTTGAAAGTTACATGCATTGACTCAATGCTAGAAGTGTAAACCAGTATTCTGGTAAGTTCATGGCACACATGGTTTACACAGAATTCTTTTCCATAACAACATACACTCTATTAATTGTTGCTTTGAAATAAGTGGTTAATGTGTTCATTTGTGTACATACACTCTGATCAGAAGTACAGTTCCCTTAGATAGTTGAACTTTAGCTATGAACTTCTGTTGTTTTTTCCTACTAATGAAATGGGAAAAACCCTTATATCAAATCAACAGAGAGAAAGAAAGAAAAATAGGATCAGTGAATTGAAATTACCTCAGTATCAAGGTTGGAGGATGAGAATGAGGAAAAACTGGTAGATGGAATGTGCATTGAGTGTGGCTCTACTGGAGCAGCTGGAAGTGATTCTGCATCTCTAAGTCTTGTATTCAAAAAGCCAAGACCAAATGGCCATCCAATAGGCATTTCATCGTTCTGAGAATTTTTGCCAAGAAAAAAAGTAGCAACATAAGAAACACAAATCAAGTTCAAAAGAAGTACCTGATGAAAAATTTAGTACAATTACAGCAAAACTAGCATCAGCAGAACAGTCACAAGAGTTCACAAACACTGGTATTGAATCGGAGATGTTGAGATATGTATAGCAAAATATTATGCTACAACAACAGAGAGATAGAGCAATACTGAAATTACCATTGGTGACCAAGTTCAGCAAGTGTAAGTGTTATGAGAATCTTTCAGAAATTCTGAACATTGCATAACTGTTCTATACTATTATCCTCCTTGTGGTACTAATCCTATTCTGCTTCAATCTTGTTTATATGACAATGTTGTTCTTCCCTTTCAAAGATGTAAGGAAAGAAAATAAATTGATCCACAGATCCGGTAGAAAAGAAGATCATAAAATCTATTTTCAAATGACTAAAAGGCCTACAAATCTGTCAGAAGAATCATCTACATAGATGAGGTTGGTAAAATATAGTGTCATTAGATTCTAAAACCAACACAATTTGTTGAGACCACCTTTTGGTCTCATGTCAGACAGCAAACTCTGTCACCGACCATTTATGAATCTTCTAGTTGTATTACAGAGGGCTAATTATTTGGCCAACTAAAGGCTATTTTTTGGTTTTCTAACGGCACAAACTCTTCTACCACAGAGGCATGGCTAATTAAACCTTTCTGAATAATTTTCACTTAATTGGTGTTCATTTAAAAACAATGTGAATTGAATGGGCTCATTTCTCCAGAAATTTCTCAGATCTGTTTGCCACACTCACCGTACCCTTTTTAAAAAATATTTTGCTCCTTTTCGATTTCGGATTTGGCCCACATCATGTGGCTTTGCTAGATTTCCTTATCTTGTTACATACTATATGAAATGAAAAGAATAGTTGGTCAAAATGATACATGAAGGGTTATGTTTACTGATAATTGTTCCAGTGAGAAAGACATTCATTTAAGAGAAACTGTGTTCCTACACCATCTAGTTTATCATTTTAAGCTAAAAATTTAAAATTGGACCTACCTTTTTCCCTGGCTTTAACTCTTCAAGTTGCCAAAATTATGAAATAGTAATCTTCCGGACAGGACCATCAACATTTGTTACCCCATTTTCTGCTTCTAGTAAATGACATGTTGGCATCACCAAGACTATCTTTCAGATCAAACCACATTCTTACAACGAAGTTCGGACAACAAACATTGATGGGTTTTAATGAAATGTTAGTTCGTATACTCACTGTTCTCACAACTACTACTTACATTACGCTCCTAACTAATGGGGTCATTTCTTCATGTCAGTCCATCTGAAAAGTACAAATTTTACAGTACACACATTCATCACACTCCATACACATTCTTCTCTTTTCATTCTACTCACACACACAACTGCATTATGCTCAACGTTTCTTCACCCAATAATTTCATGAAAATAACTCCAACTTCACATAACACCAGAAATTCAGTTCCCAGTTCCCAGTTCCATCACTTGCAAGATCATTTACTATTATAAGAAAACAGAAACAAACATGTGCCTTACGAACTGATTACTCTCTAATTCAACGAATCAAGAGACTGCATACTGAGAGAAAAAAAAAAACATCCTCACAGAGATAAAGAAAAACCCAGAGATCCAGAATCAATTACAATTCAAACACTTCGAAGTTCATAACACACCCAGAAAAAAAAGAATTGTTCTTTTTGGGTGCATAAAAACAATCAACTGAAAAACAAAGGGAGTGGTAAGAGAAATGGTGAATGGTAGAAGAAGATGGAGGAAGAAGACATATTATGATGTCATGAGGTTGCAATTTGTGCAGAAGAATAACAAAAGGGCACTGAATTATTATTACCTCTGAAACCATGTTGTGTCAGTTGCCTCTACCGAGAAATTGATGACAAAATGATGATCACGGAGAAAAAACTAAATTTTGTATTGGAGAGAAACCAAATGAGAATATACGTGTCTCCTAACTAGTGTAATAGTATCCTTCCTTAAACGTTAGACATTTAAGACTCCAGGGCCCACATCGCCTGTGGAACATTGCTTGAGTTAAAGATGAATTTTGCGCACCAAATTTGTTACTTATATATTGATCATGTTCCAGAAACTAATCATAAATGTTATGTACTTTGATCAATGGATGGAAACAAATTGTTAATAATTTACAATTTTTTTCTATTAACGTAGTCTAGTATGCAAGTTTTAGAGTAAAACTTCTGGAGTAAACATATGTACGTTCTTTTACCTTATTCACCATTTTGAGTAAATAATACCAAAAATAAATAAGAAATAGTAATTTAAAGAAAATAGTTAAACATTTTGATCTTCAATCTGATGATTATAACCATTTAGTACATGAATTGAAATTGGGACTGGTAACTACTTTGGCCCCAGATACATTAATGTAATATTTTCATAAAGACAAAATTATATTTTATGATGAAAGTGACGAATTATATCTAATGTTTGGATAGAGACCAAATTGATTATCTAGGAAACTAAATTAATTGATAGTTGAAAAAGTCAATAACCAAATTGTTCTTTTCCGTAATATCAAGAATTATATCATATTGATTGGTAGTTGTCACGGTCAGAAACTTTAATTTGTTTCTTTTATAATGTCAAATTCTAGAATCAATTGCAAATATTAAAGTAATACTCACCTTTTAAAATGAATTGTATTGTTATATTTACCACCACGTTTTAAAGTTTTAACTATTAACAATCATATTATTAGTAAGGTTTAAAAAAAATATATTTAATAATGGTCGTGTGTTTCTAAATAGTCTTATATTATAAGTGGAATATAAGAATAATTTAATTTTTTATTTTATTTTTAAGATATGTTCTGTAGATAAAGTTGAATTTGAAACACTAAAATAACAATATTTTAAGTCAATATTGTTAAATAATAAATTTTAATCTAATTCAATTTTATATCATTTATATAATACAAAATTGTTTTATCTCTAATCAATGTGAAATCTTTAAGACACCGTCCTCATGTTGACATATATACATTCATCTCAAGCGTAATGGACTCTAAGGCATGATTTTCATACTATATTATGAAGTAGACTTTAAATCTAATTCAATTTTACAAAATCGGATTATAAGACGATGTTTCCACCCACTTTTAAATATATGTACACAAAATTTGTATTAACAGATAATATGTTGTTTTTCTATATTATCTAATACATGACAAGTCCACAAATTAATTATTGGAAAATGTTGAGACTTTCTCAAATTGACATTTCATCATGAGCTTTGTTTGAGAACAGAAAAATCATCCTTATAAACTAATTTAGGTAATATGGTAACCCATTTTACTTGTTCAATTGATAGATTATTGTAATGATATATGCATGCATGACTTTCCATTAGAAAGACTTTTATGTATAGATTTGTCTAAATCGATCACTGAGATGAACTTTGAACTCTGATATTATTTGTGAATCTTTTTAAGAAAATATTTGTTGAAAATATACAACACCAATTAGACCTGAATTCATTCACATAAGAGATCAACATTATTTTTAACAAAAAAATCTTCATAGAATGAACTTATAAGTCTTTTTTTTTATATAGTATTCAACTTTCTCATTGTAATGAATGTGATACTTAAATTCACATTTGAATTTTCAACAATTCCCAATTATAAGTTGAATTTTTAATATTTTTAAAATGAAATTTTCTACTTTAAAATACCAATGTTTAGCTATGTAAAATGAATGTTTATAAAATGATCGTGCTAAATGAGTTACAATTCTAAATTTAATTAGTTTATAAATAAGTTAAGTACCATCTGATCTAACGTAAATTATTTAGCTTAATTTTGTTTGTGATATTATGATACACAAGTTTGAGCATTTTTTTTAATTAAAGTCACTTTCAACATTAAAAGTGACTAAAGTAAGTGTTTCATCTAATTTTTGTGAATCTTATAATTCAACCTACATATAACCTTTTTAATTTTTATTCCCCTTTCTTTATGTTGATATGAAAAGTCTTTTCCTATATAACTTTTTCTTTTTCAAAAATTATAAGCAGCATTGTCTATACCAGCAAGGCTAACCATTACGCTCCGTAATAAATATTTTTTAAAAATGGTGATTAATATTAATCAACCTTATTAGCTTGTCACTTAACCACCAAACCAATGTATGTGGTTGATAAATATGTGTCAAATTTAGTTTATATGATATATTTTTCTTACTTTTTATATATTTAATATAAACCAATTAATTTAGGTCAACTATTAATCTATTGTTTAACTGTGTAATTTACCAATCCGTTATTTTGATCAGTTCAATAACAAATTTAATTTTTAAAACTATGTCATTCTGAAAATCTAAGGATAAAATTATTTATCAATCATTTAACGCTAATAAAGAAATTTTCATTTTAAATAAGAAAAAAAAGTCTACTCATCCCAAATTTAAAATCATCAATGATTTTTTTTTTTATAAATTAACTAAAATGATTAAAAGTGAATTTCTCGCATGCTAATTATAAATACAAATTAGGATAAATTATAAATTGGAATACTAGCGTCTATGTTAAAAGATAAAATAAAAACCTCTTGCAGATATTTTTATATGTACTAACTACAACAATTGAAGTTTGGGCAAATAAATATATTAGTTCTATACAACTGAATGGAATAACTTATATTTTTTTTATGCTTGGATCTTTATCATTCTCTATTTATATCGAACAATAGATAACACCATTCTTTCATCTTTAGTAAAATTCTGGGTGCGAGTTTGTCTATGTATATTTTTTAAAATTAATGGTTTTTTGGTAATTTTAGTTTGAATATTTATTAAAAGTTTTAATAATCCTAATCAAAATAATTCAAATATTATAAATTAAAATATAAAATATAAATAGAAAAGGTTTTATTGTCCAATTAAATATTAATAATTTTTTATTTTTTTCTTTATCCCTTGTAAACATTTATGTTGTTCTCCTAAGTAGTCATGTTTCTCTCTCAGTCCTTTTCAAATAACCTTTCTAAATTAATTTCTAATCATCTTAAATGAAACTATCAATATTTGAAAGAAAATTCTATCATAATTTAAATTGTTGATTTATAAACTACACATCTCTTTCAATTTTGCCTTCTTTTATTCCTAGTCAGAAATTGAATAATCATTAAAAAATATAAATCATTAAGAAACCGAAATCACAATTTAAAATACAATTGATGTATCCAAAGATATTTTGCTTACTACTAACTTGAATTATATAAAAACAGTTATGGACATTGCAGATGAATTATAGAATTCACACAACATATTTAATTATGTACATATAGTAAAACTAAACAACTATAAAATAAAACCAAAAAAAAAATTGTGGAAAAATATAACCCACTAATTAAAAAATAATAATAATATATAATAAAAACTATTATATGAAGATAACTAAAATATATTTTTAAAATTCAAACCCATAAAACGAACTTTGAGTAGAGGATAATGAGTTATAACATTTATCTAGAGATTGTTGATTGTGGAATCCATGCACATGGCTACAGAAGTTTTATCTGCATTCGGTGTCTCTTATTTGTGGGACGAATTATATAAATATGTGAAAATGAATTGCCCAATTGATTATTATTATTATTTATTATTTTATTATTATTATATCCGACACCTATGACTATACTGTGATGAAAGGGAATGACACATAAAGACACAAACTTATTGTCAGTTTGTCTATGACCATATTAAGATCTTCCTTCCTTCGTCTGTATGTAATGAACTGTTTATTACTATTATCAGCAAGGTATTCCACTAATATTATTAAAGCTTTAGACAAAATCATTTCTTTATTTTTATTAAAAGAATCATTGAACAACAATAATTAAATAATTTCTTTTATAAATAAAAAATTATAATTGATTTGTGAATTAAAATTTAAATTGATTTCTAACATTAACTACCGATGTTTTAAATATCAAGAAGCTAATGTCTAAATTAGTGTTTAATTTTTAGAGAATAATTTAGACACTAATTTTTTGGTAGTTAATGTTAGAGATTAATTTTGATTCTAATCTATAAATCAACTATAATTTTTTATTTATCTTAGAGACTATTTTAGATACCAATAATTTTTAATTTATAAATTGGTATCTAGATTATTCACTATAATGGTTAATTATTTTTTGTCTCTAAAATTAGTTACTATTTAGTAATTTTCTTATAGTGTTTCTTTTATCATCACACACTATAAGAAAATGTCTCTTTAACAATTTGTTCTAGTGACTCATTTTGTCCTTTTGACTTGAGTCGATTGAGCTTGACGTTCTATCCAAATGAATTCAAGTGACCCTTTAGTTTAAACAAACTTGATTGAATCTTTAGTTTAAGTTGACCAAACTCGATTTGAGTGGAATGAAAATTAGTGGAGTTTCAAATTTTTTATAATTTTGTGGATATTGAAATTCTTCTATTTTATTATTTTGAAATACCTTTTAAAGTTTCTTAAGTTTCAATTTATTTTTTATTAGTTTATCCAAATAAGTTATTTTAATATAAAGAATTTTAAATTCTTTAAATAAATAAATTACTTTTCTAAATTAACTCATACAAACATGATATTAGTTTTTAGATTTGAAGAACGAGAATTTCACTGAAGAAAACTATTCTCCTTAAAATTAAGTGAGAATTTTTATCTAGATAATTTGGTTTGTGAAAATTTTTAAAATTAATAGAGAATAATTGATTTAAGAATAAAGTTTATGATATTGTTTTGATTTTATATGTAATTTGAATTATTTTGTAACCCAAAAATTATTGTATATATGAACAATAATTATACAATTTCACGGAAACGGGGAATTTTGGATTAAATATGTTTTGTTAATTATTGATATTGTATTAGTGAATTGTTTTGTAGGTTTATGAATAAGTTTTGGATACTATATATGGTATATCAGGGTTTTTTTGAATGAAAATATAAAATTATTTAAATTGTAGTTTTTGTTGATAAGTTCATCAAATGAATATGTTTAAAGATTTTGATGACGAAGACTTTGACCTTGTAGGTATGTTATAAGCTTTTATGATCGAATGAGTGGAATTCATACATATAAGAAAGGTTTGATATGTACACTAATTAACCACAATTTTTATAAAATGTTCAAAGGTTTTCGAAACTGTTTAAAAATATTTCATGGACAAAATAATTAATTATCCATTGCAATAATGGTAAGTTGGATAATTGATTATCATTAATAATAATTGATTATAGTTTGGTCACCATAAATTATTCTAAAACATCACTTTAATTGATAATTAATTATCTTCTTACATAATTAAGTGTTAATGGTTCATGTTTTTTTTAAATCACTTCTTTCATTGTTTACTTTTATAAATAATTAATTAGGACTTTAATTGTTTAAAATTGACTATTGCATGACTTGCATTAATGAATTGTCATTTGCAATAATCAATTATCATTCTTAAACGTTTAACACTACTACTTGTGCAAAGAATCAATTAAGTGAAAACATAATTGATTATATTGTTTCAATTGTGTTTTAAAAAAAGAAACGTAAAATAAAACAATCAATTATTACTTAATATAATTAATTAAGTCATATTTAATATGCTTCTGTAAAAGGTTTCGTGGGTTTCTCTTAAAATACATGAATTACTTTAAAAAATTATCCCTCACAAACATTCAAAACTAATTCCTCAAGAAGTTTTAAATTTTGTGAAAAGGATACTCAATAAGATCAATTTCAAGGTTTTTTTGTTGATTTTCTTACTTCCAAATAAGATCATGTTAAACATCACTATGAACTTTGATATCTCACTTATATTGATACTTTAAAGTCCATCAATCATTTGTCATCACGAATTTGGATTCTCTGTTGAGTTTTTTGGTGTTATTTAATACAAAGCACAAGGAACCACACTAAATTCATGATAAACATTACACTTCACCAAACATGAACAAACTATACCTATTATAAAAAAATATATAAATCTAAATAAATACATGGAGGTAAAACATTAAATCATTTATATTGTTTTCTATGAATTAAAGCTAAATTAGCTAACTTTGAACTACATATATGCTTACAAAAATGTAAACACCGACGTCATCTTCCTATGTTAAAACTCATTAATTTACATTTTTGTGATCCATCAAGTGAGCATATATATTGTTAATTAGTGACCAATTTAAACACTAAATCTTTTTATAACTAATGTTGGAGACCAATTTACTAATCAACTCACAATCCAATTATATATTTTTATTTATAATAGTGACTATTTTAAATATGAATAATTTTTAGCTTATAAATTAATATTTAAATTAGTTATTATAATAATTAAATATTTTTTCTCTAAAATTAATTAATGTTTAGATATTTTCTTGAAAAATTAAAGTATTATAAGCTCATTTCTAATAGTATCCGAAAAACTTAAATAATTTAGTAAAATAAGTTTATTTACTAAGTACAATCCTATTTTAGTTAAACATTTTTGTAACCAAAGGAAATAAAATAAATTAGTTGAAAAGACTCATCAAATACACTTTATTTTACATTTCTTTTAGTGCACTTTTGCACCAAGTGGACATGTGATTCTCTTCCTCATTTCCAATGGATCCAACATCATTTGATTTATGTGTTAAGAATAGTTGGTATAAAATGCCTCAAATCTTAATTATGTTGATCATGACCACTCTTTTAGGGTTCTCATTAATATCTCATACTTATACTAATTTGTTCATAAATAAGATGGTTGAGTAGAAGTAATCACAAATGGATGGTCAAATTTGAATGTGGTTGGTAACTTAACTTTCAATTCAAAACACCATTTTTTACAGATTACATATATATGGTTGATGTGTTAATGATTGTATGGTTTTGATGTTTCTTAAATATTTAATAGGTGATTTCAAGCTTTCTTTTAGATTGTATGTTAAAATTAACAATGATATGTGATATATTATTTATTTTAGAGTTTGAGGATCTTTATTTTAAAAAATTACTTTGATAAATTTAGGAAAAACATGTTTATTTCTTTTAATGTAAGTTTTTAACGAGAATTTTAGGCGTACTTTATTTTAATTAATTTTTTATCATGTATACTAAAAATAAGTTGAAATTCGGAATTGTACAAATGATTGTAATTTATTTCTTATAAGTAAGGAATAAAAATATCATGAGCAAATTAATCTCTTTTATTACTAAATGAACTTTTTAATCATGATTTATTTTTCTTAAAAAGAGAGATATATTAGGTTAAAGAAAGTAACTAATATCATTTTCTCATTGATATTGCATTATTTATCAATTACTTCATTTAAAAATTTAACAATATTTGGAAGTTATTTAACACATATAATTTTATTATTTTCTCATTACATAATTATAATACATATATCTATAACTTTAGTAAATGAAGTTTTACTTTTGGTGTAGAAAAATTCTTACTAAATTTATTTTTTAAATAATCATTAAACAGTTTCTAGTTTTCAAACTTAACCTTTTTTTAATTAAAATAACTGTTTATAGTAAACAAAATATTTACAAAATAAATAAAAATATCTACAATAAAATTATAATAAAACATTTATATTTATATTTATAATTATAATAATAACTTTATTATTTTTATTGTCATAAAAAAATAAACACACATATACATACCATATATATTTTGACATAAACGTTTTAAAAAATTGTTAGTGTTCATCCAGTGTCACGTTAGTGTAAAAATTAGAATATTATTTTAGGCTTAATGAATAGCGACAAAAATCGCAGGGCCATTGCTTTCTGCACCTCCATATTGTTTTCTGTAGGATGAAATCATCATTTTATTTTTAATTAACAAAATTAATAAAAATTTTAATTCTATTTTAAATTCAGAAATATATTTTGGATTATATAATCTAAAACATGTATTTTATTTTCGAATTTTGAATTGTATAATTCAAAAAATTTCTAGGTTATATAATTAAGAATGCATTTCAAAAATAATACATTCTAATTTGGAATGTACTTTTTAATCTAAAAATATATACTAAATTATAAAATTTAAAATATATTTAGAAAAAAATTTGGAAATACATTTCCCTGGAAATACATTTAAAATTTATAAACAAACCTTATATCTAATAAAAATAAGACTTTCAAGTTGCTTATAGATCATTGAAACAAGAACATGATTTTTGAGAAAAATCTAAAGAGACAAAATACATAAGAATTACAAGCTTATGATGGATCTCTAGGTTACCTAGAAGAACAAAAAGCTTAACAAAATCACTGATAAAATTTCTGAAATCTTTCTGGACAGCGGAGGCCATCGGAGGAGGAGGCGAGAGTGTAATTTGGAATCTAACATAAATTTTGCATACAAGATTTTATAATTGAAAATGTAAAATTTATATTTTGAATTATACAAGAACATAAATTTTATATTTCAGTTTATATAATTCGAAATATAAATTTTATGTACAATAAAAATTTAAATTACTCATAAGCGTATAAGTGATATTTAAAAAAATATTGAGAAGGCAGGAAGAAAATATCGAAATACAGGAAGCAATTGCTGAACTGCAGACTAAGTTGGGCCTTCATCATAAGCATAGCAGAACAAGAGCCCATATTCTTCTCAATCCTCTTCATGCTCCTTTTCTTTTTTTACAAAAATATTTATTTAAAAACAGGGTTAAACATTTTTTTTTTCGTCCTTTAATTTCTAATGAAAATTAAAATTAGTTTTTCTTGAAAATTTTAAACCAATTTAATCCCTCATCTTTAAAAATTCGTAAATTTAATCCTTTAAACCAATTTTTTTTAAGTTTATTTGATATTTTAAACACGTTTCTCAGCTAACATTAATGCAAAAATGTGTAAAACGGTATAAACAAACAAAAATACTATAATAAAATTTGGTTGAAACATCAAATAAATTTAATAAAATTTGATTAAAAGAACTAAATTCATACATTTAAAAAATTGAAGGACTAACTTAGTTCAAGGTTTCTAGAAGAGATTAATTTTAATTTTTATCAAAGGACGAAGAACCAAAAATATATTTAACCGTTCAAGATATGACAATACTTGATGTGTTATTTTAAAAATATCTGTGGAATTATGTTTTCTTTTTTTCCAGGTTTCTTTTACATCATTATGATTATAATATCATTAATTATAAAAAATTAAATGATAAATAATATGACTATTAATTAAGAAAAATAATAAAATAGTATTTACTTGTTTTTAATTTAAACAATAACATGTTTAAAAAATTATGTTTTATTCTATTTTTTTTAATATTTCTCTTCGATCAAATAATGTTATGAGCATAAAATAAAAACTTACTAAATTGTTTTTACTAAAGTTTTATCTTTTTTTCTGAACCAAATAATTTTTGTTTTGATTTTTTTTTTTACTTTTCTTTTCACTTATTTATTTTCTCCTCTCTGCATTTTTTTTAATCTCCCAGGCATAGCCTAAGTATACCCTAGCTTGTGCCTTAATAAAACATGTCAAAGCCTAGCGTATCAGGGACCTAAGTTGGTGGCAAGAAAAGTTAATTAGCACCAGTTTTAACTTATTAAACAAACAATTAAATATCATTTGGTTTCAACAATCTTAATTAAAAATATCTTTCTTTTTGAAATATTTTTTATTAATACTTCATATCATGACTAACAAGGAGTAACTGAAAATGTAATTCATCAAAATAAAAATGTTTTAAAAAAATAATATGATAAGTTTATTTAATATATTTAATTCAAAATTTGAAAAAAAAAAGGTTCGAATACTAAAATGGTAATCAATATTTAAGTTTATCATATTAAGCATGTCAAATAAATATAAACATGAACTCTAAAATAAATCTTCTAATGACATAACTAAAGTACGATAAAAGGACGTAAACTAATTTTATTTTATTTTTTAAATTTTAATTTTTTTCATAACTTTAAGTAACAACGATTTATATTTTTGAAAACTAAAATGTTTATTTACCCAAAAAATTATCAAAACACTATTATGCATTATAATATATATAATTTCGATAATAAGTATTGATATAAGTCTCATAATACATAATAAAAACTATGTAACATTTCTTTGACCTTGAATATTTTAATAATAATATTTTGATATTTTATGAGAAATGTGAAACAAGTATACTGAAAGGTTTTTAAAAAATTAACACCTATTTGTGAAGGTTATTTAATTGATGCCGTGTATGGTTATTACCATGCATTGGGTGTCCCCTGGTGTGCCTCAAAGGAGTTAGGTGTTTTAGGTTATCCATCAATTAATCTAAACCTAACACTTTCAACTGCCCTCTTTCCCTTTATCTCTCATAACATGCACTATCCCAATTAAGAAAATTGGTACATGCTATGCAAATACAAATTCACTTTTAGTGTAGTAGGTAATAGGAATGAAAAGGAAAAAATAAAACAAAACTATGCCAAGCAAATGTTTGCAAATTTATGAATACTATTATTGTCAAATAAAGACAAATTCTTGTAGCGTTCTACACTGTATAGGCAAAATAGCTCAGACTTTGCATTTACTTGCTTCCTAGTGTGCTCCAAGTGTTTGTGGAAAGTTTCTTCCCTCGTCAATTATTTAAGGAAATCCAAGCGGCAAGTGAAGTAGTCTTTCTCTGGCCAAGTTTTAAATATTCAAACCATAACAACCTTTGGAATAAATAAAGTGCAAACTAGCACAAGCAACCACTTTCTTTTTTTCCCACACCCCCAATCACGGAGGAAACAAAGCGTAATCGATTCGGTTGAAAATTTACTCCATTTATTATTATTATGCCTCTCCACACCCAACCAACAAAAGTTAATATTGCATCTCCACAAACCCAAATTCACAACAACTCCACCTTTATACACCTTAAACTACAAATTGACTTCAGTTTATTTATGTCCAAAGACTGTGGCAAAGGGTGATCTATTCCTCTCTACTGTTTTCTGTCTCTCAGAAGTCACCGTTGAAGTGAATCAATAACTGTAGTTATCAAGAGGTTGTAGTTCACCTTATGTAAGTTTGAAGAGTTTTCTACTATTAGAAAAATTGTTGCAAAATGGGAGTTTTCTACTTTTCTACCAATGACATAGATGCCATTGGCTACAACTACAGTGCATAACTAATCCACCAAGAAACAGTGATTGGTGCATAGTTTCCAATGAGGAAGCTCTAATCTTGTTTTGCATCATTGGCATGGAACTGACAAGTGCTGATTCTAGGTAGCTTGTATAGGTTATGGCTAAATACCAAAAGAGATATTACTCCAATTAAGCTGAAGTTTTTCTAATTTAAATGGAAAAGAACCTTGAAGAAGATTGATTGATACTCTACAAACTGTCATGTATATACGAAATATTTTCTTGATGAGTTAGTGTATGTATGTTATTTAGCAGACACGGTCTTATCAGATTAGCAGCATATCAGCATCTAAAGGAGAGTGATTTAGAAGTCTGAATTAATGTTATTCATTGCTAATCATTGACTTCGTTTTGTCCATTGTGGTGAAAAAGGAAAGGTATAACAAAATGATGTTTATCACTCAATTTCAACAGTGTGGTGCCCCTGTCACTGTTTGAAAATGGTATCTGTGATCATCTATGTTGGTAGGTAAGGCCAGTTGGACCACCAAAGAAGGTTTAAAATTAGTAAATTATGTTTCCTTTTATTGGTCTATATTCTCTTTCTCCTTCTCCTTAATCCTTGTGTTGCATTGCACCGGTTTAAAGAGAAAAACAACACAGAAGATTGTTTAAAAGCGAGAAACCACAACATGTTCATAGCAAAAGTTACATATGCTTTGATACTACATGCCATATTCCCGAATCATTACATAGACTGTGCAATTCCAAAAGCAAGATTTAATAAGATTACCACCAAGTAAAAACCCCTAATAACTTATTCTACTACCCTTTAACACTTTTTGTAATTTATAATGTAAAGCACAGTAAAACATCGATCATCATCCACACCCACCGTGAATACTCCAAATCAAAAGAAAAATCAACTCTTCACTGTCACACTGATGACTGAAGCTCAAGGCTCGAACTCCTCCTGGTCATCTTCAAACTGCTCCTGGTTCTGATAACCTTCCATGGAGTTCTTATTCTCATAGGAGTTCACATTGTTGTTGCCAAAGTAACCCCTGTTGTTGTACCATTGCTCGGAGTTCACTCCCCTGGATGAACCACCATACTGCGTTGGGTTGTTGTACTTCTCAGAGTTCACATCATAAAAGTATTTTCCACCCTCCATGAACCTCGTATCACTTAAACCCTGCCTCTCCCCGTTGTTGAAGGCTTTAGTTTTGTAGTACCTGTTGTTGGCAGCATCGTTGTTGTTATTGTTATAGTAGTATCTCTCATTGGCAGCATTGTCGTTGTTGTTGTTGTTGTAGTATCTCTCATTAGCAGCATTGTGGTTGTTGTTGTTGCTGTTGTAATATCTGTCATTGACAGCATTGTCGTTGCTGTTTTGATTTCCCTCTGCATCCTTGCTGTTGTAGAAGTAGTTGTTGTTGTTGTTGTTCTGATTTTCCATGGAGGTGTATCCTCCTTCTGCAAACTTTGTGTCACTGAGTTGATTCTGCTTTTGAAAAGCATCCTTGCCGCTGTAGAAGTAGGTGTTGAAAGAAGTGGCGGTGGGTGTGGTTTCACTCAGTTCATTTTGGTTGGTGTTATAGGCATCTTTCTTGAAGCTGTGGAAGTTGTTGGCGTTTTCCTCCTCAGTTGTGGTGGTTTTGTATGGCTTGAAGGTGGTGGGAGTGGTGTTGGGAGGGTGCAGACCAGTCTCATGACCATAGAGGCCATAGCTGTTTTCTGTTTCTGGCATGAACACTGGTTGTTGTTGTTGTTGTTGTTCTGGCTTGGTAAGTGAGCCTTCATTGTTTTCAAGCTCTGTCTGTTTGAGGTTGTTGGTGAGAGGGGTGACTTTGCTGAAGAACTGGCTTTCTCTGGCATTAAGTTGGAGGGAGAAGAAAAGGGTTGTTAAGAAGAGGAAAGGAATGAGTTTTGAGATGGGAGCCATTGGAGAGTGTGAAAGAGAGAAAGATGGTGTGGACAGTGTATAGTGATGATGAGTAGTTTTGGTTGTGGAAGTGTGATTATATAGAGAGAGGGTCTTCAACCTATCCTTCTACCCTCTTTACTTTTCCACTTATCTAGTGCACATTGTAGAAGGCTTTTTGTGATGGTTGTGGTCCCACATCGGGGAACTTTAGCTGATTGAAATGGGCTCATATTATATTAGTCTCAGCCGGACACTAGAGTGAGGGTTTTTGTTTATTTTTTGTTATTGTAAGGCAACATCATTATTAATATTTTTGGCCAAAAATTCTGGCTTTCTTGTTAGGGTTGTGCTCAACATTTTGTATTATATTTCGTTACTTCTAAGCAATCCAATGTTGATTAGAGTTGCATCATTGAATGCACAAATGCATATACTAAGTGGAATGGTATATATGGTAAGATTGTTAGCTTTTATTTAAAAAGTAACCATTATAAATTGTTTTATAAAATGAAAATGTAACAACTTTATCGGCCATATATCTATTCAATTCATATTCATAGAAAGTATCAAACCACATTTTTAACTCTATTTATAGGTAGTATATGAACTTCTTACTTTAATAAAAACAATATTTCTATTGGCATAATATACATATGAATATAATAATATTAATTATTTTAAACAAGGCATAAGGACAAAAATATGTATTTATGCATGTCTTCCTTCCATACACATTTCTCTTTTAAATTATTAAAACATTATTTATTTATTTATTTATTTATTAGGTTATTTACAAAATTTATTTTATATATTCTTTTCTATCAATACTTTCATTTTTTTTAAACATTTTTGTGCTTAATTACATAAATCTTTAATTTAGTAAGTAACTTAATTTTTTTTTCTTTGCTTTTCGATTTTATTTCATTTCAATTTTTTTTCATTTTTTCATTCTCTCTCACCAATTTAAGTGGTTTAATATTTACTAATTATTCTCGGTTTACTAAAATGCATTCCTCTCAATTCTTAAAAAATAATAAATATTTTTAAAGTTATCATAAAATTTTAAGAGTTAAATATATTTTAATCTTTTAACTTTGATGCAAAATTGGAATTCGTTTATGTCTAAAACTTTGACATATTTTGGTTATGAACTTAAAAAAATGAATGAATATATGTCAAACGTATTTCATACTACCATTTGAGTTGTTTACACGATTTGTTGCTTCAATATCAGTTAAAAAACATTTTTAACACATTAAAAAAATTTAACGTAATTGAATTAATAAAACTATATTCATTTATTTTTATCCATTAGAAACCAAAATGTATCAACACTTTGGGTAAAAACAAATTTCAATTTTACAGACTAAAAACATATTTAACCTAAATTATAATGTTTTACTCTTATCAACAATTACTTGATATTTACACAATTATTATTTAATACTTTGTTTTAAGATTTATACAAAAAATTTATATTTGATATTAAAAATTATCTCATCTTTTTCATTAAATTCTTACGAATATCATATTTATTTTATTATAAAAATTAATTAATATTTAGGACAATACGGAACTAGTATAAAAATACGTACAGCTATCAAAACGATACATAAATTTGCCAATGATAAAGGTAATGATGAAAAATTATAGAAAAAGAAATCTACATTCCCACTCCCCCATTATCTAATATTATTGATTTTTGCATACTAAAAAAAAAATATACAAACACTTTATTTTCATTTTTCTATTTTTATCTCTCTCTTCTCATTTCACATCATTTACTTTCATCTTTTATTTCTTTCCTTTTTTATCTCTAATCTCGCTGGGTGTAGACATTTAAGATGTGTTTGGTTTGTTTGTTGGAGTGTGTGGACTGAAAAATATAAGTTGTTACCCTTAATTTGTTGAGAAAGGAGAATACATGTGCAACTACTGAATCTGTGTCTGAACATGAGAGATGAATAAATCGTGAAAAAGTAAACGTGGTAACACAAATTCTCAAAATTGTCCTTTTTCACCTGCATATATTCTTTCACATCATTGCTTCTTCCTTTTTCTATTGGACTTTTTGGACATTTTCTATTAGAGTATAACGGATCATCAATTAAATATAATCGATAATACACTCATTCAAAGCAAAAAATCAACCTCTCTTATGAGAACAAATTTTATATACCATAAAATATCATGAAAGACATTTTATTCATTATTTTAAAAAATAAAATACAATTCTTTTTTCTTTTTTCAAATAAATCACAACTATTTACAACTTTTTCTATTTTTTAACATTTTTTTCTTTAATCCAAACACTAATTTTCACTCTATTATTATTATTTTCTTTCATTTTCACTATATATTCTATCCATCCATCCAAACAAAATATTAATATCAAAACCAAATATATTATTTTTCCCAATAAATGAAAATAATAATACATTTTACAAGCAGGATTACTGAAAAATTAGTTCAAGAGATAGGTTATATTTATATTTATCTATACTATTACATAAAAGAAATCAATTATTCTTTTGGTATATACATTTTTTTAATGAGTAATATTTTTAAACAAAATTATTTTTTTTAACCGTTTTCTTCATTTAGTTTTTAATTTAATCGTGTTTTTAAACTAAAAATAATTATTTATAATGTTACTTTATTTACAATAAAATTGTAAAAATTATTTATACTTATTTTCATAATTAGAATTTTATTACGTATTTCCAGTCGTAGTTAGAAGATAAATCTTATTGAATAATATCCCATATGATTTAAGTTTATCCGGTGGTGGTTCTCTGTTTGTCGATATATGAAGATGTACAAAAAAAGAATTGTGACACTGATTGTGCAAATAGGAACATGTCCGAAAACAAAGTTTGATAGATTAGGGTTTTGGGAGGAAAGTAATGATAATCACAGGCTATAACCCAGGGAAAGAAAATCCCAATGCAGATTTTAACACTGATAGTTGGAACTTAAGCATGGCAGAGTAAAGGGTGGGGCAGATGAAAAAGTAAAAAGTTGAAGGGTGCGTGATTTGTGGAGTGGGTGTGGGACGTGAAAACTCAAAATAATGAATGTGATTGGGTACACTTACACACACACACACACCATGTGCCCTCTATGCTGCTTTCTCTATATTCTGGACTGCACCTACCCTTTTCACTGTCATTGCTCAAACTGCATATAAAATCCATGGTTAGGTCACCCATGTGAATATTAGCTCATCATTTCTTCATTCAACTCATACAAAAGGCGTGTGAGTTGGGAATCAGTTTTCGATTGATTTGGTTGCAGTACCTAAAAATGGCAAAGCAAAATTTCGAGTAGGTTGCCACCCCAATCTTCAACGTTCTGGTTGGAAGTTTCAAGTTACAATCCAACAAAATAAAATCCCAATCCCAATCTTCAAACATTTTTTTTATGTTCAAGATTCCAACATAGGTACGTATACAAGATTTTTCTTACAGTTATAGAAGATTTTTGATACAGAAAATCATCTCATCTGAATCCGTCATAAAATTAAGTATCGGTTATAATATCAATCATGCGGGGAATTTTTTATTATAAAGATATAAAATTAATAAGACATGACCATATAAATAATTGATATCATTCTTACTTAATTTTTAAAATAATGAGTTTATTTATGTAACATTTAACTTTCTTATTTCTATTTCATATGTAAATTTATATGCTATTAATACCTCCTAATTAGATAAAAGATAATAATGGAAATTGTGATAGCCATCTTAGAGAGATGCAGAAAGAGAAAGATAAAAGGAGAAAGTGATGGTGAAGAAACTTCCATGTCTCATTCGTGCGTACGTGGAAGTGTGGTTGATGAACACCGAAGATCTATTTTGATTTTGACCCCATAGGGATAGGGTGAACCTCAGGCTGTCATTGATTTTATAAAGTAAAAGTGCAAAGTTCAATTCTTCCAAATTAAAAGGGAAAATTAAAAATAAAGGAAAAGAGATTAAAGTTCAACTACTTGACTAGTCTAAAGACAAAAAAAAAGAGAGAAGTTAAATTAGTTACAATGCGTTGAAAATGGTTGTAAACATTTGATTTATAAAAAATTAACATATAGACTAATGATGAAAATCTATCACGGAGGATGAGAAACATAATTTAACTCAGGATTATTCATATGGTATCTTTCATATATGAAATCATATGCAATTACACATAGTAACAGTAGTAGCTCCAGATTTAGAATTATACCGAACATTTTGAACAAGTTGTAAAAAAATATATTTTCCCCCATACAAAGACACACAATCAAAGCATCAAAAGAAAAACATCAATTAATATATATTTAATTATTTGTTTTCCTCAAATTTATGTTTTAAACATCGAGCACATTCAGATCATGAAGGAGGCAAATTTAAATCATAATATTCTCATAAGCATGATGTCAAGTCAAATAATTCCCTTTAAAATATCAATTAATATAGATTTAGTTACTCGTTTGCTTCCTACTTTGGTTGAAAAGTTGTAAGTTACTATTTTCTTTGAAAATTTACCCAACTACATTAACTGCATGACATATGTCAATTCGTGTTTTTTTTCTTTCTTAAACCTTATTTCTTTTAAATCTTTTTATTGTTCACATGTCAGGTCTCATGGTATGACATGTGGCATTGGCAAAGTAGTGTCATGTGTCGGGTTTTTGGAGTTAGCTCACCCTCGCAAGATCGCGATCCTTTGTCCCTTCCATTGTAGCATGTGTGTCGCGTAGAGCATAAGAGGCATGATGACTTGATGTCATCCTCATCTTCCTTCGGCTTATCACCGGCAGTTTGCTCAAGGTTCCAAACTCAATCTTGGTAACTAAATATGAGGGTTGCACTCATTACGGGACTTAACCTAACACCTCACACGAGCTGGCGATAGTTATGTGTCATTGTCTTGTATTCAATTAGGTCTATGTCTTTTTTATTCAATTTAGTCTCATTTTTATTTCAAAATTAACCGAATGTATCTCGCTACATTGAAACCAAATCTATTATTTATATAAGTATTATATTAATATTTTTTATTAAAAATGATTTTTTAACATGTTACATTATTGTATATTATTAATCCATGTTTTTTTATAAGATTAAAACTAATGAAGTATAAATGTTCTTACAAAAATAGTAATTATTTAAAACTACTAACATTAAAATTAATTAATACTTTATACAAATAACAAATTTTAATAAAAATATCAATATAACATTTGTATAAATGATAAATTTAGTCTCAATTAGTTTTAAAGGGACAATATGATGGAAAAACTAATAATTTTAGAAATCACATATAAAACATTATGTGAGGCACAATTTCATTTGTTGTTACCTACAATAAAAATACATTTATCCATAAAATTTTCAGATTTATTTGAGAGTAACTTAATCATATCCATAACAAATGTATTATTTAATATTATCTCCGACTTGCATAGTAAAAAGAATTATGATTAATAAACTAAAAACCTTGTTTTTCTCTCTAATGTTAAAAATATAATCAAATAATAATAATAAGTCAAACCATTTCTTGTAACAAAAAATAAGAATATAGCATAAAATTATAAATGAGGAAATTAGAAAGACTTTAGGTTGAGTCACAGAGGACACTATCTTTAGAAAGAAAATAATCACACTACACAAGACAAGACAAATAAAATAATGTACGTTTTTCTATTAATATATAAAAACTCGTTAGATTGATCGAGTATAGTGAAAAATTTCTGAAACTTACGAATATCAATATTTTAAAAAATAACATAGAACAAAAATATAAGAATAAATTAAAATAAATGGATTAAATAAAATAATAATTCGTAATAAAGTTAAAATTGTTAACCTTCAAATAATATTTATCCTGACGAATAATTGGAACTTGTTGGCTAAATAATGCTTGACTTTTTTTAACATTTTTATACAAGTCTACTAAACTTATAGAAACAACTCTATTTCAAAATATAACTTATTGACACCAAAATACAAATTATATATGCGATTTTTCGTTCTTCATTATAAGTTTATGCAACTTTCTAATTATTTGGTATTTCATATAATAATGAACACAAAATGTATGTAATAAATGTTGATGACAATTTTCCCTTTCTTGTAACATTATCTGTAAATGAAAAACTAATATCATAAAAGAGGAAAAAATTATCCATGCTTATAGGTATTTATAGATAAAATCTTATAATGGATAGTTGATACATACGGATAATGGGTAGTAGATATTTTAATACCCGTTTATAAATGGGTTAGATGTGTGTATCATACTATTTGTACTCACAAATATCAATTACCCGCAAAAGATTAAAATTAAAATTAAAATTAAATTTATATTTTCATTAAGTTAAATTTAATTAAAATTAAAATTTAATTTATATTTTATTAGATTAAATATAATTAAAATTAAAATTTAATTTATATTTTTTTTGTAATTTATTTAAATTTTATTTTAAAAATTTATAAAATATTTCTTTTAAATATTTGCGGGTATTCACATGTACCCATGAGTTTTAAAAAACCTACGAGTATTTTTTAAATGGGTATCCAACAAATAAATATGTGAATTTTGTTGTTGTGGATAGATACTATCCATACCGACCCAATAAATTCTCATTCTTGATCACAAATACCGAAGGTAATATCATATCCTTATATAACTCAACTTTTTTTTTTTAAATAACTGGAAGAATGTGTCAACTATTTAATTACCTTAAAAATGTTTATGAAAATATGAATAATAAATGTTCCTACCTCATTCAATAGTTTTATAATTCTTAAAAATTAAAATGTACGATGATTTAAATATTTTTTTTCCTTTTAGCATTCTTCCACTCCAAGATGCAATTGTTTTATTAGCTGCGGCAGGAATAGGAAGTACTTATTGTAGACTCCTCCATTTACATAGCAATTTTGTTCATAAATATTTCGTGGCCAGATAATTTTAACATTTATAATCCTGTATAAATTTTAAATAGTATACACTAATATAGTGATAAACCTTGTGGTTGTCCTACTTAATGCTTAAGTAAATGTTAATGTTTTTTTTATGAAGTTGGAGTGAAACGAATGTGTACTCTTGCTAATCAAATTTATTTAAGTGGACTCAAAAAGTCACAACTTTCTGAGTAACCATTTCCTTATTCTAAAGCCTTACTTAAGGGAAAGCAAGATCCTTCTTATTTTTTGTTATAAGTAGAAGAGACGCTCCAGAGACTAATATAATTTTACTAAAAACCCACTACATAGAAAAATTTTTACCTACCCTTATGTTAAATCAAATCATTGTTTTTTCTCTTAATTATTTAATAAAGCTAGAATTCTATTTTAATTTCTTCAATAAAATTTAAGCGTAACAAGCCATTTTTAAATCACTATATTTTTTTATTTCTATAAATTAATTTCATTTAAAAAATTAAAAACTTAAAGTTTCAACGCATACATTTTACATTTAATTAATATTTCATTTTTATTATTAATTCAAATTTTCTTTATTGGCCTAAATTTCCTGTTAATATTTTTCACTTCACAATGTTTTATATTTTCCATGAATGATAAATACTTATATATTTGTTAGCAATAATAAATAATAAAAGAAAGAACCGGAACCAATATATGACCAGTTATCCATTTGTAAATTATAAATAGATTCCCTTGAATTGAATTTTAACATTTATGAAAAAGAAAGACTTATTTCTCTTTTTGCAAGTATTAAATAAGTCGAGCTTATTGAAAATATATAAATAAGTATGAAAAAAAACCTATAAAATTTCCACATGTTTGAAACAAATTTCTTTTGTGAAAGTAATAACAAAAGAAAATTATTTGCTTAGTATCATGTAAGAGTATCCTAATGTGACCACTGATTCAACCTCTTTATATTCTCTTGAAAAAACATAGGAAATCAACGAAATGAAACATGAAAATGTTGCACAATCAGCAAAAAATGAGGCAACAAAAGACAAATTTATTGTGTTTTGTAGTTGAAAATGTAGTGGTTTGATGTGGAGGAATTCACTTCTTCAGAGTTCAGACATAAACTTAATTATGTTTTTTTCCTTTTACCCTTTATTGTTGTTGGATGAAGAGAAGTTGAATGCGTAATTGACGGAACTTCCATTACTTTCTGCAATCTTTCCAAAGGAATAAATTATAGAAAAGTAAAGGAAATATGAAGGGTGGTGGAAGAGGGCATGCACTTGTACAATATTTTATTTTTATAATTTTTATAACAAATTCGCAATTAAAATTCTTTTGTCAAACCTTTTGTTGGAACAATCACCCAAAAACTTTTGTTCAATCAATTCACATTGCTTGTCGTTCTCAAGTAAGTAATGGTTACCTAAAAGAACCAACAATGACAAGTTCATTGTTAACCATAGATATATTCATTTCATAATTCAATGATCAGGATTTTGTTAAGGGATTTTATAATAATAATAATAACAATAAAAATATGGTCTCCACAGATATTATGTTTACAACATTTTTTGGTAATTATGTGTAAAATATATTTTTATTACATTTGTTTTATTGATATTTTACTTTAAAATAGAATTATAATGATAAGATCGTGTTGAGTTTGTTTAAAAAATGTGATCTTTATACATATAATGTTAATTAACTTAGCACATGAAATTAAGAAAAATTGTACTTACTTTTTGACTGGTCGTGTTAAACGATACTCACACCCTTCTAGTATATATACATGCACCTTCCTTGTTTTTAATGAAATGATACTCACAATTCTCTCTAATTTTGAAATGAACATTGACTTATGTTTTCTTAAGAGGACCAGAAATTTCTTAAATAATGATTAAATTTAGTGATAACAAATAATTAATCACTATAGTGTTTATTTAGATTCCAATTTATAAATTAAAAATATTGGTAATTAAAATAATTTGTATTATCAATAATTGGTCTTTACATTAGTAATTAAATAATTTTTATTAAAAATTGGTCACTAACATTATCTGTACCAAGGTTTTGACTACAAAAGAAATTGATTTCTATAATGGTTTTCAAATGATTAATTAGGGTGTGTTCACTTGTGAAAAAATTAATTTGAGATAGAGAAAAAGGATGAATTTAAGTGAATTAGAGGGTGAAGTTTGTGTTGTGGTTCACTTTAAGGACTTAGAGGTGAAAGTGAGTAATAATTTGTCAGTAATTTAATAGATGTAATAGATTAATAATTAAGTTTAAGAAAAACAAAATTATCAAATTATCCTTGATTTTTAAAAGTAATTTAAAATTATATTTAGATAAGTTAGATTTATTTTAAAAAATATTAAAATGAATACATTAAAATAACATATTTTAATAAAAAATTATTTATTAAAAATTTTAATAAATAATTTAAAATCAATAATTACTTTTAAAACTTTTTTTATAACTTTTGAAATTTTCATAATTAATTATTTTTGTAAACATAATTTTAAAAGTCATATTTTACATTATTATCATAATTAAACTGAAAAATAAATTGAGGGATAAATGTAATCTGCCTGATATCCCCTTAAATCATGATATAGGAGAGATGATTGGAAAATAGAGAAATCTCGTCTTCCTTCCTATCCCTCTCACTTAAATCTACTGAAATGAATCATTACATTACTTAGAGACTAATTTCTTTGGTAACCAAAACCTTGGTAACCAAGGTTAGTAGTGACTAACTTAGAAATCAATTCATAATAAAAACTATTTTAATTACTAATTTAGAGACTATATATAATTTTTTATTTATAATAGAAACTATTTTAGTTACTAATAATTTTTAATTTTTAAATTAGTATCCAAATTAGTCATTATTTATGAATTTTCTCATAGTGAAAATTAATTTCTATTCTTTATTTAAAACAACATATTGGCCGAAAATTAAATAAAAACTATGAAAATTAAAGTTAAAGTTTTTAAATAAAAATTGAGATTAAAATTATTTAGTTATAGTAAAGTTATTTTGAAATTTACTGAAGATAATATGGAATCCACGAAATATTTCACCTAGTGTTTCATCATCTTTTAAACATATCTTTTGTTATCTTTATAAGGTTACAATTTGTAACTCTCTTTTTTTTCCACACCGTATATTCCTATAAACAATGCAAATTGTGTCTCGTATTTTCTTCATAATTTTGTATCTACAATACGTGTATTCAAATTTTGACAAAACAGAGTTAATAATGTACCATGTTTTAGTCTTTGATTGAAGAAGATTGTATTCTTTGTTTGTATTATTCTTTTTAACTTAGAGATTATTTATTTATTTTATTTTACGCAAGTTATAGTATGTGGACTTAACGAACACCTTGATCATGTCCTTCCATTTAGTGTAGTCATTGCCATTGAAGAGAAACTTCTTATGTCATATAATATTTGGTAGAGAAAAAAGCCACAATAAATAAAGTTGAATTGTGTTTTTAAAAAACTTTATATACTTAAAGATTTTTTTTTTATGATAATTTGAAAGATTTTTTATTGAAAAGACAAAAAGGCGAGATCCAAAACTTTTTATACTATTTTATCTTAGCCACACCGAAATTATGTCTAGTTCTTGGCAACTTCTAATTTCCGATAGAAAAAAACAACTTTTACAAAAAAATCATTTTTTTGAAACAAATTATAACCAAAAGTTCAAGTATTTTTTACTTCACCAAGCAACTACCTCAAGTATTCTTTATACAAAAATATCTTCAAGTTTTAGACTCACTCTTGATAAATTTGAAGGGAACGGTTGTTGCAAACCACAATATTTAAGATAGACTAATATGAAATATGAGTTTGAGTTTCTTAGCTAAAAATACTTGAGAAGAGAATAACATGATATAATATCTTATTTTGACATTTTGTGAACGAATTCTTTCGTCAAAAATATTTTTCCATAAATGTTAAGAAGATAAACATATGATGCTTTGTTTAGAGGAAAGCAAAGAATGTAGATAATGTATATCTATTATTTTTTGTATTCGTTAAAATGGTAGACTAATACGTTAAAACCTGCTTATTTGTATGTTTTCAAGAGAATATACTATTTCTGATCTACCAATAATATTTTTATTAACATATTTAAAAACTATACATGAGTATACCTTTTCTCAAAAACACAAATGAGGTGTGGTGAATATTTTTACATTATAGTGTTTAAGTTTTATTTAATTTGCATGAGGGGATATAAATAATGTAATTTCTCTAAATATAACTTTCTAAAATTAATTATGAGAATCAACTAAAATAAGATTACATGGAAAGTAACTTGAATTATAGGAAAGAAAGTGAAAAAGTGAAAAGAAATATAGTTATTTTTTCGATGAATATTCTATAAAATTCATCAACAGTATCAGAACCAATGATCCATCTTAATAAATTTTCTCAAAAAGATTTATAAGTGTTATCAGTTCGTTTTGGTAACCAATTCAAACAAGTACTATATAAGTGAAAAATGAGATTTCAAACAAGTGTTTATATATAAGATCATTATTTAGTTACTCGTGATTGAATGTTTATGTAGAGAATATCAATGTGAATGATTAGTTTAAATAAATAAATAAATAAATATATATATATATATATATATATATATTAATTGATGAAGTTATTTTAAATTAATTCTATTGAATTATTAGATTATAATTTAATTCTTAATATTAATAATAATATTATTATTAATTATTATAATTATCTTTTTACATTTGTTAACCTTTAATTTATTGAGACTATCCATTCAAAGCAAAGAACTTCCAACTTTTGCGGCCAAGTCTTCCTTAGAGTTTCAAGTATTCTTCGCACATGATCACCCTTAATGCTTACGGTACGATATTAGTGATCAAATAAAATAAAATAAAAATATGAATGATATATATGCAACTACTCATTTTTTTCATCTCGTAATTGTCTTCCTGCATTAATTAAAATATGAATTTCTGTGTTTTCACCGAGTATTTATTTCCTAATATATGAGAAAGATAATTCCGAAATATATTTTAGCATCTTGGAATTTAGTGTATTATTTATATGTTGAAATAATAGTTTTGAAATGCATTTATTATTTTGTGAGGAAGAGTTCGAAATGTATGTTTTATATTTAGAAATAACATTTCAAAATGTATTTTTATATTTTAAAATAGCCATTCCGAAATTAAATGTATATGAATTGTATTCTATATATTCTTATCTGCATATAACTGTGTTCATTCCTAAGTAAGTATTCTAAAATATTAAAAAAATATATTAAAATGAGGGTGTGCATAGCGTAAATTTGAAATTTGCTTTTTACTCAAATTAAAAAAGATGTAGAAAGACATAAAAAACGTATTGGAAAAATCAACCCGTTTTGGGTTACCAATTTTAGTGAAATTGTTTGTAATCTACAATCTATACTGAAAAATTCAAGTTTATTCTTATACTTCTGTCTTTGAAACATTGCTCCCATTTTCTTTTCCAATGTGTAATCAAATAACATGAGAAAGGAACGTATTTTTCCTAGTGAGAAAAAAAGTAATAATAAATTGTTAATTCCAACTACAAATACTTAATTAAAAGAACATGCTGCAAAAAAATAGAAAAGGAACAGCATAAGCTTAACAGAAATACGTTTATATGAAACTTGTTACTTTGTCAGAATCATTTACCGTAGTTTTGACCTTGAAAGGACATATAACTTGAAGCATGAGTGTTCATAATCTTCAGCTTGCAAAGAATTTTTCTCTTTTTTGTTCATTTTCCCACCAATATGCAATCCAAATATAGAAAAAAGATTTTGCTGAAGAGACAATGTTGTTTTGTGATTTGTTTTTGTAGCACTATTATTGATTGTATAATAATATTATAATCTTTCTATAAAAATCTTTTAAGAATCCACGCAATGGGCGGGTTTATATCTATTGTACACTATTAACCTAATCAACCATAAAACTCTCGAGAAGCCATGCCAAGACTTGGAACATGGTTACCTCGTAAAGCTGCAATATAAAAAAATGTAACGCAGCCTTTGAAAACCATATTCTAATCAGAAGAATCTTCAGAGACATCAGAGTCTGAGCTTTCTTCTTCATTTACAATTCTGTTTGCAGTAGCATCTGAACCCTCGCTCATAACATCTGCCTCTGAATCCTCTTCATTCTCTTCAATGCCATTCTCATTGTGATTGTCATCTTCAGAAGCTTCAACATCTTCATCACTTGTTCCAACAAGATCACCCTGCCATCGGCTGGGGTTACCATTAAAACCTATTTCCCAGTTTCCTTGATCATATTCCACAGCTTGGCCATTGTCATCAGATTCCACTGCTTGGCCATTGTCATCAGATTCCACTGCTTGGACATTGTCATCAGACTCCATTGCTTGGACATTGTCATCAGATTCAGCCTCTTCAGTGCTGTTACTAATGTTAGCAGTCCCCATATGGATGGGGGTCATAGGACTTGCTTTTTCATCATCCCAATCCTCATCCAAGTTTCTTAATGATTCTCTAGCAATGTTGTTGCTACGAGAGGCACCCCTATGGTCTAGCAACAGATCTTCAACAGCCTTTTTCCCCACTCTTCTTTTCCGGACTGTTCGACGACCACGTCCTTGTGATCCCCCTCCCTGTTGTTTTACCCTTTGATTTAGATTCCCGGCAACCTTTGCACTGCGCCGACGGCCGTTATTTTGCTTGGTTTTAGATATACTTTTACTCCGTCCTTTGAGAGCACTACCTCGTCCTCGTTTGTTGTTGCTTTGCACAATTTTCACAGTACGAGATTTAACTTTCATGAATTCATCATGGCCCATGTCTACTGTTTCAGCCACTTTAATAGATTTGGAAGCATTGTGTCTTGAAGGAAGCTTCTGCAAGAGAGAAAAGTTAAGATGGTTGTTAAACATCAGATTAACACAAGAATTCCAGCAAAAACAGTCACACCTTGTCCACAAAATATAACCAAAAGGGCCTAGTATAACAGCAAACATGGCAACCAATCTGTTTGGTGAATGTCCTCCTGGACAAAATAGTTCAACTTCATTTTGTTTCAGATAAAATAAAATGGGAGCAGAACCCATAGCAAACATTTCATGGTAATGCCTACGATATTAAAAGTTCGAGTGCAAAATAACAGGGAAAATGAAATAGACTCACTATGTACTGCCTATCTTCTTTCTCCTCACGAGGTTCAGGTTTCTCATGCAGTACGTAGACAATTGATTCATCAAACTCAAAAAGCCTGAGAGACACGGCTGAAGTGGTCAGTGGAACCCATGGAAGTACAGCAACTGATTCAGGATCAGCAGAGGTTTGTGCAGCACTCTCTGACATAGTGTTCAACCCCAACTGTTCCCCTGTCGTAGAGAAGGTTGATGATAGAAAGTCCCGCTTCAATGCTCTCTCAAGTAGGGCCAATATCTGAAAAATGGATTGTTACATTTAGAAATGACTGAGTACATATGAGTTCTTAATCTCTAAAATGTTTGATAAGATATGGATGACAATTTTAATCAAAATGGCAAACCTGTAACAATTCCTCTACAGAAGATGATTTGCTCAACTTCACACTCCAATGCCTCCTAATATCTTCGATCCAATTTGATTGAAAAGCTTCAGGTGGAATAGAAACCTGTAAATCAGAATGTGTATATAATTATAATATATCCTTCAAAAAGTACCATTCTAAAATTAAATGAGAGAAATAGTCTCCAGGTAAGAATGTAAATCACCAATACCATCAACTCACCTCAATATAAGCTAGCAGGGCCTTAAGCAATCTTGTCCGTAAGGGAAGAGACGAATCCAAAATACAAATCTCTTTTGATAATTTGTCTCCGCATTGAAATGCGTGTTTAGAAAAATTAAATCCATTATTTGAGGGAAAAGTTCGGTGGCAACAACTGCAATGGGAGTCTTCAAAGAAATAAGGATTGAGACAGATATCACAGACGACAACCTGAGGTTTGCATCTTTTCTTCCCATATTTCATGGCGCATAATTTTGATGAGTTATAGCATTCTTTCCATGTCCACTTTTGAAAATCTTGATACCTTCTCAATGCAGATTTCTTGTCGCTCTCACTTTTCCCAAGCTCAATTTTGAAGGATGAGGAAGTTTCCAAACTGTCAGAGTTCAAGCCACAAAGGGTGCTACTGGGACTGTCAGATCCAGTATGGCGATCAGGACTGGAATCTGTTTCGTCAGCTTCATTTTTAACACATGTTTCGCCTCTGCTTCCAGCTTTAGAACATTGAGTATTATTACGGACATTTTCCTTAAAGGAACCCTCAACCTTTTGCAACATTAGTCGCAAATGAGATTCCCTGACCCCACGCGAATCAAGGGAATTCAGAAGCGCATCAAAGGCCTGAAAAATTAGTTTAGTAAATTATAAAAAATTAAGACAAATAATAAATCTAAATTTAAAAGCACAGAATGTTGGCATTTAAAAATTAAAAAAAACGAGTGCCACATATTACTTGACAGCATTCTATCTTTGGCTAGCCGTAACTTAAAAACATTAAAGAATGATACTTTTGAAAGAAGCAGACCAAATAAATATTGACAATAAAAGGCCAGAACTGTGTTGATTTATTTTAGCAAGAGGATTGCTCAACTCATTTATAAGGGGTGTGTAATGCACACAACATTCATACCTAGGATTAAAAATTTGGAGCATGAAGTTCTGAAAGAAATTAGAATTGAGAAAAGGATTGGTTGATCTTAGACAAAGGTTTTTGAGCCTAATTTAACATAACAATGTGAGGTAAGGGCTGTCTCTTACTTATATACTCTTTTCAAGTTCTATTTCTAGTCCATGTGAGACTTAGTCTTTTTCCAATATCATCATGCCAAACACTATTGGGCTTGGAGCATGGATAATATAATAGTTGGCTCTTTTTTAATGGAAGTAGTGTACGAGGAAAAGGAAAGTGTTCGGTGGTAACCAAGTTGAAGGGAGATAGACTTGTAATCATAAATAAGGAAACAAATAGGGAAATATGATGAAATGTGAAGACCACTCCAAAGAGATCATTTAGGATACTCAAAATTCTAAAATATTGTGATAATAATAAGATATTATAAATTACTTTCTAAATAGCCTAACAAATTTTAAGGTTATCCTTCTTAATGTCATTTTCCAAAAGGACAACAGATATTGATGGATAACACAACTGAAATATGAGGAAATGAATTTAATGCGGTCTTCAAGAAACTGGACGAACCAACTGGTCTGACTGGTTCAATCATAGAACAGACCATTGGGTAGTTCAGCCAGGCCACAACAAAACAACAAATACAAAAGCCAGCTCCACAAATAAGCCAATAACCCACACAAACTGGTCTGTTTGCTTATAAATGGTTCTTTGTTTAATTGTTGTTAGAAAAATGCTCAAATTTGGTAATATGCTAGACTCAAACTGCTGGATGTAACTCCCCAAGGTTTATGAGCAAACCATTTTTACCACCTAATCCAGTAGAATACCTCTTGGTAATATTTACTTTACGTTGATATAAACAATATACCTTCAGTTTGTAATACAAACAGACACTGACACAAGTTCAACCATGGGTTAATCATTAACCATAAACCAATGCTTTCACTGGTTCAATGCTCAGGCAATTTTATGGGTATGATGTCTATTGAAGTCAGAGTTGATAAGAGAAAGAGGGATTGCCATATAAGGAAAAGAAGAAGGAAAAGGTAACTAGACCACACGCAGTTTACCTCTTCAGTATCAATCAGCCTCCAATTGCCATCAAGAAATTCAACAAAGATCCTGCCAGAGCCAGGATCATTGGAAGAAGCAGATGCAACAAATTGCCAATAACGGTTACGTCTTCGATCTTGCCCAAGGGGTAAGGATCTGTAGGCACACATCTCCTCTGCTATGTGGAAAATATAAGATTTCAGCTGAGACCGTGACCTTTTTGAATACTGAGCAAATGTCTGAATCTGAGGGTTATCAGGGCCACCAGTGCAGAGATCTTGAACGGAAGAGTGTTTTTCGACAGACAGGCTCTGTACACCTGGAGCTGCTTTTTGATTTTCTGCAGTGCTGGGAGAGGGCACATTATTACTATTGTTGCCAATATTAATGCCAAGCAACGAAGGGCTTTGGTTTCCCTCCATGGCGGGACAAGAATATTGTACTTCAACTTTATTCCCATTGAGAGACGGAAAATCAGATTTACTGAAAATATCATCTTTTAATCGAAATTTATCCAGTTGTGCTTCTGCCCACATTTGTTTCTTCAGAGCATTTGCTGCTTCCAAACGATCCTGAACAACTACTCATGTCAATTTGATAAACAACACAAGAAAAAGTTAAGAACAAAATACATTATATGGAATAAAGTTTACCTCAAGAACAACACGGATTGAATTTCCTTCATTTGCCACACCAACCAACACAACAAGAGCATTTAGACGCTCCTCTACACTGAGGTCAGAATACTCTCCTTCTGCAAGCCCTTGAACCCATGACTCTCCGGGCTTGCTTTCATCAATTTCCATATTATCTTCACCAAGATTTCCAACGTTCAAATCTTCACAAGCACCAGGTTTCCCGGTTACAGCAATTGGAGTATCAACCTTCTTGGAAGAACTCTCAGGAAAACGAGGCAGATCCTTATCAAACTCACCCTGAAGTCCAACATCATGGCCCAAATTTTCTTTTCCATTTGATGAGAAATCATCACACGGTTCAGATGTTTTGTTTGCACTTGAAGAATTAACCAAATCATCAACTTCAGGGTCCTCATCAATTTCGTCACTCTCTGACTCTTCTCTTTCAACATCATCTGTATCCTCCTCAGCTAGAAACCCATTTTCAAATATCTGAATTTTCTTTCTTGCTTCTGAAAGAATGGACTCGGCATCAGCAGGGTTCTTTCTAAATGCCTGACGTACACAATATGTTGATGGAGCTATTCTTTCAAAAAGCTTGGTATCTCTTGTTAAAGCAACAGAAATTGATGCCTCAGGTGTCTTGCTGGTCGTCAGATCTCGAAGACCAGATTTCTGACAGGTAAAAAAGAGACATAAGAAGTCAAGAACAAACCAGACAGTACAAAAGATCACTTAACATGAATATGCAAGTATACACGCACCTGAATTTTTTCTGCAAGCTCTAGTACTGTCAATCCCTTGTCACCCTCAAGGGATAGAACATGAAATGCTGCAAATTTAACTGTACCAGGAGTTAATCGATGTCTAGATCTTCGAGGGGCTAACAGACCTCTCTCCTGCATTTTTGCGACTGCATTTTCAGCCGCTGAACCGTTACGAAGTTTAGAAATGATATCTTCACAACTTCTTCCCTGTATTTTAGATATAGATTTCAATCACTCATTGGAACAATAACATTAAATCCCCAAAAGGAAAGCCTTTAATTGCTTACTAAAACGCATGCAAACCAAAATTGTCAGCAAAAAATGTAATGATAACAAAAGTTTCCCAGCGGTTCAGGATAAACAAAAATAGCTAAACAATAAATCAGCCAACTGAAAATTTATCTTATACTGCCTTTAATCAATGCGGAGGTATTCACATAATGAAAGAATCTTCAAAACGGCATCTAAAAATGATAAAGTAAAACTAAGAAAACTGAACCTCGTCTTTATTATTTGCATATGAACAGGTAGCACTTCTTTTCTTTAACTGTGGTCCATATCCTGCAGATAAAGCTAGCTGTCGGAAAATTTCTGGCCATGTCAATAGATTCAAGTGCTTATGCCAATTCCTTATGTCAAAGCCCCATGCATATGCCTAACATGACAAAGGGAAATATTACATGAATGGAGTCTGCTAAATAAAACCATTTATCAGAACAAAAAAGAGAAAATTTCTAAAATCCTTGAACTTACGCCTTCCACAATCTCTGGATGACCACCTCCAGAGTTAGCAGCACCATTTTGGTTCGATCCTAATCCTGTAGAAGGTGTCCTTGCAACATCTTCAATGTCTTTTATTACCACCTTAAGAAGAGCAACATGTATCTCACCCAATAATCTTGAATCCTGAGAAAAAATCATTTCAACACCCAGAATGAGTAAAGGGTGAACAAAACTAGTTAAACTAATAGCATGAAATCACTAGCAAAGTCCAGACTGACTCACATAGTCATGAAATGCTTGAACAAACTCATCTAGAGTAAAAGACCATAACTCCAGAACATCAGCAAAAGTAATCAAAAATCTCCAAACCTGAAATAGAACAGTACAGCTTTCAAACCTTCAATTTAGAAGTATTAAGTAAGATAGGAAAGCAGCACAACTCTGACTCAGCAAACAACACAACATACTAAAAAGATTACAAAAGAATAACTACAAGAACTATATATTGCAGAAAGATAAATGGCTGAAGCACAATTTCTTAATGCAAACATCAAAACTAGATAATAGAGCAAACTAGGAAAAGACCAAAGGAAATATACAGGTTTACCTGATCTTAGTCAAACATACATGCAACATTAACCCAAAAAAACTGAAGTCCTTAACTATCTTATACAAGCAGATATAACAACATTAATCTGTTATTTGAAATAATAAAAGAACTGTAATTATAGATCACTGTCAGGACCAGAGCAGAATTGGGAATGCAATGAATGGTAAATTAAGGATTTTGTATACTATGCGTGTGAAAAAAGGAAAAGGAGATTATAAGAACATACCATGAGAAGATTGCCAACATTCTTCTCTGAGTTGATCCAGGGTTTGATTGCAAATGGCTTTCTTAGCTTGACACTCTTTGGTGGGAAAACACACAATGAATCTATAATGTAAGAATAATTTTTCAGTACTACACGTAGAAATGCATTCCCTTTTTAGTTTTCGAATAAATACTGAGTCCCCCGAAAAGACCGATTATATAAAAATTAAAGACAGCAAAATAAAAATAAATTCCTCACCCCTAAATGACTCAATATGTTGCAGAGTATCAAAATCAAGATGAATAATAGAGGAAAACCCCTTGCTTGTGGCAGCCAACTCCATCATTTCCAGCTGTTCATCCTCAATAAGTTCCATAGATTCCTTAGCTATTCTACGGGCAGTTGCCTTCTCAAGGGCAGCTTTCCTTCTCTCTGCTTCTTTCTCTTTGCGAAGCTCTTCTCTTATCTTCATTTTTTCTGCCTTTTATGGTAAAATATGTGAAAATAAATCAAGTATTCTCAGATGTCTAAACATAAAAGCTATCATCACAAGGCTTGCACACTCACTTTTAAATTTTCTTTCAGCAAAAATTTTTCCCTTCGCTCAATTTCGCGTTTTTGCTCCCGTTTTGCTCTTTCCTCTTCTCGTTGTCTCTCACGCATTAACCTCTCTTCTTCCTTCTTTCTTTCACGATCTTGTTTCTCTATTTCTTTTCTCATCCTCTCTTCATTCTAAATATGAGGGGAGGAAAAAGAGATTAATTCAAAGAATGTGAGTGCAATTCATTTCAACTGTTATAACAGTTATGATAGCAGGAAAAAGTGAGTTCATTCCAATGAAACCTTTCGTCTAAGGTTATCTTGCTTCTCAATCTCTTTCCGGATTTTCATCTCATGTGCTTCTACATCACGAACATCATCACCCTACATCAATATAATTAAAATTATTAAACCACACTTTACAAAGAATCAACTAAAATTTAAAAGAGATCACGTAGAAAAATTACAACACTAACAAATAGCTCACAAATACCTTTCGTTTCTTCTCAATCCGTGTTGCATTGTTGTTATGCAAAACTTGACCACTAGGTTGAGCATGGTGATTTTCTGGCACAACAGATTGGTGATCAGCAAAGTGAGAGCTCGTTCCAACATTAAGTATGGATGGGTCCAATTCCCTAATTGGGGCGGTATTATCATCCCGCGTAGGAGACTGATACGGAATCAATTGCTTATCTTGTTGAGACAAAAGACGAGCACGAAATTGACCTTGACTAGGACGAATTCTAGGTACAGTTTCATTTCCAAGAGCCAAATGAGGATTTCTGGCAGGACCTTCCATTGCATCATGTAAATGAGATTTGCTAAACGGTCCAGGAGTATCAGACCTAGGGCCAGACTGGCTCGGTAGAGATCGATAGTCACGGAATGTCCTTGCCATACCCTAGAATGGAGCTCAACTTAATCAAGCTCAAATAACGAAACTAACTTACAGTAAAAATAAGCATCAACGTGAAGACAAATAATTTAAACAAATATAACAGCATGTTCTTCAGTTCCTCAAACTGTTAAGAAAAACAAACAGATCGTTTGCACAAAGAGGGCATTTAAAATGATAATCTGTGTGCCAAGGCAAGCCAAAAGGCACTTAATTAAACATCATAAAGATATACTTAACCAAGCAAAAACTAAAAACTACTGATAGAAAAGAAGTAAACACTAAAATCTAGACATGATATTAACAACTCAACAAATAAAAGCTTAGGCAACCTCCAACCTTACCACCAATGTCCTTTCCAAATTCCAATTTGTGACCAATGAGCAGTACAGGAAAAGTTTCATTTCATTTACCAAGCTTGCACTGTTATAGCAGAAAGAAAACCAACCTTATTGGCTCTACTATCATGTCTTTCATATATTTTACTGTCATAGGCAAAATTAGGTAGCTTCTGCTGTTCTGTTGCTGCTGCTCCAAAAGAGAAATATACAAGACATGTCAGTAGCCAAACAAAGGTCATACACCTATAACAAACATTTACCTATATTTCTAGCTATTTGTTTAAATTAAAAAAGTAGAAGCCCTAGAGACGGAGAACAAAGCCGTATATGATAAGTAATCCAAACGAAATATAAAGCACATCTGTGACAATTTTTCACGATGCCAAGGTAGAGAAGAAATGCAAGGAAGATAAAGCAATCTAAGTTAAAACAGGACCTAAATAACAGAATGTACAATGTAAAAGAAACAACAGCATTCAGTTAATTCAGCAAGTTAAGATAGAATCACAAGTTTCTATGATTTTTTATATACCTAAAGGTGCTCCAAAGGCATCTGGAGGCAATGGATCAAACTCTACTCCTAGAATTGGTCCATCTTCCCTCAACGGCTCTCCTAACTGCGCCTCAACACAAGCAATTGCTCTATTCTCCATCATAGCCCGTGGGGACTCGTAATAACCAGGCACACCCCGAGGAACAATGTTCAGGGGCTCCACTCGGGAATAAGGGCTGGAACCTGAACCGGACCCGGATCCATACTCATTACCAAGCTCCGAGGGACCCAGCATGGGGTCATCTGTAGGTGATTCCGGCAAAGGCTCTGCCACCATCTTCCGTGGCAGTTTCTTGGACGTCAAGTCCTTCTTGTCCTTCAACCTCCTATGGCAGAACCACATCTGTAGCTGCCGATCCGACAAACCTAATTTCTCAGAAAGTTCTCCCCTCATCGTCTCCGACGGATAATTATCCACTGATAAACCAAAAAAAAAAAAAAAAAAAAA
>Ga0209589_1001418_pt1 | contig 39497 bp, 24 predicted proteins | sample CowpeawhiteBW_FD_187525 | JGI IMG/M metagenome (GOLD analysis project Ga0209589, IMG submission 187525) | Root nodule microbial communities of legume samples collected from California USA - Cow pea white BW (SPAdes) (version 2) | ecosystem: Host-associated > Plants > Roots > Nodule | place: USA...
CATTTTGACTTTCCTTAAACTTCGTTCAGTTTCACTTTTGTCAAACATTGATGTAGTGCATTTTGATGAGGATGAATTAATGTTATGAATTTAACTTCTTCCAGACTTATATCAATTTAATTTTTCCCAAACTTAAATCAATTTCACTTACTTCAATGCTCAGATTAAGATGTCATTTTGAACATGTTGGGACTAATATCAACATAATCAAACTAATTCATTTCTTCATTTAACAATAGTACAAAACAGATTGGACTTTAAAAGATTACACACAATAACAGTACGAATAATACAATAACAACTCAAGTGAACCCTATTACTAATTGCAGCCTCTTCTCAACAACCTTCAATGACTTCTCCAAATCATTAATCTGCCTCATTTGTGTCATGATGATGACATCCTTTTCATCAACACCACCATTTGAAAAAGTTGCAGCCCACATTATTGGAACCACCACTATGTAAATCAATAAATCAAAAATTAAAACCAATTTATTATTAACACAAAAATAAAAATAGATTGTACCCAAAATTTTCTACCAATATTCTTTGGAGTTCTTGTCATCCTCAAAGCAGCCATCTCTCTGCAACTACAAATTGGGGTTAATTCGTTTCTCGTTGAACCACCAATAGTGCACGAAGTGATACAACACAGTTGCCTCCAACAATTACAACCAGGGGTAAAGGAAGAAGATTGGGACCGTAACATACCTATACAATGGGATTGCAGGAAGAAGAAGATTGGAGCAATACCAATTGAGAATGCAGGAACAAGATTGCCAAAACTCACCAACTGCCCAAACATTCCCTACCAAAATCCTAGCTCACTTATTTATCCCCAAATATCTAATTAAGCCACATGTACAGTACACGTAATACACCCTAATACAAATCATGCCACATGTACAATGCTCCGTTAATGATTTAAACGACGTTACAGAAAAGGACTAAATAAAACACGAATTGCGAAAATGAGGACCATTCTAAACATTCGGTAAAAATGAGGACCATTTTAAACATTTTGTGAAGATGAGGACCATTTTAAACATTTTGTGAAGATGAGGACCATTCGCAACAAACACTACGAAAATGAGGACCAAAAAGATATTTAAGTCAAAAATTAAATATTTAAGTCATATCAGTGAAACTAATTTTTATTCTAGATTTAATTATTTGATATATAAATTATAATGTATATATTTTAACACGTTAATATTTCATTTACCGTTTTAAAATATAACTACTATTTTATTATTTGAATGGGTCCAAAAGTCTACTAATCAATCCGACATAAATGTATTTAGGTTGGAGATAACATGAGTTGAGTAAAGAATAATTTAATTCAATTTAGTCTAAAAAATTTAGCATACCATTTATTCATTTATGTATTTATTTTTCAAGTTAATCATCCAGTCAAACTCCTCTCAACAATTCTAAATACAAACTTTAGAAAAATATTTTAATAAGAAGTGTTTCAAAACGAAATTTTGGATAAATATTTTTTAAAACAAACTTTCTAAAACATATAAAATGTCTTTTAGAAAAAGTTTTCCGAAACAAATTTTCCAAAATATATAGAATGCATTTTAGAATAGAATTTTCAAAAGAAACCCTTAAATGGAATAGACTTTCTGAAAGAAACTTTCAATCAAAAATACCTTTTAACTTTATTCTCTCATTTTTATTTATTTATTTTCTCTGAAAGAGTGAACTGAATGGCGAAAGTGGCGGTGAGATGATGTAGTGAAAAAAATATTTTAGTCATATTTTGATTTTGCTTAAAGTATTGTGCAGTCAGTAATGATAGAAGTGTAAGAAGAAAAAGGCCCATTTTATGCCGTGTGAATCTTGAAGCATTAGCCCAATAAACAACCCCGAATATCTCGTGGAGAGATTATATAGCTTACGATTCAACATCTTTCTGAAAATTAACTTCAAAGCTATGTGTGTTCAAAATATTCAAACTCTATTGTATATTTCCAGACAAGCAGAACAAGTTTAAATTATATTAATGTAATTCCTTGATTCATCTAATTATTATTTTAAGTTCAAGAATTGGGTCAATCACAATTTCAAAACCCATTCCTTGTATTTAGAAATATCAGATAATGACTCAAAACATATTACCTAAAATCTAAGTCAAACATCAAAATATACGTGATCAAATCATGTCAAGGTTAAGAAAAATCAAACTATTAACGTTGAACAATAGAATATCACATATACAAAAGTTCTAAATTGAGCTACTCATGGTTCGCTAAGAACTTTTATCAGAGGGTTTGTTACCAGAAAACTTGAATTTTTTAATATTAATATAATAATTTTTGTCAAGTAAAAAAAATTTACATTATAGAGTACGTGTTAATATATGAGTATTGTATTACACACACCAATCCTTTATACGTGCATTGGTGATGAGATGACAAGCAAATACACGATGAAACCAAATACGTGTACAAAATAGTTACAAAGTAGAACATGCTAACTACATCAACACAGAAAATACCTGCTCACATATTCAACGTCATACGCTGAATTTATTACCAAAAACATGGTTGAACATTGTGGTCTACTGATTGGGACCCAAGAGTAAGAGAAGAAAAGCCCTGTAGTGGCTAGATGTTTCTGAGTGGACTGCGTCGTTCAGCGTCTTCTTGTATTTCTTTAAGTATTCTGCTTTGATGTATTGTAAATCAATCTCAGCTCTTGTTACAATCACCCTTATAAGTCTTGTGTCATCAGTCCCCAAACCTTTCATGGCCTTGCGCAACATCTACACGGTGCAAAACCTCAATTTAAACCAAATCTCATTGTCTTGGCAGTTACAAATTTCAACAAGTTCACTTTCTGCTTACAGAATCAACTACTACAAAATCACCAACAAGTTAGAGAAAGAAGAATTGTTGATGCATAATACATTTATAAGTCCTGCTAAATGGGGTTAGGATCCTCTCTGCAGTATAAAAATCAATGTCAGCCTTCTGAACAAAGTAACTGACATTCCACACTGTGTGTGCATTGATTTTTACCCTTGATAGGCTCATGAATGACCCTGCCAAAGCCTACAATGTCTGAACTCCATGAAGATATATAGTAAATGATCATCTTCGTTCAAGTTTCTAACATTTTCAACTGTATAATTAATTTGTTTCAAGAACTCATTGCTAATGTTGCTTACAGACTTTTCAACGAAAAAACATCTTAACAATAAGTATAACATAATCAATCATCTTATCTTGCACCAGTTTTCACTTGATTCTCACCATCATCCTTGTTTCTTACAAAATGAGGAGTTATCATCGAATGAAAACATTGTGATCGCCTTCCAAGTATAATGGCAATATACGAGAAGCAACTACACAAAATTCAAATACCTTAGCAAAATACTTCGCAGGATTCGCAGAAAATTGAAGAATTGTCAAAAGTGAGAGAGCAAAATTTCCTGATGTTTCCTTCTTTATTGCCTGTACATATTCAACTAGGATAAGCACAAGAAAAACGACATTGGGAGAGAGTACATTCAAAGGAAACAAAAAATGGTAAAGATACCTTTTTCAAGGAGTGTCCATACATGCTATCGTAATAATGATCTACAGCAGTTAAATGTGCTGCACTCCGTTCACTAAATATTTGCACAAAAGTTTTCTCATCAGTTCCCAGCCTCTTCTCCCCTGCTTTGTAGAGAACCTTTGCATCCATCTCAGCTATCTCTCTATTTACCTCAGGGCCTTCATGACGCGGTATGGTTAAATATGCAAGCAACATCTGCATCAAGAAATTTGCATAGATATATAGTCACACGTTTTGTTTGAATATCTTACAAGGAACTGAGATGTGCTTAGTGTAGAGAATAAAAGGAATGAAGCAGAACTTTTACATCAGATGTGACAAATGACAAACAACTGAACAGGGTTTCCCTCAAGAGACATGCAATGAAACACACTAGCATATTTGAATTAATGGATATACCGGAAATAGAGTTAATTAAGAACTAAGTTTTCTATCTAATACTGAATTACTTTGCTCCTTTTCTCATGGATGTAGGTCTTTAAGATCAAACCATGTATATCCTGTATTCATTTTTGTTTATTTTCCCTTGTTTAATTGTTTTGATTTAATTTCTGTTCCCGGTTTTGTCGTTCTTGTAGTTGGGTGCTTTTGTTCGTTTCTTGACAAGTTGCAGGCTAACCCGATGTCATAACTGGACCCTTGCCTCAAATGATTTGGTAAAAGCCATTCATCTGTAAATTTCTGTGTAGACTAGAAAGACCATAATCATATGGAGTCTTAAATGGAAATATCCACCGATGATTTCAGAAATATACTACTACACTTCTGATGAACATCTGAGTCACATTGCAGTTTTAATTTCTTTTGCATCAAGGCTGCTTAGGAATCAAAAGAGCACATGACTTCAAAATCCAACTGAAAGAAATCTCAATATGACTAACTCCTGATAGCGAAATAGAGACAAGGAGAAGAATATTCACCTTTTTATGATCCCCGGAGGCGTATCTTTCAATTTCATGCTCCAGATAAACCCCAAATTTAGTGTAGTAAACCTGTCTTAAATATTGCAGCTGGGAAGAACTTCGCGAACATAATACTTCAGTGGTGGCTTCAAGATTTTCCGCAGTCAGGCATTGCTTGAGGATAAGGGCATCACGCCCAGCTGGGTCATGCATCCAAAGCAAAACTGCTGTCTAGGAAGCCATAAAACATAGGCCAAATAAAAAACGGTTGGAAACGAAACACACGCACACACAGTCTATAATGTTCTAATAAGAATAAAAGTACCTCCAATTTGCCAGAAAGCTCAGAAGCTAAGCGTTTGAGAAGGTCCGAGGAATACATTGCCCTGAATTCATGTTGGATGTAGGCACGCTGCGTGGAATCTCGATGAGCAAGTATATTGATGACAACGCTAGTGTCACATCCAAATCCTGCAAAACCAATGAATCAGCACAAAAAAAAAATGGTTCCCACGACAATCTGAACATGATAGGGAACAAGTAATTTGGATCTGGTAAGAAATTATGTGCAGTAATTGTATGTGTGTTATGAGCATGCATGCGTAATTAATTGAGCGAATTGTGCGCCTGATTAATCGAGTGAATTAATGTAACATCGTGGGGCATGAGAGAAGAAAAGAAAAAAAAAACATGAGAGAGAAAAGGTAGGACCTTTGAAAGCGGTATAAAGAGCTATGGCGTCGTCTCTGGGGGAAGGAGGAACAGGGGGTACATTCAAGGTCGCCATCTTATGTATCTACGTACGATTGTTTGTTGAATCCCAACACAAACTTTGTTTTTCTTTCAAACGCAGACCGAAAGAGCAGAAGGGGATCGGTTTTTGAATGATTAATCACCTAATTCACCACTTCTCTTACCGATCAATCCTCATCAAATAAATAATCTTAAATATTAACTTTGACGCAACCACTGCAAGGACAAAGTCTTAGGATTCAAAACAATGACAACCAGGAGTCAATTCACATTTCTTTATTTTACATTCGTACCAAAAGGGGTGATGTGTATTTTGGATTGATGCGTAATTTGGATTCCTCTTTTGGGCACCTTCTAGTATTTTCCCAGAGGCTCCATTTCATTTTAAAAATGTTTTTCTGACAACATATAGGAAAAATAGAAAATAGTATTCAGACACAGACACCGATAAAATATATAAAGGGATGTCATTTAATATGTATATAATTTTTTAGTTTATTTTATATTTTTTAATAATTGACACTCTGTAGCAAATTCGTCAAACAATGAGACACTTGGAAAGATAAGTATTCACTCACATTACTTGGACCAATTGACAACAAGTTAATAAGAGGAAATCAATTCTACAACATAATGCTTACTTACATCCACGTTTTTTTGTATAATACTTTTATTCAATGAGGATGACAGCAACATGTTTTATTCATATGCGTCTCATAGTCTATAAATTTATTATATTGACCCAGGTTCTATGATAATATCATATAAACTTAACTTTTAAATTTGGTTATTTTTCAAAAGATAGACAAATAATACACACATCCTAAATTATTTTATTTCTTCCAATTTAAATAACATAATACGTATATTTAAATATATTATTTTTCATTAATAGAATGCAAAATTATCCAATAGCAAATCATATAACAATAAACTTTGTACACAATACAATATTTGCATTGATGGGGTTTTTTTATTATTTTTCAATCTTTTATTATAAATATATAGTTTTAATATGTCATAAATGCATGACAATGTTACTTCTTTTTAGTTTTTTAAAACAACAAAATTATGAATATGTTTCATAAAGAATTAAATACATTCCTTAAGAGATAACCTATGGTTTACATTTCACGATTGTTATTATATTTTAATAAATAAATTCACTAGAAAAACTTACTTCTTATAAATTACAAAATAATTAAAGTACATCCTAAATATAAATTTTTATTTAATCTATAATTAATTATTACAAAACTATAAGCTTTTCCATTAATACTTTATTTATTACGATTATTAAACTTTGTAACATTATTTATGATTTTACTTTATATATTAACGTAATTATATTACAAACATTATAAATTAAAAATATATTTTAAGAAGTTGGAATTGAATTATATTAATACATTTCTGAAACTGTAGTATGGATTTTAAAAGTATATCGAGACACAGAGAGAGACAGAGAGTAATGGATAAAAGGTTTAGAAAATGGTAAGAGAAGAGAGGGCGGTTGAGGGTGATCCGAAAAAGGTGTTGACTGCATCCAAAGGGGCGGTGAGAGAAGAAGCATTGGTGGGACAGGGACAAAAAAGGGAAGAAGATGTTATTGAAGGCGTGAAGTAATATTTTTCGCCGCATACCATCCACGTGTCGTGTGGTGAGAGACACAGGTGGGTGTGGTTATGGAATTCCCCACATGTTAGGGTGACCACCCCCACGGCACCTTCTGGAACAATCCACTTTCAGCAACGTTCTACGTCCTGTGTCCTGTGCTACGCTACCATCCCAAGATCCCTTTCTTTTATATACTAAATAAATAACACTCATCCATTCTCCTTCTTCTTCATCTGCTAAATTTGGGTGCGTACTAATTCGGGGAATCGGATATTGAATTTTGAATCTGGTGTGGGTGAATTTGATCGCGTTGTTCTTCATCGAGGATAGGATAGGACAGGAAGCAGGGGAAGATTAGGAAGCATCGGCAATGGCAACGGCAATGGCATGTGAGGGCGTGTCTTGCAGGGGGAACCAGGCCTCCACCTTGATCTTGACGTCCGGAGCCAGCGGCAGAATCCGCGCCCTCTTTTCCCTCCGAGCACTCAAGGCCCTCCTTGCCTTCTTTAACGCTGTCGTTTTGCTCCTTCTCTTTCCCTTCCGCAAAGGGACCCTCCTCTCCTCCCGACTCGCATGGAAGAGCGCCGCTGCTTCTACCTCTTCCACCGCCAGGAGGGCTCTCGCCATTCGGAGACTCATGGACGACGCCGACGCCGATCCTACCTCTTTGAGGGACTACCGCCTCATCGCTTCCTCCAGGGGTGACACTATTTTCACCCAGTCTTGGATTCCCCGCTCCCCTAACAATACCATCAGGTTACACCTTCTCTCCTCTCTTTTCCCTTACCACAATCTGCTTCCTCTTAATTCATTCTTTCTTAACCATTTCTTCATTCTGCAGGGGAGTTGTTTTTCTTATGCATGGACTTAATGAACACAGGTATCCAATCCCTATTCATCATACCTCTCCCTTTTTTTTTATTTTTTTAAATAATTACTCCTCATCCTCACCCTTTTTTTTTTCTCACAGTGGCAGATACACTGACTTTGCCAAGCAGCTTAATGCTAATGGTTTCAAGGTTTACGCCATGGATTGGCTTGGTAAGTTTTCTTCACAATTTTCATTACGAGTCAATTTTCCAACATTTTACTCCCTACCACCAACTTTAAACCACCAGTTTAAAAATTTAACTCTATACGCGACAAATGGTTTCTGTCGATGTTCCTAATTCGGACTAAACACATCAACATCACACTCCCTCTCTATTATTATTATTAACATTCACTGCATTATGAACAGTCCGGTTTCTTTTTTATTTTATTTTTCTCGTTGTTGCCCTGTTGCTGCCCTGTTGCTATATAACAGTGGCCGATTCAGTTCAGAGGTTGTCTTTAGAAAATTAATGATAACTGTCGTCGCGCATTTTCTTATTAATCTGCAAAATGCGTAGAGCAAAACGTGAGACGGAATTGGAAGTGTCCGGCTGATTAAAATGTCAAGTTTCTCTCTCAACTCTGCAAATATACGCGTTTTTTTATTAACAATTTAACTTTTATGTAGATTGAACATTTCTGTAAATTAATTGGATTCTTATTCTTGTGTAGTTTTTTAAGAGGCCTCTTATCGGCTTGGAATATGCCCAAGTTGTCTTTTCTTTACAAGAGCTTGGAATATGTAAAGTTCCCTAGTGCTGTTTTAAACGATAAAACAATACAAGGGCCTGATTTGAAAATTTATTTGTCTGGTTCTTTCTGGGCCCTCGGAGGATTTTCCTTTTTTTAGTTATTAAATCAAGCATGTACGGGGTTCGTACATTACGTTGCAACTTGTCAGAATATGATAGTGTTATATACGGTAGAATGTTTGTTTTTCATCTCCTCGGTATTTGCTCAACTCTCATGTTTATGTTCTGTTTACATCTATAGGTCACGGTGGAAGTGATGGGTTACATGGTTATGTCCATTCTCTTGATGATGCGGTGTCTGATATGGTACGTTTCTAAACTGCGTTCTACCGAAGTTTTGACAATGCATAGATAAATGGTGGTGTGATTTATGTTTTGAGTATACATGGTGGTGGGCAGCAGTTTCATGAGAGACACGATGGGAGGAGTAATATAGAATTTGTTTTCTGATTGGAAGTACACTGAAAGAATTTTTAACATTTTGATAAACAGAAAACATTTTTGGACAAGGTTCTAAATGAAAATCCTGGACTCCCATGTTTCTGCTTTGGACACTCAACGGGAGCAGCCATTACTCTTAAGGTAGTACTTTCTTTAATACAAGAAGATTGTTGCAGTAACTAGTAAAAGGGGAAAAGCTCAAGAAGTATAAATGATTTAACTTTTTATTTCTATCTTAATTGTAGGCTCTGCTTGATCCGAAGTTTGAAGCTCGCATAGCTGGTGCCGTATTGACATCCCCTGCAGTTGGTGTTGCCCCTGCTCATCCTGTTTTGCTGGTGAGCACACATGTCTTGTTGACGTCTTCGTTTTATACCTGAATGCATAAAACATGTGAGATTTGGCATATTCATGTTCGTGTGGTCTTCATTGTAGGTACTTGCTCCAATAGCTTCTTTTGTGCTGCCAACATATCAATGTAGTTCTGCATACAAGAAGGGTTCGGTAGTGTCTAGAGACCCGGAGGCTCTAATTGCTAAATACTCTGATCCATTAGTATGTACTGGACCTCTTAGAGTACGAACTGGTTATGAGATTCTCAGAATTACAACCTACTTGCAGAAAAATCTAAAAAAATTAAGAGTTCCATTTTTTGTTCTCCATGGCACTGCTGATTCCGTAACTGATCCCGTTGCTTCTCAAAAATTCTACGTAGAAGCCTCTTCAACTGACAAGAGTATCAAACTATACGACGGCTTCTTACATGACCTTCTCTTTGAACCAGAACGAGACGCTATCACACAGGATATAATTCAATGGCTGAACAGTAGAGTATGAGGTTAAATGAGTAGTGGTGTGAGTGAAAATGTCGAGAAAATTTTCAACCATTGAAAATTGAAGAAGCACCTTGTCTGAATGGATAATTTCTGGTTCTTTGTAGAAGAAAGTAAATTGATGCTGAAGCTACATAAATCCAGGCATTCTTTTATGTTAAAATCCTAAAGCCATCTGTGAGCATCCTTTAGTTAGGACATTATTTATTACTATTTTCTCCGATCCGGTTGTGGTTGTTGTCGTGGAGCACCGTGAGTTTAATTAGGCATAATTTGTGGGTCATTTTTGTCCATAGGAAAATTCTGTACCTTTTTCTTTTTCCTGTCCCGAGCATCGTGCCCACCAATAGTGTGCCAGTGCATGGACTCTTGAATTTCATCAATAAAGTTTTATCTCAAAATTTATCTCAAAAAGGTCCATTTCCATCAACATCAAATTTTTACAAATATTATTTAACATTTCATCTTTTCTTCACAACTTTTTACAAATCCTTTCTTCTTTGGTATTTTTTACAAGACTATATATCATTGAATTTCTTTTTCAAAATTGATTTTTTGTTTTTTAGTTAATTTTATTTTTAGTCCTAATTTCTTTTAGCAATTATTTAATTGTTAAAAAACAAAAACATAAATATTAAATTTATGTTTTTTAAATTTCAAAAATTCAAAATTAATTTTGACACTTTTAACCAGTACATAACAAATAATAAATAGTTCGTAACACATTTTATTTTAATAAATTATTTTCACTCTTGGTGGTGGTAACACATTTTACAATTGATGGTGCTATGCGATAAAGAAGAAAAAAAATCATTAAGTTTCTGAAAAAAAAATAATTATTATAATACTCATTTTATTTTAATATAATTTCATCAATGAATTTTTTTATATTTTAAATAATAACTCACATTTTAACATGATTTACACTAATAATATTTTATTTTAAATTATTTTATAAATGCTATGATCAAATTATAATTTTTATCACTTAAAATATTCTTTTAATCTACGAAACCAATTACATAACTAATAATCTATTACAAACTTTTCTCTTATTTTATTTTATTTCACGTCATCTTCTTTTTAATCTAAACAGATCTACTTTAACCTATATTTTTCCTCAAATCCACTAATTTCCACCAAGACACTCTTCCCCAATTAATGAATACATGTATTTGGAGGGTACGAGTAGCTGTTACTTAGTACTTTATACATGCAATATTTCTAATACTAATATTAGTTTTTTAAGTCGAACCGTGATAGTATATTATGAGAGAATATTATGAGGTGGTGCACCTATCCTTGTTAGATTGGGCCAAAGCCCATTGTTTATGGTGATTGGATTTTCAACATTTGTTGGCATGCCTACATACAGTCTGGAAGGAATAACATCGTGTTCATTTTGTCAATCACTGATTTGATGACGCTACCGTCCAATCTCATTTGGATCATACTTGTCAAGTGTATTTGGATGTTACATAAGTAAGATAAAAATTGTCAGTGTTTGATGAATATTAAATTAAGAAAATTACAAAAATCCACATAAGTTGATTTGTTGAAAACGCTTTTGCCTGCCTAGAAAAGATGACATAGAATAAACATTAATGAGAATGGAGAAATGTTATATCACAGATATAACAAATGTTTTAATATTTAATCCTGATAAAGGTTTTAAATTTTAATCAAATTTATTGAATTATATATATTTATATATTATACTTTTTACTTTTAAAAATGTAAATTGAGGAGACTAAGTTACATAATATTTATGATGGTAAGATATGAATTAACCATATATGTCACATAAGTGTAAAAAACATCACTTGCGATCACAAGTGATATCAGTGTATATGTTTCTCTCACTTTCATCGTGATCTCCAAAAATAACATTCTTCTTCGCAGAGGTTCTCCACAAGTTTTCAAGACCCCAACTATTCTCTGAGGAAATTAACTCATGTTTTCAAACTCAAATTATTCATACAAACCATAATGAAAACCTAAGAATGTCCTTAAAAAATAAATTGAGATAATAGTCAGCCTAATTTCCGTACTGCAGTCTTCCAACAAGATACTTGAGTATTTCATTTCTTAAGTACTAAATGAGGTTTTTTGTAGATTGGATGACATGAAAGTAAGGAAACAAAGTGTTGTGTGTGTCTTAATATTTTAAAATTATGACTTACTCTTTAACTCAACAAGTATAAAGACAGAAAGAGTTATTATCTGTTTACACATGTGAAAATTAATCAAATTTTACATTCAATATATACCATTTATAGAGTACAAATTTAATTAATCCAACACTTGGAATTTCACATTATCATGTATACAATTTAACTTGACCATATAATTTAATTTTAATGTATAATGTATTTAAAAATATGTAAATAAAAACTTAAATTATGTGAATGTGTGCCTGTGCGTTCATATTATCATAGAAATCAATAATTTGATTGATTAGATTTGTTTGTTTTATAAAATGTTATAAAAAATATAATTATTTTAACTAATTTTTGACCTAATAATGTATGTGTGTGTGAGTATATAAGTAGGAGGGTTAATTAATCATGTAACAGAAAGATTAAAGAGTAAATAAATTTAGATTGTGTTTGTAGTTAGGTTAGGGTGAAGAGAAAATGAAGATGAAAAATGAAGAGTGGTGATAAAAAGTGGAGGTAATTAAAGAGAAAAAAGAAAAATACAAGAAGTGCAGAGAGTGAAAGTGATGAGATGAAAGTGTTACAGTGTTAATGGGTGAGGGAGGAGATGTTTCCTGTGGAAGCAGAAGCAGATGCAGAAGAAGAGGAAGAAGAGTTCTTATGGTTATGCATCCAAACTTTGAAGACTTGTCTACTAACTCCAATGCTTCTGCAGAACCTCTCGATCTCATCATCCAGATCCTTCCTCTGAAGCTTCCAACCAAGTTTCTCCGCAAACGCCAGCATCTTCTCCTTCTGATCTGTGCTGAATTTCGACCTGAACCGCTTCTTACTCCCTCCCTCGCCACCGTAATCCATCCCTCCAGGACTCTCCGGACCCACCGGGTACTTCACTTTCCGGTGGAAGTTCCGGTGGCAACCGCAGGCCGCGCATTGCAACCCCCCTCCATCCACCGTGAACTCCCCGCACCCGTCGGTGGCGTAGCTTCCGAGGCTGGCTGCATGGTTTCTCAAACACTCTCTGTAGACGCTCTTCCACTTCTCGCCAGATCCTCCTTCCATTTTTTTTTTCTCTCTTGCTGCTACGAAGCGCAGAGTGCATAAACTATATAACCCAACACCTTTGTTCGCATCTGCAATGACTACTATAGTCATCCTTGGATACCATAATTACAGTGTCTCCCCTTCTACGGACACGTACTCACTATTGCCAACTTCCACACTATATATCTACATACGCATGTCAATCTTATCTATCCTCATCAACAACATCCACATCACCCACTGTTACCAAGTAAACACAAGCAACAAAACATCCTGTTAACATAATGTTTTCAAGCTGTGACTAAACCCTAATTCTAACAAACATAAAAACATGCATAATGTATTGTAATTGTTCTATTTATCCAAAAATATATACATATATTATCCAAGTGGGTCTATATAAAGGTAAACACTTTATTGACACATATATATACTTTTAACATGGTATGTGATATTAAATGGAGCAGTAATTTAGAGCCCTTGCAAGGGACATGAGCGTCTATCCAAGGAAATGAGGAAAGGTTCGGGCAGAGGGACCCTCAGCAGTATGGGCTCTGTCCAATAATTCACTTCGGAATGCAGAAAACAAAAACTTGGGAATTTCATTATTTCTTCTCTCTACATTACACATACAGACACACCCCTTTTTTTGTACTTTTCTACTACTCACACTCATCGATTTCTCTTCTCAATAAAATATAAACCAATGTTATTCATGTCAAACCATCGCCTCCTGGATCCATTGTTGTTATTTAAAAATTTGCATACGTATAAAGAGAGAAAACTTTGTGCACTCCGAAAAAGTCATCAGAACATACGTGTAGCAAGGTGAAAAGAGTAGGTGGTAAGAAGTTAAAAACAAATATTAGTGACATGGGAAAATGAATTTATAGAAAAGTTATGAAGTTAAGATATGGTTTTGGAAATTTATAATATATAAGATGAAAAAAAATGAGTGGGTGGGAAATTGAGAAGCAAAAGATGCATTCACTTGATGTGTTGGAAAACAATAATGGTTGGTTCAGTAGCTTTTGGGAACCATTTTGCTTTGCTTCCTTTTCTCCACTCAGTGTCCAGTCACTGTACAGTGCCAATCCCATGCCCACAAACCCACACACACAAACACATTTATCACTTTAGTTTACTACTTTCTTTCCCTTTTTTTTTTTTTTTTAAGGCTGCAACAACCAAAATATGCTTCCTACCCTACCTCCCTCCATCTTTCTCTTATGCATACTTACCATTTTATTAATTACCCTAAACCTGAACCTAATCACCAACAAATTTAGGTTTTGATTTCAATGACCTTTCTCTGTGCATCAATGTGAAACCCATACTTATTCAATGGTGAGAATTGTAATCAGTGGTCAATATCAATGAAGATATAACTTCAATAAAAGAACTTCAACTCATTGCTTCATTACCAAACATGGTTGCTCCCATTGTTACTCATCAACAAGTTGTTTATGCTGCTCTTATTATGCCAAAACTTCACCTCATTTTGATCTTTTTCTTTACCATAAACTACGATATTCTCTTAAAATGGCACATTGATTCTGATTGAGGGCTTGTCAATACAAAACAATCAACGCACGGGTTTTGCTTATTCCTTGGGAAATCTCAAACTTTGGAAAAGTAAGAAATAGATTATTGTCTCAGGTTCCTTTGTTCAAGCAGAGCATGAGAGTCTTAAGACACTTTGTGAACTACAATGGTTGTTGTATTTTATGTCATTACCTATTCTTTAACCATTAGGACTTAATAACAATATATGGGGTTAATTATATGAAATTTTCATCACACTTATTCTTCACATCAGGAACACGTATAATTGAGTAGAATGATACAATAAATTTAAATTTCTAATTTTTTTTTTTAATTTTAGAAATTAAAATAATCAATAATTATAATTTTAAATAGTAATTGGAGGTTAAATAGCTAGTTGGGAAATGATGTTCAATATAATGTGACAGACTTTTGCATAAGCCTGTCACATTGGCAAAATTTAGGTAAGGTTGACATTAAATTAATCTGAGAAGTGCAGTGCATGCAAATAGACTTAAATATAAAATTGCACCTAAAAAATAATTTGTAACCAACGAAAAAGTGTTTGAATGAATAATTGATATGGGAGAGGTTGACACTTACATCATGTAAGTGCTAGATCCAACAAAAAGATCATAGAATCATTTTGATTGCATTGGTAATCAAAGCTTTTGCATGTTAAAGTGAAGACCTTTTTTATTCACATTATTTCGTTAAAAGAACGTCACGCAGCGTACTTCACCTCAATTTATATCATTTAGAAAAAACTTAAACGTGTTTTAACTATATAGTTAAATATAATAGTTTTATTTAGTATTCATTGTTAATTCTGATTGTTTAGTGTTGACAACATTAATAAAATACAATAAAACACTTATTATAAGATAACCAAAATACGAAGTTAAAATCGTGCAAATTAGTTTTCAAAGTTAAAATCATTAAAATAATGTATAATTAATTAGTAAGTTCCCAAAAGATATGGTGAACGTGCGTGAAATAAATGGGTGTCTAAATTAAAAGAAACCAAAAAACAATTAAATAATAATAACATGTTATTAACTATACAAATTAAACATTTATATTTTAAATGGGTTAGATCGGTTGATTCACAAATTAAGTGGTCCCTAATCTTCAAGTTAAGTTGTATCTAGTAATAATTAATTAAGAACCGGTTTATAAAGAATGTAAAATATTTATAAATCAATTTAGAATTTAAAATATTTTAAGCACTCTTATAATTTTGAAAAGCATTAGTTGACTAAAGACTTGTTGTAATAGACAAACTCAATTTGGTCCCGATCGTAAACTCACAAAAGTTATAGAGGTTGAAATTTTTTTCAGTTCACTAGTTCAGTGAATCGATAAAAAAAGAGTTTATTTTAGAAGTGGATTGAAATTTACCCTAAGTCATGGCTCAAATTATAAAAAAAAAAACTTATTTATATTTTAAATATCAAGACAAACCATTTTAAGATTTGTAAATGATGATTTGAGATGAAAATTGACCTGTTAATTTTGTCCATCCTACAAGATTTGGTTCTGGTCCACATGGATTGAACAATAAAAACCTACAAACCAAAAAAAATTATTGAAAAAGTCCATAAGACCAAAATATCCACAAAAGTTATGTGGATCAACAAGAAACTTTTTTAACATGAAATCAAGATAAACTTGTATAATTAACGTTTATGATCGAATACTAATACAATATTTCTACACTACATATATTATTTATTTTAAGTACAGAGAACAAAAATATGGTTTGTGTTACATATTGAACATTGGATGTATTATTAAATCTATAGATTAAAGAAAAGAGTTATTATAAACATTTTTCTTATGTAAAGAAATCAATTATATAATTATATATATGTTGACGCATGAATGAAGTTGTTTTTAGTATAGTACAACTTTTGAAATTTTAAATGATGAGTCCCCATTTGATATGGATCAATGAGCTACTCAATATTAAGCCTATATATATCGATCCAGCAAAATCGAACCTAATAATGGACCCACGAGGAGAACCTTTTGGTTGTTATTGTAAGAAAAATTATCTCACTTATCAAATCAAAGGAAACCTATATACATATTTTTTTCTTATATTCATAACTTCAATCAATTTAGTTTTTATATATATAGTATTAAGCGTTTGAGTTCATGTACAAAATATTTTTTAGAGATGTATAAACTTGTTGTTATTAGGACCTCACATTGCATAAATTTCTTAGACACAACAAAAAAGCTTCTCAAATACAAAAAAGGGGATGGAGGTGCAGGAAGAGGGGACTGTCAGAGGGAAATGAAAGGGAGAGAGATATCTGTGGTTGTTTTGAGTTTGACTGAGGGGTAAAATTGGTAATTTTTAATTTATGGGGTGCAGAAAGCAAAATTGGCGGTGCAGGAAGCTAAACATTGATTCCATAAATTTTTTATTGTAATCACAAGGGCCACATTGTGCTAACTGGACATCTTAGGCTATTTCTTTTTGCACTCCCATAGTTTGTTTACATGTGCGGAGGATGTAATGTGTTGCTGGTATAGTAAGTTTTCTAAAGAACGCTTATACGTTGATAACTGCTCAAATTCATACTCTTCTTCACATTCAATTTTTTCAAACTGTTATTCAATAATTTAATTAAATATCTTAATTTGATATTTTATTACTATTTGCTATTGTTAAAAGGTCGTAGGTGTCAGCGGTTGTCAAAAGAAAAAAATTTCCTTTTTGACACTTTACTTTTTTGTTTATAACCTTTTAACAGCTATAAATAATAAAATATTAAATTTAGATATTTGATTAAAATATAATTAAATTATGGGATAAAATTTAATAATATCGGTTGTCAAGAAGGAATGTGAATTTTAACGTTCTCAACATAACATATTATTGTTCCTTTTTAAATGAAATATACAAACATGAAATTAAAAAAAAATCCTTGATATGTACTTGTTTTCTTACTTGTATTTCAAAACTCATTTTAATAATTAAATATTATATTTAATTAATAAAATATATAGAAACAAAAATTTAAAATAAAATAATAATATTTATAATTGTTAAATGGAAATATAAAATTTAATTAATCAAAGAAATTTAGTATGCAATGCAATTGATGTGACAAAATAACCAAAAGCATTAAAAAAGTCGTAAAAGTTGGGGTTTAACAAAAACGTATGGTATAAGAAACGTCTGATTATGATTCTAAATTCAATTTGTTGAATTTAGAAATTGAATTAATGCATCATAAAAGGATAGATAGCTTAAATTATTTTGTATTAAATGATGAACATTAAAGAAAATGTTATGTATAAGTTGTTGATTTTACAGTTGAGTTGTAGAAGATGTGTTAGAAAGAAAAGAAGAGAGAGAAAAGGAAAAGTGGACCCTGTTACTTCTTCAATCTCAATCTCAATCTCATCTGTTAAAACAAAAGAAGATTCCCAACTGAAGATAACAAAATTTCGTGCGATTATTATTATTGGTTGGACCACTGTTGTTTTGTTTTCTCATCAACCCAGAGAATTCTGCATTAAATGCAGGCCTTCTTCAAATTCACTCACTGTACGGAAACCCACTTCAATGAATAGGTCCACTTTCACCTTCATCATTTCACTCTCCACTGCACTGCAGGCCCATTATCTTCTCTTCTCTTCTTCCTCATTTTCCTCCACTGAACCTTCTTCTCTAACTCATACCAACACTACACTGCTTCGTCTTTTTGTATTTTATGATTTGGAACTTTCTCTTTGCACTCTGTTACTTCAAAACAAAGCATGGACAACATATACTATCGTGTGTTGATTGTGACCCACGACTTCTATATATAGTTTATATGATTTTAGATTCAATATATAGTTTGTGGACTAGGTCATATATATATATATATGCTTCTTCAACTTTCATCATTTAGATAATCTTTTGAACAAAACGTCTCATGCTTTTTTGTCTTTTCATCTATAGACTCTTTTCTTCATATCGTTCCAATTCATTCCAATTTTGATCATCAACAACATAGTCTTGTTACTTGCATATTTTCTTCTTTTGTTCTTAATTTGACTGCACTTTTTTGGGAGATTAGTTTTTAAGCAATAATTAAGGCTCACCGGGGGAAAGTTTGAGTCCCTATATATTGCTCTGGTGGTTGTTATTAAAATCAGTGGCTTGTGTGTCTTTCATTATTTTCACCACTAAAATAGCACTTGTGGGTGTTTTGAGAAATTTACTATAGGGATTTAAGAATCAATGGGAGACCTAATTCAAATCTACATAATTAAGATGATAACACCACTTCAAAATCAAAATCTTAATACAATGAATTTTTGTGTTTTCTTCTCTGGTAATTGGTGTTTCATTTTGATTTCTCACGATCATCTCATACTCTTTCTTTCCATGTAACTTTCATTAGATTTGGTAAGTTCATATATGTGTCATCTCTTGCATGTTCTTTGTTTAGATAATCTCAAATTGATTATATATATGGTTTTGAAAGTCATGATTCTAGAGAAAATGGTTCGTGAATTACCAGTAAATAAACAACTACAAATATACCTTTCTGATTTTTCCTTATTCTGAATTTTTATCTAAAACTTCTACACCCATCTTCATTTGCACAGTAAAAAATTATAGTTTTCTCCATCAAAGTACATGGTGAAAATATTGATTCGGCGACTTCATAAGTCCGTAGGAATATATCTCTTTTCAGGATCAAAAGAATATATTTCCTGGTATCAATTATTAAAAAGAAGAGATAGATATGCTATCTATGTTAAGTTAGATGTAAGTTAAATCTGTAGAATTTTTATTTTATTTTATTAGTATATTTATGGGTGAATTTATCAAATAGGGTCTACACACATGTCTAGAGAATTCCTCCAAAGACTTCATCCAAGATTCCACTGATTGATGAGTGGATATTCTTCTCCATTGGATTGATGGATTGACAAGTAAGACCCAGTTTAACAAATCCTGCCATATCACTCACTTATAGCCTCTTATTTCGTAAACATTTATAACCAAAACAATATAAAAAATGCTTTAAATATTTTCATAAATTAAGTTATAACTTGTGTATAGATTATTTTTATGTGTGCATTAATTTTAACTTAGGAAAAAATATTTATAAAACAAAATGACACTTAAAGAAGTGATTCTTGGTACTAGTCCCGTGTAAGGATTTAGTAAATCTTGTATATTAGGGTTAATTTGTTCTAAATTGAAAGATGGAAAAAACATGACATTTAAAGAAGTGATCTTTTGATAATATGAATCGGAAGAAGCAGAAGCAGATGTGATAAATATAACAGATAGTAGTTTTGGGACAGAAAAAAAAAAGTGGTGGAGATGAAAAATGAAAGTGAAAACTTATAGTTATTAAGTTTAAGACATACACATAAATAGAGGCAGAGTTTGTGATCCCATAATAACTGCTCTCATTATTTGTACCTAGAACATACTAGTAAATAATTATCTCCTCGTGCTTTGTATTGATTTTCCCTGTCATTTAAGCTTCATAACTTCACATTTAAGTCTTGTTTATCCATTTCACTTTCCCTCTTTCAACTCCAAATTTTATCGGATATCCTTGTTTTACGGCCCATGTCAATGTGATGCCAGGACAGTATCGGAGCACCAAAGCTTTATCTATGGAAATGTCTTTTTCTTCTCTTTTTTTTTTTCATCTATCTTCCTTCTTTTCCCTTCCATTATCGATGCTAAGGTCCATATTAATTGCCCATTATTGATCTTCTTCTTCACTAAAGTTTTATCGTATAAGGTCAATAATACCAAAGACCTTTTTCAAAGAGAACAAATCCTTCTGCAAAATTCCACCTCACTACTTGTTCCAAAACTTCTCACTCAACTTTTATTTTAGGATTTGGTAACTTTCTTTGGATGATCAATGATAAATTATTGATGCGTTGAAAAATAAAGCAGATACATATAATCGGGAAAAAAAAAATACAAGGCTTTTGAACTTGTTTTGTACAGTGGATTTCTTCTTTTGTATCTTTATGTTTTGGACAGTTTCTTTTGATTATAATGCTATCAAAAGGATTAGTAGGGTGTAATGAACCCTACTGTAGCTACTCCCACTCCTACACACACACACACACACACATATATATATATATATATATATATATATATATCCTTACTTGAATTGCACATCTATTAATATTTTCTAAAACCTAATTTAAACTGGTATTACTATATATATATTCCAAGTAACACAGAAAAGAAAAAACATGATGCAGTTGCATCATTTATCTTTCTGAGTCTGCAACTGCGGTGTGCATTACAACAGTTCACTGGACAAAATCGTTAAATCGATCGTCAGATAATTTTTGAATCAAAAGGTAGCATCGGAATATTATACGCACGAGAAAAAAATGTATCAGATTGGATTGTATTCAGAAGGACGAGCTGTAGAATATTATCTATGTTACTGCTAGTTTTGGCAATATATCATATATACATGTGTCACTGCATTTCAGATATATCAAAACCTATAGTATACTATCTATGTTAACATAACCGAATGATAGACTATGATTATGCATAAAGTTATTTATAAAGAAAAAACAACTGTCATATAGAGGTACATAATTCAAATAACAATTGGGGTACATTTATAATTAAGTTTGGTGTTTTGGCTGAGTGTACCTTCCTCTATTTATGGAAGTGTTTCATCATTGTATGCGTGTCTATATATATAAATATAGACCCCATTGAACCAACAAAAATCTAATACGACTTACAAATTTAAACGACAGCAGTTATTATCATTATGACTAGTGAGCAAGTATGCAGAATTCCTCCAGTAATAGAAAATCACGGGGTGTTGCTAGCTGAATTTGATGCTGACATTGAACACAAAGCCTAAAAGATTTCATTTTCGACACAGTGAAAGAAAGGTTTGGTCCCAATAATTGGTTTGCGATTGCAGTAGAAAGTCATATTTGATTGTGAAGATATGCAGCAAATTGGTGTGGCATATATAATGGAGACGCAAGATATAGTTAGCATGATGGTTTACCGTTTTTGTAAATTTGAAGATGATGAAAATGGTTGTGAAATGGGAGTGAAGTGGAGCAGTGAGTTAATGTGAAGAAAGAAAGGGCGGGTCAAACGATAGTGCAAGGTCAGCAGTTGGTAATAATTATATAGAGGAAATGCAATGCGATGGTAAAAAAGTGGAGAGGAGAGTGAAACTGAGCGAAGCAATTACAACGATGCATAGACGAGAGAGAAGAAGCACATGGTCCAAGATAAAAAGGTAGGAGCTGAGGAAACTAAAGAAATACGACACTTTAAGCTGGTCGTATCTTTGGGGTTTCTACGGCTTTTTGTATTGGTTATCGAGATGAAAGAGGACCACAGAGGAAAGAAGAAGGTAATGATAATAATAAAAAAAATGGATTTTTACATGACAAGTAATTGGTTTGTAACCCAAAAGCTTAGAATGGTCTCTGCATATTTGGAAAGATGCTGCTTCTCTCTGTGCCCCACTACTGTCATGGCCCTGATTCAGATGCAAGAGACGTTAAGGTGGTCATGATGAATAGAGTTTGTTTGTGTCTGAATGGTTTGAGAGGGTTGACAGGGACGACTGAGTCTGCGACTGTCATTAAGCCCTCACCCAGTGGCACTGAAAAACATGCTGCTTTTCATTCACATTTATAAGTCGCCAGAATAGCAGTCCTCTACTATCATCTGGATTCCCTTTTCTCTCTCTTCCCCTCTCACCACTGTGTATTCATTTCCTTTTTCTAACTTTATTTTCCTCAGTACAATCCTTTAATGCTTGTTAAGGACTCCGCTTTCTGCCCTACACCACCAACAAAGATCTACACATAGTCCAAACACATAATCCAAAACAACCAAAACTAAAGGGTGGGGAATTCAGTGCTTCTCTGACTCTCATTCATTGCAATGCACCAGAGAAAAACCTAACGAGAATGAGATCAATATATATACACACATATGTACAAGTACTACTGTACACATACCGCCACATCATCACACCCTCCACCATTATTTATAAAATATACCACTCCAATATTATACCTGGTATCTACTAATTAATTAAAGAACCCAACACTTAACCACATTACTCGTCATATAATATATCTGTATTTATACCACTTTTAATTACTGCACTCATAAAATGGCACAAAATGCGAATAATTTACATTACTAAGAACATACGTTTTTCCACCACCTCGCAACGTACATAACCGTAGCACTCACTCACCTCACAAGGGATATAATTTCACAAAGGCTATTAATTAGGGTAGGAAAAACAAAGTAATGATGAAAATAACGAAAAGCAAAGAAGAAACAAGATGGGGTATGAAAAATGTAGAAGAAGAGAGAGAGAGAGAGGAGATGATGTCTGTCTATGAGTTAATTAATGGCTTTGAGACGATGTTTTCCAGGTTGGGCAGCGTCTCTTGTAATGTAGCTGAAGACGAAAGAGGTGTGGTCGGAAGGAGCAGTTTGGAAATGGTGCTTGCAAGCAAGACAGGTGATTTGAAGCATAGTTGAATTGATCTGTTTGATTGCATGGTCCTTCAAGGCACAGGCTTTGTCCAGTTCCGCTAGAGCTTGTTGTCTTATCCTTTTGGCATTAGTGAACTCCAGTTCCGCCTGCTCCATCTGCCTCTTAGCGTGCTTCCTTGCCTCTTCCGCATACGCTTTTTCCGCCACCGCCATCCTCAGCTGCTCACGTGCCTCATCTTCAACCCTTTCTCCCAACCACTTCTCCCTCATGCACCCTTTTTCCAATGACCCTATCGATAACTGCAACTGTGCACAGGGGTTTCCCTCACTCTTATTGCCTGTGCCTGAGGCTGTAGAGAGCTGAAGCTCAAGGTTGGGTTGGAGTTTGTTCACTTTGCTGTCGTTGTTGGTTTGTGCAGTGGTAGTGTTGCTGAACAAGGCCGGTTCTACTACTGTACATGTTTCCGGGGGCTTTGGAACTATTACACCGATTTGCAAGGGGGCACCTGTGCTGAAATTGTTTTCGCTAGAAGGGCTTGAAGCTGTTCGAGACAAGCATACGGCAGCAGCTTGCACTGCCTGCGTTTCTGGCCCCAACCGCCCCACGTTGCACGCGTCTTGGTGTTCAATAAAGCTCTCCACCCTACAAACAATATTGAGAGGTCACAAAGAATCATTCCGTACCTTTTGAAAAGCTCGTGAGATCCTTCCTTGCAAAAGTAATAAAAAGAAGTTGTTCATTCGTATAAAGGTGCTTGGAAAAGAAGTCAAGGGGTGGGGGAGATGTTTCAGTTTCCACTAGTAAAAGGACAACAAACTGATGTCATTTTGAGGTAGCCGGTATTCAATGCAATAAGGTTCTTGAAGAAATACAGTACAATGTCGCAAAGGTTAAACGAGAGAAGGTGTAAAAGGAATGCGGAAGGTGTTGATGAAAAAATATATATATATCTGTGAGCTTTGGGAACCGTGTTTTCCCAGCTGTCAAGAAAGAGCTAGGTTGAAGACTTGTTTAAGGTTCCATCAGTCAAATACTAATAAACTTTAATTAATTAATTAATTTATTTATGATTCTCCTCCATTGATGGCTTTATTTCCATTCAAAAGAATACATCTGGCCTTTTGTTAAAGTCAAAAACGGAATAAAATATAAGAGGAGGAAGTTTGAAGTTAATGGAAGATTTGGATGAAGAAAAAGGTAGCGTTGTTGTTGTTGTTTAGATAGATAGATAGATAGATAGATAGATAGATAGAAAGAAAGGATACCTTGAGAAGACGCGGCCACAATCGCAAGAGTGGCCTCGGGTGCCACATGTTTTAAGATGTGCTTTGTAATCAGACTGCACTGCGTAGCCTTTGGAGCATCTCTCACAGACCCATTGCTTGTGACTGCTGTGTTTTCTTCTGAAGTGCTTCTTTATGCCGACAAGATCACCCAGAGCATGGCACGGGTCATGGTGCAAGCAAGTAGGCTCCGGGCAAACGAAGACCCGCTTCTTCACCAGCGGCGTCTCCCTCTTCAAGAGCTTCCACGGCACCTTGTGGCGGCGCCGGTGCATCTGAAGGTTCTGGTCCCTCTGGAATCCCTGGTTGCAGATCTCACACACGTAGCGATCTGATTCAAGCAAGGTCTTGGGTGAGAGGGACACCACTTCTGCATCTGGATCTGTGTTGCGTTTAATTCACACCCCAATACCCATCATCACCATCATCATCATCAAATGAATGAATTAATGAATTCTCCCATCATTAACCATAACTTTAATTACTCTTCAAGAATAGGTATAGATACATGTGATGCGAGTAAATAACAATTACTAATAGAATCTAATTAAGAAAAAAAAGAAGAAGAAGAAGAAGGTTAGATTAGAAGTTAACCTGGTGTTCCCGCAGGCCTTCTCTTCCTTTTATTAGTGGCAGTGGTAGCATTCTGGGCGCAGGAAAAGGGCTGAGAAGAGGGAAGCGATGAGTTGTTGAGCAACGTGTCAATCCTTACTAGGGAAGCCATTAAGAGAAGGAGGGTTAAGGGTTATGGGTTAAGGTGATGAAGAGAAAAGAGGAAGGGAAAAGCTTATTTATTTTTTCCTCTTTGGGTTACTACCAGACTCAGCTTTCTTTTAACTTTCAGCTTTTTCAAACACCTTTCTCTCTCTATCTATCTCTGGGTTTCTCTCTTCCCCATCTTCAACAGGGATTGTCTGTATAGCCCTCACTAGCTAATAAAGTTTGAAAAAGAGAGAGAGAGAAGCAATGATCCCACAATGGGCTCCAGAAGAAAAACATCCTCAGAAACAAACAAAACCCCTCTCACCAATTTGATCACACAGTAAAATTTTGGTTGCTTTGGTTTGCATGCATAAATAGAGGCGAAGCCCCCAAATACACACGTAAGCTTCCTATTTTTGTCACACTCATTCTCACGCACTACTTAGCCTTCTTATTTCTTCTCTGTCTTACAAACTCACAAGACATGTTTATAGACCATTCTACCCACACACACCATTTCACTTCGCCAGCCACCTTTTGTAAAAGCGAGTATGAGGATGTGAAGTCACCCTCAGGGGCATTCCAGTCATTATCTTTTTTCTGTCCAACGTGTTTTTGCTTTTTCCTAAACCATGGGCATCACCTTAGTTAACAGTTGCAAGTAAAAACTTCCAACATTGTCTTTTGTTCGTGAGCTTCCTAATGTTCACAATATTGTTCATAGGCCCCAACACCTATACTGTGTGCTGTGCTGCATTAATCATCATTTTACCTCGACTTCACTAATCAACCCATTAAAACCTTCTCAAAATCAATAAAAAAATTAATCAATTTATATCTGTTTTCCGTAATTAAGCAGTTCGATTCAAATTGTTTTACATCTTTGAACCAACAAAATTAAAATTAAAATATTATTATATTAGTTATTAATTTCAGTCACATATAAGAGGTATGTATATATAAAACAAATTATAATGTATCTAATTTGATTCATGTTACAAATATGTTAGAGAAGAGTAACACGATACATTTAAAATGTAAATAAGGTGCAATTTGTTTAACATAGGAATAAGTTAAAGGAATAGTTATCCGACTAATATGATTACGTCACATTACCAATGCTGGAGAAGAAGAGTGACATATTACAAATTATCTATTTACTTCCATGTATCTTTATCAGGAAATGAGTACATTTGTGCTCACACTCGTTTCTTTCCATTTACGATTTTTTAAATATTAATTAAATAATTTTCTTAAAGAAATAAAAAATTACAGAAAATATATGACATTACCAAACATCTAATGGCAAAATGTCAAAATGATAATATTCACATGTAGCCTCAATTGTCTTATGAGAGAGGTTAAGGAAGACGAGTTACAATCAAACTATGGTATTTAGACAGTTACATTTTTAAATTAAAAGATTTGTATCTTGACTATACTAATTATATTTTTTTGGCTTAATGATAAATCTTCAATCCAACAATTGGTATAAAAGTTAGGTTACAAATGGTTGCATGTGTTATGTGATTTTAAAGCAGATAAGAAATATACATAGATTTAAACAAATTTTTAATATATATATATATATATATATATATATATTTAATCTTTTTTTTTTTTATTTTATCATGATTTTTAATTACTTTTTAATATAATTTATCATGAATTTTAATTACCTGTTAATAAAGAATGAAAACCGTGTAGAATTAAATTTCACAAAAATACATTTTACTTTTATTCCTTAAATTAATATTCCTTAAAATAAATAATATGTGATATTGCTTAAAAATGTAATAAAAAATTGTTGTATGTGATAAATTTTTGACTCATAAGAGTTATATCTATTGTTTTTTATAATTGATTGATAATGTAAACATTATTCATATCATTATTATGAGGTGTTTTAAGGAAAGAGTAGGATGGGATTGTGTAATTGTAAGAGTAAATGGGTGTGTTTAATAATTTTATTGATGAAGGGTGTAAGTGGGTCCCATTTACTATTGCCCGATGCCTATTTGTCTTTTATGTATTTGTTTGTATTTGTAGGCCTGTATTGTACCATGCAAATACACTCTCTCTCCCATTATGGAAATCTTGAATCTTACTTCTTATGATGCAATGCAAATATTCCATTCCTCTTACGCTCTTAATAAAAAAAATTCGATTCATTTCAAATTATTATTGCATTAAGGTGTATATCATCAAATATAATACGGAAGTGGGATGTTGACAGTAACTTCTCACCCGAACTCATTTTCCTATTTCATAACACACCAACGTTCGGGAAAATGTTTTAGATAACTTACTTTCACCTAGTCATATTTATGGTCTTACCATTTCAGTTCATCTTACGCTAACATGATGTTTCAGTGTCTTTAAAAATCGACCATACTATCAAAACCACCATAATCACACAATTTTAGTTTCGACCCATCAGTACATAATCATCCAACTAATAACCGATTCACCAACTCTTCCTATTATTCATTAACACAAACAACTAATAATATTAAAGTTCAAAAATACTTACTGTTGGATGATTCCACCGTAGGACTGTTTGGTCAACATTAAGTGTTATTTTCATATCATTTATATTAGTAAAAATACATTTATTTTTTCTATAATAATAAAAATAATGAAATTATAACTATAAAAATAAATTTGCAAAGTTTAAACAACAAATGGATATTGTAACTATAATAAATTTATCTTTTCTATAATTTTTACAATTTCATTATGGATATTTTTTATTTATTTAGTTTAAAAATGATTAAATTTTAAAAAAGGTTAAATTTAAATAAAAAAATAAATTTAAATAAAGAAACTGTCCTACTATTTTAGGGTTTCTTTTCCGGAATGTTCTTCCAACACATCCGGAAACACCAATCCGGAAGCATATTTCGATACTCCCCGGTGACCTAAACTTCACCATTTTCAAACACCTCCACCACCACGAGCTCTACCTCTCAATTGATGGTTTGCCTTTTGGACTAAATGGAAGCTCCACTTGTTGGTTGGTCATGATAATGGCTTATTTTGTAAATGGAAAACTTTCCTCATTTTTATTTGTAAAATGTCAGTTCAAAGTTTCGGTAATTTAACCTTAAATCCATCATGTTTAAAGGAAAAATATATTTTAGGATTTTGGCAACTCGAGAATCTACTGCTCCATAAATTAATTGAGCTTAGAAAGAAATGGAATCCCATAACTAGTATAATAGGTTGTTGAAAAGTCAGTCAAAAGGGATCAGCTAGTGATTTTTCTGTGTTTCTACTGAATTCAGAATAGTATTCCATGAACTGCATATATTGATTTTTATTTTTATTTTTTGTAATGTTCTTTGCTTCCTAGGATGTAATTAACGTAGTCTTCTCCATGCATACTTCTTATCCATATGCATACCCATCATATTTATCAAATTGCATTTAAATTTTGAAATGCTAAAACAAATTTTTGAATCATGAATCATAAATCATATCGAAGGTTGAAATGTATGAAGGTGCTGAAAGAAGAGGCAAAAGAATAGAATAGTTAGAAAGTCATTTTCTTTCAAAAATCTCTTGCTTTTGGAAATGAACATTTGCTTGTTACCAAACTAGCATCCCTGTAGAAAAAAAAAAAAAAACCCTCTTTACTTCATCTTATTATTAGTTCATAAATCATCATAATTTATTTATTTTAACATATTAGTAGCTCGTTAAAAATGTTAGATTAAAAGACAATAAACAATCCTAATAATAGGGTAATTATTTCAAAGTTACTTTGGAATAACTAAGTCTTCTCTCTTCCTTTTTGAGAAAATATAGGTAAATCAATAGTAATTTAAAAGGAGTTATTTCTAATTCCCATCTTCCACTATTTTTAATCTAATGATCAAAGATGAATTTTCACTATAATTCTTAGATAAAAAGAAAATAAAGATTGGACTGAGAGGCATCTACTTATTTTAACATATCTCATTCTTTATTTATTTTTTTATGGTCAAAGATTAATAGCTTTTTCTTAAAGTAATGTATAATATTAAAATAAAGATTAGAGTACGAAATAACCATTGTAAAATTATTTTGAAAGTTTTTATTCAAGCAGAAAAAGAAAGTAGCACCACGCCGAACAAAATCGATTAGTCCCTCTCAACTATTTATGCACAAATACTAATACCAGTTATTTACAACTTTTGAAAAGTGGAGGTTGAGATCTAAAAAAAAAAGAGTACTAAAATAAATACGTGAAAGGAAAGTCCTTAAGTATTATTCATCAGTAACGTCAGAAGGCAACCGATATGTGCGGATGGCTCGTATCTGAATAAAAGCAGAGTGGAAATAAGAAAGCCAGTTAGTATAGCAATAACAATTCTTTCACATAAACTCAGTATCGCCTATATATTTCTACAGAAAATTTTGAAAATTTCAAAAGGCGCACATTTTCTTCAATTAAAACTAAAACACAATAGATGACAGACACCGGCTCTACAAATGGAATGGATAGTTATGCCAGATTGTCAATGCCGTCTTTTGAACCAAAAACCAGCAATAATCTAATTTTTAGCGGTAATTTAAAAAAATTATAAATCGAAGATCACAAGTGCTCTTAAATAAAATAACCAAATAGGCACAACATAAAGTTAATCGGGCAAAGCTTAAAATGGAAGAAGAATAGGACATATATCTTGCCTGAGCCAAAGCATAAATTGTTCGTAAGATTCTAGCATAATCTGTTCCAAGCATTTGAATGACAACATCAGCCAAAAATGTTCCCCACATCCTGTTCCACAAGCCAAATAAAATGTACAGAAATACTCGCTAATTGTGCCTCGTAACGTACCAAAATCAGAAAGAAAAGAGGCAGTAGAAATGCCCTGACAAGTCTTAGTGGTGCATTGTAGAGAAAAAGATATAGCTAAGAGTTTATTAATGACTTCATAAGAAAGGGAAACCCCCTTACAGGATAACTCATTTTCCTATTCTAATTCATTCAATAAAATTGCTTTCTGTTTTTCTATCAATTTCTTGTTTCTGTTTTGTTGGCCTGTAAAAATTGCTTGGACCAGAGATTGGGGATAATAAATTGCATAGTTTTAGTGGAAGTTGTCCATTGGATTGGTTGCTAGAAGAACCAGAACCAAAATATGAAACAAATTGGTCACTGGAAAAACCAAGAACGAAAATCCAAACAAGATACAGATATAGAAACAGAGATGACCTAGCGGTGGAGGAAATAGAGGAAAAAGTGAGATGGAGCAATGGCTTACAGTTTCCAGAACTAACATTTGGTTAAATGACATCGGAAAAACTGTCAAAAGAGTTAGATGAAATGAAATAGAAATCACTGTTGTAAAGGTAATATCTTTGTGCCAACTTAGGGGCCGTGATGGGTAAATATTTATACGTCAGGAGCAGGCATCGAAAGAAGTACCCCTCCAACTCATGTTTCTGTACCAACAAAAGTCAGCCTACCACTGTCAGATTCGAAACACTCAATAGAACTCAATGAAACAAACATCAACTTTGCATGCTGCGATTTTTGTGGGACTGGATTAGTCCCTCATGTGCGCTTTGGGACAAGATATGGAACAGGACAACAGCCCTAACAAAGAGGATGATGGAACAAGGTAATAATGGAAATCCAAACATTGAGCAATGCTCTTATCGAATGGATCATGCCCATCATTGTCCCAATATTTGGCTTTACACAAGGCAGTGCAAATCTACCAACTAAGGTCATTTAAACCAATAGGCCAAGCTGAAGCCATGGACAAACAAACAAATTGCCATTTGAAAAATTATGAAGCAGATTGGTGCATTTGACGTCTTCATCACCGTGTTTGTCAAACTCCCAGCTGAAGGCAGTGGAAAAAGCTATAAGGGAGAATGCATATTTTATACATTTTCAGAATTCAACCCAGGGAATAAGGTTGAATTACATGGAAGTGATATAGTTAGAATAGAAGGGAAGGGAAGTAAGCACAGTCAGAACAAGTAGGCAGTTAATTAGATGGGAATTGTTAGATTAAGAGAAATGCTAGGAACAAAATATGTAGCACACTCTTTGCTATTATGTGAAATTCATTTAGGATCATCTAAATGAAGTGGGCATCACTCTATCTATTGGGTCCCTCGTGAAAATCATCCAACAGTAAGTAAGTACAAAGAAGTGTATTGTTAATTTCGTTAATTATAATGGAATTAGGGACATTCAAAACAGACAAACAATTGGTTAATTAGAGGGCAATTGTTAGATTAAGCGAAATGCCAGGAACACATTAAGTGACACTCTTTCTATTATGTGAAATTTATGTAGGACCCACTAAACTATGTGGTCACAATCCCTACCTATTGGGTCCCTCGTGAAAAATCACCCGATAGTAAGTACTAAAGAGTGCATTGTTAGCATTGTTCTGTAGATAGGGGGAATAAGATCGGAGGGCTTCAACTAAATAGAACTAGAAAGCTTGTATGAAAAGAAAAACCCTTTGTGAAGACTTGAAAGGTTCATTATAATCTCAATTTTTTATTATGAATAAGGAGAGGACTCGTTTAAATATGATTTAGTATTTCCTATAAACATGAAACAGAAGCAAAGGAAAGAAATGGTATTATTATGAAAATAAAAAGCAGACAGAAATTACTGAAATCACAAAACAAGAACAGGTGCATGACATACACTGGTCCAAGTAATGTGAGCACGCTTCTAAAGCCCAAGTACCTAGATGCAGCACCGAGAAAACCCTGGAATAAATCAAACATCAGTTGAGAAACATGCTACAAAATCAACAAAAAACAGAAACATTAGTTTGTTTAGCAAGAAAAAAAAAACAACAGACATGAAACAAAGAAAATAACTAATTCTGCTGACATAACTATCAAGAAATCACTATTGTATCTTGATATTAATTTTTTTTGCAATAGAACTAAACTATCACTACTAATATTAGGCTTAGGTTGATCCATAAATGTCTAAGTAAACTGGAAGAAATACATATGAAATTTAATTTTGGTCCAAGTGCAAACGTTAATACAAGAGTGAATCAGTGCCCCGCATATTAGAAAGCCAGTCAAACTGTTACAACAAAAAATGCTTTGGTTCCTCAATGGTACGACATAATTTCATTAGCTGACAGTGCATAAAGTTATACAGATGACGGGGAATCAAATTTATACTCATTTCATATTTAATTATTTAACTGATGCATGACAAGTTCACATTCCAAACTCTTGGTTATGACACGATACATTGAACCTTCAAAACGTTAATCTATCTACCTATATGGACATAAACTTGAAAATTTATACCATTAAAATAAAAATTGCACAACAATAGAAACATATCAAACTCTCCTTTCAGGCACCTGTTTTGCTGCAAGCAAGGCTGCTCTGGATTCTAAATTAATCATAGCTAACTGCCCACCCTGTAAATCATAAAGTGCAAATGGATGTTGAAGTTATCGTTTGGAAATACCAACGCACCAGAAATCTCACCAGTTATACCTTCTTCACCAACTCTTTCTTAACCTGGTAGTTGGCAGCTTCTACAAGAACTTTCCCCGATAATTTCCTCGCTAACTACAAGTCAGCATCTAGTCATGACTTGAGGGAGAGGCCCAAAAAGCTTTCTTTTGGAAACACATTAAAGAGAGAATAAATAAAACACAGATATCATCCTCTTACCAATTGATATATCTTGGACAGCGTGAAAACACCACCTCCCTTTAAAAGAAGAGGAACAAAAATGGAAAAGACCAATCACTCAAAGTTTAAGACGATATTAAAAGAAATGGCATGCGAAGTGAATCAGTTGAGCAACAGATAAAACAACCTTCAGAAGAATTGATCTAATATCTTGGGCACCAACTTTGGAGTGCAGTTTCCATGAACTGAGTCCATGCTGTAGAGTGCCCTGACCTTCAGATGCAGCACTTTCGTCGAAGAAGGCGGGGTAGTTTCCAGTTTCTTCACTACAAGACTATTAAAGCTTTAGAGGTGATGTGAGAGAAACCAGGAAGAGAGGAGGTAAGTTGACTTACGTAGAGTTGCAGTGCAAAAGGTGGAGGAAAATTTCTAGTTCAAGGTCGTGTGTTGACAATCGGGTTGAGCAAGGAATATCAAATTTCGTCCTTATGTGAAGCAAAACATTTCTATAGGATGGCCTCCAACCCCTGGAAGAGGAAAGAGCTAGTTAGATTTATGTTCAGGGTGAGAGAGTAGAAGATGAAAAAGAACCTCAATGTAGAGCGAGCATCGGCAGCGAGGAAGAAGAATCGGGACTCGAGAGCTTCTATAAATTGAAGACGCGTGCTCAGGTCGACTCCAATCATGGAACGCTGGAGCTGGGTTGTGTTTGAAAATGGGATTGATTTGAGCAAAGGACTGAAGTAACTGTGAGATTGGAAAGGGATTGTGAGAGAGCTTGAAAGATTAACTGAATTGAACTGCATGAAAGTAGTGAGTACTGTGTGACCTTGGACCGAAAAGGATATTTTCAATCTCTGACAACTCGGTATCGGTGGCAAGCTCAAGCACCGATCGCAGCTCTGGATCGAAGTCATGGGCACGGGGATAGGGGGAATTTCCATCTGCATCTGCATTTGCATTCGCATTTGCACTTGCAGCTTGAAGAACGGAAAAGGTTCTGCGAGGAGAAGGGAAGGGATTCAGAATTGGCGCAGATGAAAACAGTGGAAGTGGGTAAGAGAGTGTCCTCATTCCCATTCCCATTTCCATTCCCATGGACACAGTTGCCATTATTCGATTCGATTAAACCAATCAATTTGTTTAGCCTGCGCTTCCCTCAACCATTCACATAGAAGTATTAGGGCACAATTCCTTCCCCCAAATTGCTATATTTTCCTCATTCCTATTCCTGCTGATAATTTTCATTTTTAGTGACCATACCCTTCATAAATAATAATCATCGTTGAATCTTCCCAAACATTATCACTACATAATTAGCATATGTTGGAGTAAGATACCCTAAAATTCAAACAATTCAAACTAAAGTATTTGTTCTCATCTTTAATGGTGTAATGTAGTTGCATCATATTGGAATCTCCAAATAAAACACTCTTTGTCACATTTCATGGAGTACTACCAAAGAAGATTAAAAGAAAATACTCATTAGTTCAACAAGTATTGTGAAGTCCATTACTTTACCACTTACAAATCTACGAAAACATAAGATGATACAAATAATGTGTTTTTACATTTAAATAGGAGCATTATATGTCAATTAAGAGTATAAACATAACTATGTGAAATTGATGTTTACTTTGTTGAAAATTATTTGAAGTGGATCAATAAATCATAATCAAGATTAAATTTGTGTCATTTATCTTGTCATGGATGATTTTGATTTCAAATTCTATTTTCAATTCCATATTAATATAGCTAAGTGATCTCAAGTTATTATTAGATGTCAACCAATACATTTTGACTCAAAATCTTTAATATTAAGATAAAAAAACAAAATTCTTAGGAAATTATTTAATTATTAAGTAATTAATATATCATATAAGTCTTTTATTGAGATCTACCTATAAAAAGTTAAGAAGAATATCTTCTTTTTCACTTTGTCTTTGTGACCAGAACTATAGAGATATCAAAAATAATAAATAAAAAATATCTCTTAACTTGTTGGTTGTCGATTTATTATTGTATTTACATTATTTAGATATGTTTTTTTAACTATTACAAAAATATAAGAAAGTCGTGTCACGCCATACGATTTCATAAATTTATACTTTGTCATGAGCTATTTGAGCATTGGATCTATTTTTTTTTTAATAATATATGCATTACATATGAGTTTGGTTATGAGAGAGAGTTCTATGCAATCATATGTTTAATTCAGAAGTTTTTTGTATTTAGTGTGATGTAATAATGCTATTCATCAATCTATTAATGGGTGTTGTTATCAATTATTATGAAACAAATTGTTTGTAAGGATCAATTTGTTGAAATAGGGAAGAGGAGAACGTGTTACTATTTTTGAAAAAGAAAAATAATGGATTTTTGGTGTCGTTAAATTTAAATTTTAAACTTCCATTATGTAAGTTCTATAAACAATGATGTTCTGGAACTAGTAACTTTATTTATTCCTGTTCATCCCTTTCTTTTCTTCTGATATTTTTTAGCATAACCAAACTGTGAAAATATTCTTATTATTTACTGGTGCAATGAATATCATAATTGCGAAATAAATAAATTAAATTTGGAACTTTATCCGATTACTTCAAAATTTACCGCGAAAATCTATTGACATAAATGCTCACCATCCGTTTGAAAAACGACATCAAACAAACTTTCAATTTGTTTCAAAATTTAATTTCCTCAATCAATAAATCTTGTCCTCTCGATATTTCTTAGTATAAAAGAAAATAAAATGAGGATTCTTTATATAAGATATTTTATAACTTATATGACACGTTATATATAGTTATATATATATATATATTCTTATTTATTCATATTAAATATTATACATGTTATTTATCTGTAAATAACGATAACAATTTTTTTTACAATCACCAATAATAAAAATAAATTTAGTACTTTGTTAACATTGTTTTAGTTTAAAAAGTCAACTTGCCTAATCAGTTGTACTAATCTGAATAATTATATTAGAGGTGTCTTAAGAAGGTTAAGTATATTTCTTAACAATTTTTTTTAGTACACAAAAATATAAAGTATTCTTTACAATTAGTTAGCCTTTGTTAAGACACACATCAAGAAAGAAGGTCGATAATTTTGATGTGTTGTTAAGATGATTGCAACATTAAGTAGTTAGATGCATAACCATAAAGTTCTGTCCGAAAAAACTTACTTTTCCAGATTTGTTTTTTTTCTCTTAAAAACTTAATGATTAAGAATATTTTTAGGGATAAACTTTTCTACCAGTATTAAAAATAAAAAGAAATAAAACAAATCGTAACGTATCCACCTTCATCTCAATGTGTCTAAATGGTACCCGTTTTTAACTTTGCATCTACTTAGTATCCAAATTAGTTAATTTGCATTAATGTAATCCATTTTCGTTAACTCCATTAAATAAGATAACGTCTGACTGAGTTGACCAGTTAAGTGAGAAAAAAATGTTATGACGAGAGTAATGTGTGATGTGGAACAGTAGTACAGCGTAAGAGGAAATTGAAAAAAAAAAAAAGACACGAGTTAATTCAATGGATTTTTTTATAAATTAATTTGTAAACATAATTCAATGGATTTTTTTATAAATTAATTTCAACATAAACGAGTTAATTTTTTTTTTTAATTAAAAGCATTATTAATCATATGCTAGTTTTTATGAGAAGCTGATTGTCTAAGGGTTTTGAATTTAATGCTTAACATATTTCTTATGGATTAAGGTAAAAAAGAAAATGTTCTTGACATGATATTAGTGTGTATTTTGAAATATAAGTTAGGCTATTGGGTTGAGAGAATTTATTGAGAATGTAGGTAGGAGTGTATGTTATAATAGTTGAGATACGATGTAAAATGGAATTAAAGTATAATTTAAAATTAATTAAAAGAATGATTAGTTTTTAATTAGTTAAAAAGAAGAAGATAATTTTTTGTTCTTCAAAGATTATGTGGTTAGAGAAGGGGAAAGAAAGATTAAGGCGAGGTGATGTAATATTAATTAAGAAAAGCAAAAGATTAGGGAGAAGAAAATCAACAGCGCAGCACAGCGCAGCGTAGCAGCAGCGGAGCCCGTGTGCGAGCAGCAGGAAGTACAGAAAGTGGAAGGGAAGAGAACCCAAACCAACCCCACTGCTAAACCCAACTACCTTCTTTATCTCCCTCTCTTCTTATTAGTATTCTCTTGCACGCAAGGTTGTTATCTTCTTTCTTCTTCTTCTTCTTCTTTTCTGTCATTCTATTATCACTGTTCTAACTTCTTGCTTCGAAATCCAGAAGAAAGGTAAAACCCTTCCTTCAGAATCAGATCCTGATTCATTGGGTGTCCCTCCTGCATTCCAATTTTATTCACATTTATTGGGCTTAAGTGCTCTGCTTCCACTCCCGTCGATCGCGATTGGATTTTCGAACCTGGTTGGGTTAGGTTTTCCAACCATTAATTTCTCCAGCTACTTACTACTTTACTTGCATCATTACCAGTGGCAATGGCGCCACTTCCTTCTGCCTGAGACCGGGTAAGCTTCACCCTTCACCTACAGTTCCTCATTTTCAATATCACCTCTTTTGTACAGAAACCTGTGCTCTTTATCTGAAATGCGGCGTGTTCTTTTTGCCCTTTCCCATCTCAACTCTGTTATTATTTCTTTCTTTAGTGGTCGTAGGGACTTGACTTCACTATGGCGGACTCTAACACAAGCTCAGTTGATGTGATTTTGGAGTTTCTTCGGAGGAACCGATTCACGAGAGCCGAGGCAGCTCTGCGCAGTGAGATCAATAATCGCCCTGACTTGAATGGCTTCCTTCAGAAGCTCACATTGGAAGAAAAAGCCTCACGTGATGTGCCTCAAAGTAATAAGGGGAAGCCTGTGCTTGAGTTTCAAGCGGTGGACACTCTTGAAGTTTCTAAAGAACTGATCGTCACGGAAATCGAGTGTGGGAATGGTCGAAATGCCGCCGAAAGAAAATGGAAAACTGCTGCTCCCACTTTGGTGGAACGGAGTAAATCGGATGAAGCGGTTGGAACTGGTGATAAGAACTTCATTTTCTCCAAGACTTCAGAGGATGGCATGCTTGATTTACACACTTGGAAGTTCAACCCTGGCAAAGCCCCTGTGGAGCCTTACCAAAACGATGCTGGTAGCAGGGCTAATACTGCTTTAAGCATGAAGGCCACAGTATCTCAACAATCGAAACGTCAAACTAATGAAGCTGTGGATCCAAGTGTTGCCAATACCAGTTCAAAGTCTGGGGAGGAAAATGCTGCTCTTGTTGACAAAAAATCTCTGTGGTCTGGAAGTAGTAGTAAAACCTCTGTGGATCTTAAGTACGACCTTGTGCAAAGCAAAGAACCTATGGAACTCGATCGGCAACTTAAATTCAATAATTCATCTCTTAAAGGGAACTTTCCAGATAATCCCTGGTCAAAAATGGATGAGAATGTGAATTCGTCTTCAGATTCCTGCAAAAATTGTGTCAAGACGGTATTCCCCTTCTCGAAAGGGGATGTGTCTACAAACTTCGATGGTGCAACTTATTCTGACAAAAAGGAGGAGAAAAAAGGGGTAGAAATTAGTGATACCAGAACATCCATAAAAGAGCAGGTGGATGAATCAGGGAGGTCTATTTACTTGGTCAAGACACCTGTCAGTTCTGAACAAAAGTTGACTGGCAGTTTAAGGTTTCCTCTTCCACCTGAAAATGAGAAGGAAGAATTTCCCAGGCTTCCTCCTGTTAAACTCAAGTCAGATGATAAGCCCTTGGTTGTTAACTGGGAAGAGAAGTTTGAGCGAGATGGGCCAACTTCAAAACCCCCGGGTACTGACAGCACTTTTCTTATTGGTTCGTATCTGGATGTACCTATTGGACAAGATATTAATCCTTCAGGTTAGCTTATATATACAAGGATTAAATTTCATCTGATCGCAGATGTTTTTTACCTTTCAATTGATGGTTTCCTTTTTGAACTTAATAGGAGCTACACTTGTTGGTTGGTCATGCTAATAGCTTATTTTGTAAATGGGACACCTTTCCTGATTTTTATTTGTAAAGTGTCAGTTCAAAGTTTCTGTAGTTGAATCTTAACTGCTTGTTGTTTACGGGAAACATATATTTTAGGATTTTGGCTAGTCGAGAATCTACTTTTCTATAAATTAGTTAAGCTTAGAAAGAAATCGAATCCCATAACTAGGAGTCCAAGTAGTTGTATAGGTTGTTGAAAAGTCAGTCAAAAGTCATCAACTAAATCCACTTAAGGGGTTAGCTAGTGATTTTTTTGTGTGTTTCTACTGAATTCAGAATAGTATTCCATGAAGTACATATAATAAATATATTTTTTGTGTAATGTTCTTTACTTCCTAGTAAGTAGTTAGTATAGTCTTCCCCCATGAATACTTCTTATCCCATATGCATATACCCACCCTATTTATATTGGGTCTTGCTGATAATATCAAATTGCGATTTAAATTTTGAAATGCTAAAACTAATTTTTGAAGCATGAAACATAAATTATACCGAATTTTTGATTAAGAACCCATTAAAATATAGCCTGAAATATATCATATAAATGACGTGTAGTTTGAATAATTTAAAACTAGAAAATGACTGGCTAGTCTCATGAAACAAAATCACGAGTCATTATTATGTGGGAAGTCTCTAGTTTAGAAGACTAAAAACAGAGCAAAGAAACAAAATATATAGTGGACAGAGAAGGAGAAACAACCAGAATGAAAATAGAGCATTTGAATATCTGAAATGTGAAATATAGTAAAAATAATCTATCTATCACAATATTTAAAGTCATAACTTAAAAGCAAATAAAGAATTAGTCTTTTTTTTTTTTTTTTAAAAAAAAAAAAAAATAAATTTATTTTTTTTTTTTTTTT
>Ga0209589_1001429_pt1 | contig 39399 bp, 18 predicted proteins | sample CowpeawhiteBW_FD_187525 | JGI IMG/M metagenome (GOLD analysis project Ga0209589, IMG submission 187525) | Root nodule microbial communities of legume samples collected from California USA - Cow pea white BW (SPAdes) (version 2) | ecosystem: Host-associated > Plants > Roots > Nodule | place: USA...
TATATATTTATATATATATATATATATATATATATATATATATATATATATATTAAAAATATACAATAATTTTTAAAAATATAATAAATATATAATTATTATAGTATAAATTAAAATTAAAATCACACATATCAAAATTATTAACCTAAAAAATTATAAATTAAAAATATTATTACTTTATAAATTCAATACTTCGTTAATAAATATCATAAAATATTCTAAATATCAAAAACACACACACACACATATATATATATATATGACCAAAATTAAATACATAAGAACCAACCCATCTTATAAATGTCTCGATGTAATAATCATTAAACTTCTAATCTTAAAAATACTGGTTTAACATGTTGTTAGATTAAAAAGTCAATTAATCACAAATTAAAATAGTTATTTTAAAATAAAAATTTCATCCATAGTTTTTGTTTATATATTTAGCGAAACATAATATTAAAAAAATGAACATAATACATACATAATGAATTGAAAATTAAAAATAAACACCAACTCCTTTCTTAATTACCTTTAACTCCATACTTTTAAGTTTAATGTCATTTTTGTCCAAATGTTTTAAATTTTCGCATTCCAAGAATGTTTTTAAGCCTTTGGTAATATATAATAAATTAAATAGTTAAATATTTATTTTAACTTTATTTTTTATAACGGAAGTAAAAATTGAGTTGGATCCTTTATTAAATCATTACAAAATTTATTTCATTTTTCAGTTTAGTGTATTTGGAATTTGTGATTGACCATATTGACGTATTTATGTCGAGATGAATGAATTAGTTAAAAATATAATTATTAAAGGTTTAACTAGTGATTTATTTATTGGTTTTGTTCATTTTTATTTCTTTATTATTTTTTATTTAATTTAGTATGTTAAATTAAAAAAAAAAGTTCAATTTAGTTATTTTGTTAAATTGACATTAATAACGTCTCCATCACCATCACGTATCAATTTGTGAAGTTTTTTTTTTATTTAAAAATTAAATAAATTATCATATGTCAAATTATGATTGTGACATGCGTGGTAGTAATAGTTATTTTTAATTTAATTTTTCTATTCAAATTTTTTATTCAATTTAAACTTTATTTTAAATGATTTAATTTAGTCTTCTTCAATTTAAGACCAAAACAATAATTAAACTAATTACAACTTATATTTACATGTTAAAATAATTTTTTTATAATTTATTCATCAAAATACACAAATTATTTTATTTTTTATATTTTTACACTAGTAAATTTTACACTTGAAATCTTTTATATTTGTAAAAGATAAAATAATTTGAATATTTAGGTAAAGTGACTGATGTATAAATTCTCAAAAATTATTTTAACATGTGCAGACATAGTGTTCACGTCTATTTAACAAAAATAACAAAATTGAAATTTTCTAAATAATTGAAAGTCTAAATTGAATCAAAAAATAATAAGAAGACAAAAAATAAATAAAATCAACAAATTAAAGTATTAAATCACTAATTAAACTTTACTTAAATTATACGGTACAATACGAGAAACATAAGGAAAATGTTGTTCAATGTGTGTTTACATGGAATATACTAGTAAAATTCTATATCATTCAACTATTTATAATCTATTATCATTATTATTATTATTATTATTATTATTATTATTATTATTATTATTATTATTATTATTATTATTATTATTATTATTATTATTATTATTATCAATTATAACTATAATTATTACTATTATTATCAACTCTAACTATAATTATTATAATTATTATTAACTATAATGATAATAATAATTATTAACTATAATTATTATTATCAACTATAAATATTATGATCATTATTACTATCAACTATAAGTATCATTATCATTATTATTAACTATAATTATCTCTATTATTATATTACTATTATTATTATTATTATTATTATTATTATTATTATTAATAAGAACTATAATTATTATAAAAGTTATTATTGTGATTATATTTTTTGTTATTATGGTTAAATACACATCTTACTTATTAATTACTTGACTTTTTATTTGTTTTGTTGTTTATTTATCTTTATATTTGAACAATTATTTCAATTCAAAAAAGTAATTACTAAAATTAGTAAAATAATAAAATTTAATAATAAATTTTTTATTATAAATAATTATTTAAATTTAAAATATAATAATTAAGAGAATAAAATTAAAAAAACAAAAAATGACTAAAAAAAGTTTATCTATTTATATATGTTGTTGTATTATTATTACTATTTATTTTTATTTTTATCACTACATGATATTGTTATATTATTATTATTATTATTATTATTATTATTATTATAGTTAGACACATACTTTACTTTTATCTGCTATGAGATCATATCTCAATTACTTGTATTTTTTATTTGTTTTGTTGTTCATTTTATCTCTATATTTGTGTAATCATTTGAATTAAAAAAATAGTTAGTAAAATGATAAAACTTACAAATGATTTTTTATTATGAATAATTATTTAAATTTAACAAATAATAATTAAGAAGATAAAATTGTAAAAACAAAAAGAGAACACAAAAATTGTGTGTCTCTTTACACATGTAATTGTTGTATTATTATTATTTTTATTACTACGGGATATTATTATAGTTAGACATACATCTTAATTCTATCTACGAGATCATAATTGAATTACTTGTACTTTTTATTTGTTTTGTCATTAATGTTTATCTTTATATATAATTATATATTATTATCGTTAAAATTAGCCTTAATATTAGCATTGACATTAATATTTATAGCATAAACATTAATATCATTATTTTTTTTTGTCATTAGTTTGTTATTATTGGTATTATTATAATTTTTATTATTATTATTACTATTCATAGTTGTGTTATTTATAAGTGTTTTTTAATTATAAAAATATTTTTTTACTAAATAATTATGCTAAATAGATTTTTAATTTTTTAAAAATTTTATAATTTATATTAATATTATTCTTAGTATTTTTAATGCTTAAATAAATATGATAAAAATTATATTATTATTTTAAAAGGATTTGAAAAAAAAAACAAAAAAAACATTTATACACGCACATATCACATGCTACTATAATTATTTCATAAAATCAAATAAATGCACCATATTATGATATCAATTCTATTTATTATATTTAAAACTGAAATTATTATCACATCACTTAGATATACTACTTGATTACTTTAATAATAACATTTACACCAATATAACTTAATTTTCATGGTATTTCACTATATAATGTTTTTACTACTTTATTATTTTAATATACAAAATAAAAAAATACAATTCGTGTGTACGCACATGTCAATCTACTAGTTCTTATAAAAATTAAAAATTATATATTAAATCTAATCCAAAATCCTAAAATAGTGGATATATAGGTTTTTTTATTTGTGTTATGATTTATTTTTATTTAATATGAACTTCAAATTCGGATTGAATTTACAATTAAACATTCACTTAAGTTCACATTTTGATCTTAAGAGCTTAATGTGGACTTAACTAGGATGCAGACTTAAGAAATTTTATAAGTCATATTATAATATAAAATATTAGGGATCATATAATTAGAGTATGGAGTGTTGACAATTTTTAGTGATTGTGATAATATGAGAGATATAAGATATATGATAAATATAAAAGATATGTTACATGAGAAACTTATTATTTTATTTTATTCATATACTATAATATATATATATATATATATATATATATATATATATAACACAATGTAACATAATATAAAAGTCAAACGACTTCACCTAATTTTTTTTTTCTGAAAACAAAGTCACAAAATTATTAATCTTATAATTTTTTCAATTTAAATGCAGATTTAAGTAAAATATAAACTTAAATGAGTATGGACTTAAATAAATGTTTACTGTATGATTTTTTGACAATGATACATTCTACATTATATGAATTCATATCATACTCTTTTAAGTTAGTGATCAGGTTGAATCATTAGTTTTGAAAATTTGGTAGACTATTGAACTTATTATCAGATTGTAAGCCTAAAGCCTTCGAACGTGAGACCTTCCTTTCAAAAGCTCATAAATATGATAGGAGAGTGTTTGATTTCAATTAGAGGTGTCTAACTAAGTTAACTTAACTTGAGTTAAAAATGAGATAATTTAACCTAAATCACTTTTTAAAGAACCATATAGGTTGGTAAATTAAGGGAATTGCATAACATCATAGTATATTAACTCAATCCACATATTTACAACAATATATAATAATGGTGTTTACATATTTCACCAAACATCAATTACAAATTAGAAAATAGAATTATAAAGATATTTTAGAAAGAACAAAAAATCATAGTGCTAACTTATGCAATTGGACAAGAAAATAAATTAAACAAAAAAATCATTCGGATATTATTAAACAACATTATATCAAAAACTAGCGAACATACAGGCGCTGTCGCGCCTGTGTATTAGCATTTTTTAATCTTCAAAAAAATTAAGATCAATAATAAATATATAATTTTCAAGAAATTTAAGATCAATAATAAAAATAATTTAAACAAAAATAACAAAAATAAGATATATTAAAAAAATTAAATAATAATTTAAAACAAAAGAGCTTTGTAGAAAAATGATTAAAAGTAAATTATTTATAAAATAATTAATTTTTAAAATAACTAAGGGTAAAACAGGTATTATGAAATGTGGACACAAAAAGAGGAATCCCCTTTATTGTTACTAGCTTTTTTTTTTATGTAGCTATATGTATAATATTAAGAATAATAAATAACAATTTATGATGGGTATACTACATAGATTGGTTGAATAAGAAAACAGTAAATTACTAATTCCTAATTCGTAAGATTGCATATGAACTAATATTTAATACATTTGATCAAGATTTGGGTTAATGAGCTATATGTGATGGAGTCAATGGTAGTTGTTTATAAATATACAAACTATTTTAGTAGGTGTCTATAAATATACATTCATTACAAAACTGAAATATATATTTACTACATACATGATGTAGAAAAAAATTAGTAAATGAAAGTATCATACATTTACATCCTTAACCATTTCTTTAATTGGGAGGCCAAATAAAGATTGATGTCTAGGACCCGTATACAGCTGCTACTTAAGATGCAGTTGGAAGATTATACTATGGTTGATTCGCAGGACGCTCTTTAATGAATAAAGAACATATCTGAATATTTGGTTATTAAGTAAGTTATCATCGTTCCCACTGTGATAGAGGAATTTTCCCGGACTTGCCTAGAATATCTTGGTTGATTACTTTTCCACCATAATGAATTGAAAAAGGATAGGAAAAAAAAATTGAAACAATAAAAAAACATGAAAAGCGAATAATCATAAATTGGATAATTGGGCATTCAATAAAGATTTAATAGAGATAATCATAAATGAAAAGGAACAATGGAAAATACCTTTTTTGTTTTGTCCAATAAAGATAAATAGCATCAACAAAGTGAGTGTGAAAGCAAAGCCAATAAGCAAGGTAAACAGTAATGAAATGATGTTGTTGCAGAGAAAAACAAACCGTAGAATAACAGATACCTGTTAAATTATTTTAAAAAGACGAAAGAATAAACATTAATAAATAAAGATGAAGAGAAGAAGCAGAGACATCCGATTTTATAAAAATCTTGTAAAAGTAACGGTCAATTTTTAAAAATTTAATAAATTATTATATTTAAAGGATAAAATGGGTATTTTGAAATGTGGACACAAAAAGGGAAATCCCCTTTATATATTGTTATAGATAAAAACAATTATAATGAAAAAGCTACTGAAATATATTGTTTATATATTACGAATTAGTCGATCTCCAACGCATTTTGAATCAATTTAAGTCAAAGAGATAAATGAGTTAAATTTAATTTAACTTAGATTAAAAGTTATATATTTTTTTCCAGTTTAATCATCTCAAACTCAATGAATTAAGTTAGTTCATTAGTTTAAACTTATTAAGACACCCTGATTTAGATGAAAATCAAATTTCCAAGCTCCATATATCTTTTTATTATTTATTTAATTTTAAATTTTCTATAAGTTGTACAAAACAAAAGATGAGAAAGTGATATGAATTCCCCTTATAAACGACAAGAGGAAAAAGACATAGAAAAGACACCCCAATAATTCAATACTAATTCATCTTATCCAAAGACTAAGATCAATTATTATAATCATTGCTTCAAACTATTACATGTATTTAACTCAATCTATTTAGAGTTATCTAAGTATTCGTTTTGCATCTTCAAATAATTAAGACAAACCTTGTTTAACCAAACATCTTTAAACTCTATATAGATCAGAAAGAAATACGTAAAACAGTAATCACAAGGCTAATGTGTTAAAATAATATAAATGAATATATCAGTACATGAATTAACTAATCAAAAAATGTGAATAAATTTTTGTTTTAAATGAATCTCTTTTTAACTTAATATTTAAATTTTGGATATTTCGAAAATCATGTTCGTTACATTAAAATTAATTAATGAGTGTTATCTTGACGCATACAGAAACAAATAATAAACTTATAATATTGAAATTATTAAAAGATATATTTGTAGTTATTATTATTTTTATCTGCTAACGTTGGTGATTAGTGTTTTGTTAGTGAGAAAGTTGAATTTAAAATATATTTCAACCTCTTTTCAAAATCCACAAAACTATTCTTATAACTTTTAAATATAGGATAATCCTAAAAGATTTGCTTAACATCTTTCTATGGTTATCTTTTTTAAGACTCATAAAAAACTTATAAGTAAGAAGGAAGCAACTCAACTACTTAATCATTAGTGAATTTCTCTACGCTTTATTCAAACTTTAAAAAAAATTGTTTTATCCTTTCCCTTTGTGTTTTTAGCTGAGAAGTTGAACCTATATTTCATTCTTGAGTTCAATATGTTTTTGTCCTTCAACTTTTAGTGAAAATTAGAATAATTTTAAATCAATTTAGTCCTCAACTTTGTAAATATATATATTTAGTTCTTTTAACCAAATTTTATTAAGTTTATTTGAGGTTTCAAACGCATTTCATTATAATATTTTAGTTATTTACTGATACATATTCACTTCAATGTTAGTTGATAAATGCGTTTCAAACGTCAAATAAACTTAAAAAAAATTGGTTTAAAAGACTACATCTACGTATTTCTAAAGATTAAGGATTAAATTGATTAAAGATTTCCAAGAGAAATTAATTCCAACTTTTACTAAAAGTTGAAAAACCAAAAACATATTTAACCTTTCATACTTTGTCTGAGACATTGTGAATGTAACGACCTTTTTCTTTAATTCTTGGAAGTATAAAGTCTGAAAAGATTCTCGTGCAATACTTAAGAAAATTAATTGAAAAATACTAATATGTATAATTGTTTTAATGAAACTTGAAAGTTCCAATGAATAAATTTGAGGTAGTTTCGATAGATAGTTTAGAATAATCAATATAAAATTGTTTTCTTATCTATTTTATTCTTTACGAAATATCTCTTCATTAATTTTTGAGCCATTTTTCACACATCTTAACTTTCATCTCCCAGAAACAAAGAGGTAATTTCACCATAATAATTTATTCAAAAATAATCATAACCATCTAAACAAAGTGTCATTAAAATTGAACTAAAACTTCCAATAATGACACAATATCTTTTATTATCAAATTGATGAACCTTAGTACTCACTACAAAATAGAGATGTACGAGTAGTAAATCATTCGTATTTATTTACTGTATAAATATTAATTTGGTACTCGTCTTCATATTCGTACGAGTATCCGTTATTGGAATACCCGCATATTTTTTAATATCCACGAATATTTGTGGGTATTTACAAATATTTAAAAAAAATAACTATATTTAACAAAATATTTTAACTATAACTACAAATAAAATACAATACATCAATATCATAAGTAAAGTGCAAATCAGCTCAAATTCATACTGAGTCTAAATAAAATTACAAAAGTAAATATTAAATCTCGTTAACACAATGGACGTTTTTTAATTAGTGTTTGGATACTATGGTAAATTAAAGTTTAGCGGGTACGAGTGTTCATAAATATAAATACTATGATACTGATATCAGTCTCCTTAACATGTGGGTATAAAAAATACTTGTACATGTTATCCACATGTATTCATTTCTTATTCATTGTAGATTTTATCCGTAAATACCCGCGGATTTGAATTTTCTTTATATCCCTAACTAGAAACAATAATAATACAGTAAAGAATTTTAGAAGAAATTTTTATTTCATAAATATAAATTTGAAATTTGTCATATATTTTAACTCATGTTTCTTTTCTTTTATTTTTGTATTCTTCTATCACATTGATTTTAATTAGGAAGTCACCGACTTTATTGAAATTGAAATATTATTGACTTGTTTGAATGTAAAAATTTCAATATTTTTTTTATAAATTTCAACAACAAAATTCTTTATACTAAATTTATTTTTTTTGGCATTGTTATTGTAATATTTTATTCTAAATGTTAGATAATAATTATTTCTTAATTAATGTTAGTTAGGATTTTTAGTCAATATTAATGATAATTTTGGACTGATGTCAAATATATCTCTTTAATTTATGTAAATTGAGATAATTTTGAATTGATGTCAATCAAATTCTTTTTAACCAATATCAATCAATTCAAGTTCCTTTTTAAATAATGTATAAATGATGTAAGTCTTAGTGATCTTTCAATCAACATTAATTAGGATTTTCTTATTCAATGCTTAATGTCGAGTAAAGTATTTTTGTTGATATTAATACAAGTATCTTTTATTTATTTACAATGTTGAGGTTCTTTTTGTTGAATATCACTATTATTCCTTACTCCGTATTATTTAGGATTTACTACATGAGAGATTTTATTTGATAATTGTGAAATATTTATTTTATATATGCGTTATTTTCTTATCATCGGCATAAATATTATTTTTTACTATTAATTTGTGATTTATTTTAATGTCAACTCAAAAAACTCTTAACTAGTAATGTATACTTTTACTAGTATCAATTTTGTAAGGACAAAGAAAATAGTCATAGAGTAAAAGTGATCTTTAAAAAATAAAGCTTGATTATTTTATTAATAAAAATAAGAGTTTATAATTAGAATAATCGGTTAATCAAATTTTATTTTAGATTTAATTGGTAGGAGTATATCAATTTTGTTATCATTTTTTAAAAATGTTAATTGTGTCTCAAATGTTGAAAAGTACTTCAATTATGTTTTTTCAAAAAAAAAAGAAAATTATTAACGCAGTTAACGATGTGCACGTGTTAATTTCTGATTTTTTAATTTTTTAAAATTTTTAATTTTTATATATATTTTTTTGTAAAAAATTGGTGTCATGTGTCAGGTTCATGATATGACACGTAACACTAACAGTATCACGTGGCAAGAAAATGTCATGTGTCACTGCAAAATGTCATTGTGTTAGTTTCAATTTAGTCTTTATATATATATATATCTTTTTTATTCAACTTAGTTCTTACTTTTGTCTCTTTCATTGAATTTTGTCTCTTTTTTTAATAATTGAAATATATTTTTTAATCCATTTTTATATAATTAAAATAAATAAGTATAAATATTTTTATAAAATTAAGTACTCATATTTATATTAAAATCGGTTACACTCAAGTATATGTCACGAGTGTGTTTAATGTGGGGTTAGTGAAAGGACAAATAACGTTTCTGGTCAATGAATGCATAGGTGTGCAGGCTAAGGAATGTAAACCATTAGTTGTTTCAAGATTTTGGATGAGAATAAAGAGAATATTTTTCATTAGAGTCCTAAATCAACAGTCTCTTAAGGGCTTTCTTTTCGGGGTATATTGAAATTGAGAAATCAAAGGTGATACTAGTAAATACATCGAAAGATAAAGAAATCGATGACAAGATTAAAAAAGGATAGTTACACATGGAATTGAAATAGAGAATACAAATAAAGCCAACATAGTAGTGAAAATTGAAGAATGATTGAGAACTAAAAAACTTCATCAAGAATGGTGTTCACTAAACAAAATCAAAAGATGGATTATGCGAGAACAAAAGGGAAAGTTGAGGCATATGGAAACTACCGCAAAATATGGACTTAGTAGGTATAATTGACACAAATAAACAATTTTTAGACAATTATTACAAATTATGTAATTTATTTTTTGGCTTAATTGGTAGAAAAGGGTGATAAAGTATAATTAGGTTGTTTATGTTCAAAAAAGTGGTGACAAATTATATTGACAACACATATTTCGAGAATGTCGATGTAAATAGAAGAATGATTATTCCAATAGTAATGTTTGTTCCAATTAGGGTCACCGTCCTCATAGATTTCATTTATAAGTTCTTATTCTATCCTTGATAATTTAAGTTTTCTGCATTTACATTTCTTACACTTTAGGTTTTGGGTTTCTCAAACACTTTCACTTCAACCATCTTCATCATCTTCATTTTTGTTCACAACCTATCATCTATATTCTCACAATTCTATCTCCATATAAGAATAGAAAAACACTATATAAATGAAAAGGAATGCATGAATTTCTAATTGATATTCACATAAAACAACAATTTAGTGAATTAAACGTATTTGCTAAATTGATCACAATATAAACGTCAATTTTGTGTTAATTATGGAATTTTGAATTAAAAATTATAAATTTGATTGGAAAACAATTATTTGCCAATCCTATTTATAAAGAATCCACTCGAATTAATTTGGTAAAAACAAATATATTTAGCAAGTATGGAACCTAAATTCTCAAGAAACACAATTAAATATATATTCTAAGAATTTAACGGTGATTTTTTGTTGTTCAACAAATGGAAGAAAATAAATCTACAAACCATTATTTTTAGGTTTTGGAATGACTCCTTATTATTATTGTTATTAAATATTCATATATTTCCCTTTAAAAATACCAACATTTTCTCTCATCAACCACCAAAGAATGTTTAGAATAAATGTTGCTTTGAATGTGTTGGACAAATCCATAGTAATAGAAGGTATTAAACCTTGATTGACTGTGAATGAAACATGACACAATAGATAATAGGAAATTAATAGGCTTACCAGATCAATGATAAAGAAATATTAAAGTTGTTGTATGTATCATCAATCACCCAGTGTTAATTATTTAAATTGAAGGATGAAAAGTGAGAAACTGGAAATAGGAAAAAAAAGAAGAAATGAATAAAATTGTTTGGGTTAGAAAAAAAAAATGTGTAATTTTTGTTATATTTATAAAAGTGTTTAAAAACTAACATTATTGATTATATTCAATTACAACTTTGAGTTTGAAAGGAAGAAAATTTTAAACCCTGTTTTACAGAAAGTCATATAAAGTCACTTCCTTTGTAGAAAATGTGAAAGCTTCAAAAAATAAAAATCAACTACATTGGATGAAGTTGTTGGTAAGATATTGAAATAAAGATATACAGAAAAAATCATCACACCTATAACTTGGTCACATCTAAAACAATTAAACACTATTCGCATTTAAATATCTTTTTGTAGTGTGATAAGAATTTTATAAGGCTTAATTACGTTTTCTGTCTCGAGATTAACCCAGTTTTTATATTTTAAAATTTAAAAAAAAATCTCAAATTAAAAAATACATGCTTTTAATTTTTAATTTTTAAATCCTGGATAAAAATATTTAAACACAAAGTGAGATGTATTAAAATGATATATATTTTTTAGTTGGAGACTGGTTTTTTTAGATTAAAATTATAATTAGAATTTTTTTTTAGTTGAAGGAAATTATAATTAGATCTTTTTACTATTTCAACAACAATTATAATGCATTGTTGTCATAAGAAATCAAATAGTAATAAAGTAGTATAGAGAATAATTTGAGGATAGGAACCCCACCAACCCCTGTTAGCATGTCTTTTAATTTTCAATTCACTAATGTTCAAACAATTTGATATCTTATATAATTGGGTTTTCTTTATTTTGATTATGATGTTGCAATCAAATTAGTGAAGTTAACTTCATCACCACCTTATTGACTTTAAATTAATTATTGACTTTGCAACATATTGGCTAACAACAAAGGAAATATATTAATTTCTGTTTATACTTCAGCAAGCTAAAGTAAAACTATTGTGACTATTTGTGTGTGCTGCTTTATATGCATCTAAACTATATTGGGATGAGGAAATATTTTATCATTTAATCATTATTATTTTATGCATTTTTATTATTGAATTTTTTTCATATATTTTGTAATTAAAACCTTTTATTTTTAATCAAAAAGAGGATTTCAAAAACAGAAATATGTGAGTTTTTCTTTTAAATAATAATGATAAAACACACACTATTGAATGATAAAATTAATAAAATAATTATAACTAAATGATAAAATGTGTAATTAAATCAAAATATTTTTATCTATTGGTTGATATATAATAGTAATTTTTATGAGTATCCTTCATAATATTGTATAAAATCTAATTTTAAATCATTTCTAACTCTTTGCCACGAAAAGAAATGAACGATTTATTTTGAAAATCCGATATCCATTAGGAATAAAGTGAAACTATAATATACAAGTGTGGAGTAAAATCATTATTTTACAAGTTAAACATAAAATCATTTACTCATATTATATAACTCATTTACTCATATTATATATATGAGAATCATTAGGAGTTTATTTTAATCATGTTCCTAATTTCAGTCGATAAGTTTATTGTTCAATGTGAGAAAATGTGTTATAAATCTTATATTAACTATAAATAAAGCCGGTCAAATTATAACATATATAAATGAAATGTTATTCTCATCTTACAAATGTTGAGTTAAATCTAAACTCACTAAAAATTTAATACTTGGAGATCTCATATATTTTAGAAGTTGAGGTCAAAGATTATTTGTAAACTTTTTTCCTTTCTAAAATCAAAACACTCTTTAAAGATAACACGGGGAAAAGAACATGAACTTTTTAAAGTTAATAATATATATCTTGAAAATGATAATTAACCTTAAAAAATAATATTTTTACAAGTTAAATATATTTTTAATCCCCCTGAATTTTGATGTGAAATTAAAATTTGTTTCTTTTCCAACTTTTGATAATTTTTGTTCTAAAACTTTAAATTAAATGAATATAGTCATTTTAATTCAACGTCATTAATTCATTTTACATGTTAAATGATTTTTTAGATCGACATTTAAGTTGTTTACACTAATTAATACATTATAACTTAAATATCAATCTGAAACATTATTTAACAAAAAAAAAGACTAAAGACTAATATTTGATTAAAAAAATTATATTCATTATTTTTTAAGTTTGAAAACAAAAATATATAAAAATTCAAAACATGGAAGAATTTTAATTTTGCAAAAGACTATAAATGTATTTAATTTTTTTGGCATTTATAATGTCAATTATTGGTATATTGTGGGTATGCTATAATTAACAATTTTTTATAAATTAAACTATGTTCTACTAAATACGCCATCTTCCCAATGAAGAATATAATTATAATAATAATAAGCAATACCTTATTTGCAAAATGTAATGAACACAAAATAGTTATTTATGATATGAGAATAATAAAGAGTTAATAGATTTGGTGAAAGGAGGGATTATATTAAGTGGACATAGGCTTAGCGAACACCTTTCGTTTCAACCATTTGTTGATGCAGAGAGAAAGAAGAAGAAGAAGAAGAAGGTCTTGCATTTCTGATGAACTGTGGAGTGGTGTTGGGTTTCTATTGCTGGGATTGGGAGTTCATAACTGCTCTTCTTCTCTTCTGATCACAAATTAATCTCTTCTCAAATCATTCTCAACAATGGACGAAGAAAGTAAGAAAGGGTTGTTGGAGAGTGTGAGAAAATTCTCAACACCACCGTTTTTGTTGAAGACATACATGTTGGTTGAGGATCCTGCCACCAATGATGTTGTGTCGTGGAATGATGATGGAACAACGTTTGTGGTGTTGCAACCTGCAGAGTTCGCTCGTGATCTTCTTCCAACTCTCTTCAACCATTGCAACTTCTCTAGCTTTGTTCGCCAGCTCAATACTTACGTACGTATCTTAATTCTCGATCGGACAACGATATTTTGACTACTAAATTTTGACAACTTTCTCTTACAACATGAGATGTCATCTTTTAAGTGGTTCTAAACTATTGAGAATGAGAAAAAAAAAGTAAAAAACTACTTAGTAAATAACGTCTAAGGTTGTAAGAGAAAATTGTCAAAATTTAGTAGTCAAAAAATATTTTTTATCTAAATATATCCGTACATCATAAATATTAGCAACATGCACACACTTTTAACACAATGAATGATTGTGTAGTTTATTCTTTCATTAACACTACTAAATAATATACATCACTTTCTCAATAAATGCATTAATTACTAGACTGGTATAAAGTAATTAGTTGGAAAGAAGAAAAATAAAATACTGTATTAAAACTCCAAACATCACTCAGTTATTGAATTTTTTTTCCAATGGCTGAGATTTCAGATTTTATAGAGGGAGAGTATATATAGTTTACTATTTTGGTTGAATTTTATAAATCTTGGTAGCTTCTAATATATTTGAATCAATCATAAAATGTGTATTTTGAGTTTTTTTTTTTGTTGTATGATTAAAACTGTAATTATATTGGAACGAGTGAAGTATTATTATATTAACAAAATTTTAAGTAAATTTATAAGATTATTAGGGGGAAAGAAGATAGGTAGAAGAAGATTAAATTTTAGAAAAAAGAGAAGAATGAGTTGGATAAAAGCGAAAGGAACGTAGGTATGGATGGTTGGTGAGTAAGTTGACCACTGTAGAAGCTTTTAGCGAATAAAGAAATGAAGATAATTTTATTTGTTTCATTGAGTTCTTGATGATAGAAACATATTAACTGAACTTGTTTGACCTAATTAGGATTAAGTTTAGTATCTTAATTAAAATATTGTTGGATCGAAAGGACCACTGAAAAAATTCTTCATAAAATACTACTAGTCTACGTAGTCCTTTTGACTAATTATTGTTTTATCTTATAAATTTTATAAATTTTAAATATTATTATTAGTATTATTATTTTAATTTCATTATTCTATAACACATGTTTCATTTTAAGTATTTTACTTTGATTTAATTAAAATGACTTTAAGTTGTTTCACACTCTCGTTCAAGTATGGATATGTATGATAATATTGTTAAATAAAAGTTATATTTATAATTGCTTTTAACTAATTAACAAACTCGTTATATTTAAAATGTATAAAAATAAATTCTTTTATTTTAAACCAGCATTAATTTAGAAATAGAAGAGATTAATGTAATGTAACAATTGATGACCTTTACTAATCAACACCTTACTTAGTTACTTATACCTACCATCTGAGTTATGGTAGGTGGCCTCTAGATTTATATAACCAAAAATGACATAATCAAATGATTTCACATTATATTATATCTCCTTACATTATATCTCCACCTTAGATAACAAAAACTAATATATTAATATTACATATTTTGTCATAAAAATATTATATCTCTTTCTTAGATAATATTGACTCAATAAACTAAATAGTTAAGTATTGTATGCATTAGGGATTAACAATATGATACATTGTAGATAATTCATTTTACAGCTAGTGATAGCTAACCTTCATGGTATAAATTGATACATTTATTATATTATACACAGGAGGAATGTATTAATATATTGAACTTAAGAGTGTTATCCTAAGAAAATAAGTGTTATATATATTATAAATTTTAACCTAATCATGCCAATGATATACTTATACTAAAATATAAAAGTGGTAAAATATTATAAACCAATTTATAAAAGTTTATTTTTAAATGATTGTTCTTGAGTTTCTTGAATCATTGGTCGATGATGAAATCATATACAAATGTGTAATGTAGTATATTTGATGTTTGAGATAACTAATTTGTTTATGTAAGATGTACGAGATTAAAACTTTGTAAATACGAGTGATATAATCAAGATAAAATAATATATATGTAAAACATGACTTTCCTTTAGTAGTAAATTTTGTAAGATTAAATTAATATCAAATAAAAATTTGGAATTAAATATGTTTTTATCCTTTAACTTTAAGTGAAATTTGGAATTAGTCCCTCTTCGAAATTTTGGACCAATTTAGTTATTCATCTATCCAAATACATGGATTTAGTCTTTTTAACCAAATTTTATTAAGTTTATTTGACATTTCAAACGTGTTTAATAATAGTATTTGATTTAACATTAATGTTTCAAACAATATAAATAACTTCAATACAATCCTGAAATGCGTTTGAAACATCAAATGAATTTAACAAAATTTGGTTAAAAAGACTAAATCCACACATTTATAAATACGAATGACTAAATTAGTTCAAAGTTTCGAGGAAGGACTAATTCAAAATTTCATCGAAAGTTAATGAACCAAAAATATATTTAACTTTTTTTTTAGTTTAATCTCATCTTACTTTTGAAAAATGTTTTTGTCGAGAATTGTAAACCTTAAATCATCCATATTTAGGGTTTTCGTAAGGTTACTACAAGCAGATGGGAATTTTGCAACGAGCGATTCAGAAAGGGTGAGAAAGAACTGCTATGCGAGATTAGACGTAAAAAATCATGGGTGAGGAAGAGACAACATAACTCACATGAAGATGAGAGGTCATTTTCTTCAAATTATGCAGTTCTGATGGATGAAAACAAGCGATTGAAGAAGGAGAATGTGGTGTTGCACTCAGAGCTCACAACCATGAAGAGAAAGTGCAAGGACTTGTTCGATTTGGTCACCAAATATTCGTGTGCAAAGGATCAGAAAACAATGTTGTGTCAGGTTCAAGAAGAAAGAGAGATTAAAAAGAAGAACAAAATAGCTGATATCAGCGAAAACACAAACATTTTTCTATCTCCTATGATTATTTAGATTTATGATGATATTTTCTGCTTAATTATGCAGTTAGCAAGTAAGTCAATGTGTTATAAAGAAAAAACACATATTTATAATCTCATAGCAGAGTGAGATATTTGTGTGAAGAAGAAAGCTTAAATAGGCAAAACTTCATATATCTAGAGAAAACTGTAACACATATCAATTATGATATGTTTGTGTATAATATAGACACATATGTATAATATTTCTTAATTTCTTAATTACATCATAATTTAAAAAATATTCTTAAACTCAAATATATGCTGTACATCGCTTCAACACAATTTGATTATTATTAAAGAGACTAAATTGATAATCATTTTTAACTGAAAAATTTTGCAAATTTATTTTTATTATGTGATTTATACAAATTTTAATTTTCAGATGAGATTTTTGTCATGTTAATTACAGAGGATAGTAAAGTTGTTATTTCTTATATTTTGGACATGAATCGTACGGTCTTTTCTAGTTGCACCTCATAACTTCTATCTACACTCCTATATAAATTTTAAAATGGCAGTCTTATTATTATTTGTAAAAGTGACTTTCAAATTGTCCCTTCTAGTAATATTGTAGAAAGTCTTTTAGGATATGTTTACGTGTGAAGATTAATATGGGAAAGAGGGAGAAGATGAATTTGAGTAGATTAGTGGGTGAAGTTGGGTGAAGTTTATGTTATTCTTTTTAAGAGATTTAATGGTGAAAGTGAATGAATTTAGAAATATAGTTTGTAAAAATTTGTGAATAATTTGACAGATATGACAAATTAAAAATTAAGTTTAGTTGATAGAAAAACAAAATTAACAAATTACTGTTGATGTTGAAAGTAATCTAAAATTATATTTAGATGAGTTATATTTATTTTATAAAAAATATTTTAATAAATAAATTAAAAAGTATATATTTTAATAAAAAATAATAAAATTACAATATATTTACTTCTTCACATTTTATTTTGATGAACAATTTATAAATTTCGGGTGTTAGTTATTGTTGTAAGTGTAATTTTAAGGCATATTTATACATTATTATCAAGATTATGCAAAACGATATTAGTCAATTAAGAAGAGGAAAAAATGAATCGAGGACATCATGGTAATCTTTCTTAACTCATCTCACATGAGAAGAGATGCGAAAATAAGGGAATTTTTTGTTCTTTCCTTTTCTCTCTCTCAAATTTCTAGAAATAAACACAACATTTGGGTGTATTCTTTTTTAAGGATGAATTTGAGGAAAAGTAATTCGATGAATTTGAAGAAATTCAAAGGTAAAGTTTGTGTTATTTATTTTAAGGGATTGGAAGTGAAAGTGAAGATATTTGAAGTTAAAATTAATAAAAGATTTGATTGATGTGATAAAATAAAAATATATTTTAATAAATTAAAATGTAAGATTAATATTTTATCTCTATAATTAAAATTAATATATATTATAATACAAATTATACAATCCGAAATGTAATCTACATTATGAATTGTCTTCCAAATTATATTACAGATTGTATAATCTAATATGTAAATTTACGCTATGTGTATTCCAAATTTTATAACAGTTAGTTAAACTAAGTCTATTAGAATTTGATACACATATAGTCTTCATACATGATGAACTATATGATAGAAAGTAAGGTTGGAATGAAGTAAACCTAAAAAGGCATGTTTGGGAATGAAAAGGAAAAGAGAAAGTTATATCTAAGAAATTGGAATGGTTGGGGGAAAGTGGTGAAAAGCATGTTTGTGAATATGAATGTTTGTGAAGTGACAAGCACTAGGTGGTGGTGGTGCAATGTGGAGTACTTTGAAATGAGCTTCCCTAAACACATGGAAAACTAACGGTGTCTAAGATCAAGAACGTGCCCACACAAACCTTCAATTTCCTTATTTGACTCCAATCTCAGCTTTTCATGACATAACAAACATCACCCTTCTCCACTATCACTTCATCTGTACACAACTATTTTTATTAAATAATCACTACAACTAAGTATAACTTGATTTGGTTCTGTTGTAATTTACACATAAAATCTGCATCAAACTATTTGATTAATAAAAAATTGTTAAATATTTTTTTCTTCAAAAATTGTTGAACACTTTAACTGGTGTCTAACAACAGAAAGAAAAAATAACTGTCATCAGAAGATTAACTAAAGAATGCATGCAAATGTAGCACTTTCACAATTATGTTGCCTACCAAACTTGACCAAAGATTGAGTTTTGGTGGAAATAAGCACCAAAACTCATGATATCAGCTCTTAATAATGAGACATGGTAATGGTATCACTTCCATTCCATAATGTGTGATGAGAAAGCACTGAAACATTGATGTCAATATCCACCAACTTTCACTGTAAACAATGCTATATAAATGCTATATACATAGTTTCATTATTTCAAATCCATTTTGAGAAAATATCAGAGAAACACTATCCTCCTCCGAAAAATGTCAGACTTTCTCAAAAACATTGCTGCCCCAGAAAATTTTCTAGTTAAGGTGAGTAAGAAAAGTGTTGTGAAAGCACTCAATCCTCCAGAAGAACCATTTTCAATCACTCTCTCAAATCTTGACCTGCTTTCAGGTCGTTTTCCTGTTACATACTTGTATTTCTACCGCAAACCTGAATCAGATAACTTCAAGGCTTTTGTTGATGCTCTTAAAAGCTCTCTAGCACAGATACTTGATCACTACTATCCCTTTGCTGGCCAAATTGTTCAGAATCCCAAAACTAGTGAGCCTGAGATCATATGTGACAACAATGGTGCTCTAATCATTGAAGCACACACAAATACGCCATTAAAGAGTGTAGATTTTTATGATCTCAATGGAACTCTTCAAGATAAGGTAGTCTCGGTTGAACCAGATTTCCCCACGCAAATTCAGGTGACTGAATATTCATGTGGAGGTGTGTCTATAGCCTTTACTTTTGATCATGCATTAGGTGATGCCACTTCCTTTGGAAAGTTCATTGCTTCCTGGTGTGAAATGGCTCAAAAGAAACCACTCTCGTGCATACCAGACCATAGCAGACACCTTCGTGCACGTTCTTCTCCCAAATATCAACCATCCTTGGATCAAAATTTTATGAGGTGCACCATGGAAGAGATACAGAACATGCCAATGAACCATATCTCACTGAAACGCCTTTATCATATCAAAGCATCAAGCATCAACATGCTGCAGAAACTTGCTTCTGGGAATGGAGTCAAGAAAACAAAGATTGAAGCTTTCTCTGCTTATGTATGGAAGGTAATGATTGGTAGCATTGATCAAAGGCTTCATGAAAAGTGCAAGATGGGTTGGTTGGTGGATGGAAGAGAAAGGATGGGAAGAGGTGAGAATTTGATGTCAAATTACATTGGTAATGTGCTGTCTGTGGCATTCGGGGAGGCAAGTATTCAAGAATTGAAGGAAGGTTCTATATCAGACATTGCTAACACAGTGCATGAGGCAATTTCAGAGGTAAACAATGAGGCTCATTTCTTGGACTTGATTGATTGGATTGAGTGCCATAGGCCTGGTTTGATGCTAGCAAAGGCAGTGTTGGGTGAAGAAGTACCAACCCTAGTGGTGTCCTCAGGACACAGGTTTCCAGTGACTGAGGTTGACTTTGGATTTGGGAACCCCTTGCTAGGGACAGTGTACACTAGCATTCCTAGGGTAGGAGTTGGTTACATGAACCAAAGGTTAAGTGCCAAGGGTGATGGTTCATGGACTGTGTCTGCCATTTTGTGGCCACAACTCGAAGAAGCATTGCATAATGACCCAATTTTCCACCCCGTGTCTGTTTCTCATCTTGAACTTTAGTGCAGTACAATGCTTTTATCTTCTTTATGGTTCGGTATCAGTGTTTGTCTGTCTGTTTTTTTTTTCTTTTCTTTAGGAAGTATTCTAATGAATAATGCTTATCTTGATCTTTAGTTGTCAATAAAGTTGTGTAGCAAGAACACCAGCATGTCATATAAGATACTGTTGACATCTAACAAATTTTTACACATACTTTACAATTATTATTTTACTCTACAATTCCTCTTCTTCACAAATACAAAAGTTAACTTTTTAATAACCAAAATACTCCTTTAAAAAAAGTTGTAAATTGGTGCATGTAGTGTCAAAATATTTTTCCTACCGATAATGAATGTGTGCTGTGTTCAGTACGACTCTTGCATTATGTTTGATTGACTACTTTCCAAGTATATGGAAAATAGTGCAAAGATATGTCAAGGTATCCTTCGTTAAGACATACAATATCTAGTAAGAAACCACCTTGGGAAAAATCCTTCCGATGGAAACACGTAGCCATTTACATAATCAACCACGACCATACATTTAACACAGCAGTTTCCCTCATCAATAACTTAACTTCTCCAGCAACAAAATGCATGCAGCAAGCAGAACTTCATTTTCTCAACCAGTAGATTCCAGCATGTCATCCGAAGAAAGTGACAAGTTCCTCTCTATAGTGGTTGTTCAAAAATTCTGCATTTAATGATTCACTTGTCATCTCCCAATATGCAGTTACATGTATAAAATCGCATTGTCAACCCTACACAATCAGGGAGATATGACATCTAAGAAGTGTTTCACCAGCTTCAATATACGACTCATCTATTAATTTCTTTGGAATTTTCCTTTTAGCTTGTGTGACTTAGAAGGTCGTGTAGGCACCTTAGGAGCTGCTTTATTTTTTTCAGTACTGGACATCTTCACGTTTCTCTTCCCACCACCACCAATGAAACTTTTGTTCCCACTTTTCTTGCCTTTTCTACTTTCTTCTGGCCTACTTCTCTTGGGTAAACTTAATCCATCATTACTGGTAGATTTAAATGGTTCTTTATGCCAAGGCTTGGCTGTCTCAAATTTGTTGTCTCTCTTTCTTTTGTTGTTCTTTATTGAATCTTTATCTGAGGTAGCTGCTCTTACAGGCTTCCTCCACTCTGGCCTAAAGAGGGTGAGAAAAAGAGGACTCTAAATCAGCTTCGAAGAAACAAAAACTCAACTCATTTTTTTCAGAAGCAACTAAATATACCTCTTCGTAGAAGAATCTTGAGGGATATTTTCTGAATCTTTAGTGCCTGCTTCACTTGATTTACCATGCCGGTTCTGCAAGTCAATAGACACCACAATAGAAACTTTTATCAAACCTGTACAATCAGTAAGAAGTACACCATCTACAGATATTACAAGTTTTAAATAAATGATTCATCCACCCAAAGCAAGAAAAAGGAGAAAAGAATTTCCCACCAACCAACGAATGATTCATCAAAGTTTTATTGTGAATATTCTTTTAGCCACGGAGTTTACCTAATTGATGTTGACTTTAAAAATTCTGATGGAAGGACAATACAAATATCAATAACAAAAATCTAAGGCATAAATACAATGTCCCAGATGACAAAGAAAATAGATGAAAATAAAACTAACGGCAATGAAGAACCTTAAACGTGCTTTTAGCTTTCATAATGAGCAGAGATTTAATCTCTTTGTTTCTATTCTTCGTACATATTTTAATTTAACAATTTCTCGAACTAATTTAATTTAAAAACAAAGAAATTTAACGATTAATCCACCAATTTAACAAAAATCACTCTAATAAGAGTTGATGTATCCCACAAAACAGTAGGGAAAAATAAGAACCAAAAGGAGAGCAGGTATAATCTTTGCTAAATAAGAACTGAAATTTGCTTGCATTTTTATCCTTTAAAGCACAAGCCTAATTATTCAAAAGCCAAATCTTGAAATGAATTTTTAAGCTACTATTTGCTGACCTTCATGGATTTGCATACAATGCTGTATGTAACATATAGCTACAGAAGTACCAATACAATCATAATCTTTTAATCAATACTAAAAACAGTACCTCTAGAACATTCTTGAGAAAAAACTTGTATTTCTCCGGGGTAACCAGTTTGACAGCGGCAGAACCACACTTCCGTAATAATATTTCAAATATAACAGTGACCTGCAGAAAATAAAAACACATTATTCCTACGGATCTGTAAAGTATACACATCTAATTTAGCACACACCAGCATGTTTTAGACCAGAGCTAAACATTAGATATTGTTCATACCTTTGATCTAAAATGATGTCTTGAGACAGACGACCAGGGAAGGATTTCAGTAATAACATCTGACAGAATATTCTGCAGCTCCCTTGCTTGTAAGGTAGATACCATCACTTTAACAAAGCCCAAGACAGCCTATTACAGATGTAAAATTAAACAACAATAACAGCAAGATTTTCAAACTCAAAATACGATCGTAAAAAAGTATAACACTCACTTTTATGATTTCCACATCTTTGGTTTGCAGCAGAGATAAGAGAGAGGGGACAAGGCCAGAAACAGATATTAAAAGACTTGTATCCTGGTATACCAATACAGAAAGTGCAGACACTGCTCCACTTTTTATATGGGGAGATGATCCAGAAAGATATCCCATTATCTGTATATTGAGTATATATATAAGAGTATAAGTCACTGACATGTTTCTATCTCACACTGGACACAGCATTGGATGCATGATTCTTGGCTTATAGAAAAAACATAAAATATGTATGATAAACGTAGGAAGTTCAATACTTAATACAGTGATATGATATCCCACAAGCATATTTAGGAGCAGCCTACTTAGTGATCCTCTGAGTAAAACAAAATTGAAATCATGCATGGACTTACCATGCTAACTAGTTTGTGATATGGTTCAATAGAACCAACATATAATGAGTCTCTCAGGGTAGAACTTATATTTAAGAGCAAATCATATGCTTCTTTCCTGGTTTCATCCTTGCCCTAAACAGAACCATTGAACATAAATCAGTACTAAATCTAAGCCAAAGATCTTCAAGAATAAGTATGGCAAGTATTGCATATACTTACATCCTTTAATGTGAGAATAATTTCATTGAGAATAAGAAAAACCTTCGAGTTCTCCTCTTCTTCTAAATTAGCCTGCAGAATACACACGCATATATATAAAAAAAGAAAATGACCACTCAATAATGTACAATATTACGACTGGATATAAATAATATGCCCCTTCCCATCCTCCTTCAAAGACCAAAGAGCAAGAAATACAAAACCCAGCAAGAAAACATGTCTAATATGCTAGAACTTTTGACAGGCTCTTCACAGAATACTAAAAGGAAAAAACCATGCATATATCTAACAAAAGTGCCAATGTACATTTGCTAAACCAGCCTCACTGTAATTTCAACAATCAAAGGAAAAGAAATAGAAACAAAAATTTATTTAGAAACATAATCATACAAACTTATAGTAAGAATGTTTGTAACAACTTAAATTCTGAAAACCTATGGCGTACAAGTGTTTCTGGAAACCAGCACAGCAATTTCAATGCTGCAAGTTGGTTGCCGGTTAATTTTATTTAAAAAGTTTATGGCACTCAAAAAAAATTAATTGGCATTTAAAATTACTTTAATAAAAAATATAAAAAATGTAGATGTACATTAGTACAATGATCAAGACATCAAGTTAAATCTTGATTGTGAAGCTATAATGAATTAGAACCAAAATAGACAAATCAGGCTAGCTATCCCGTTTTGGTGAGTTTAAATACAGCATCAATTGAAAATGACACATGGACTAAACAATTAAGGAGTTGGATGCTAAAATAGATTTCTGCAACATAGTCGCCAAAAAATTTATAGAACCATGTCCTACATATCTAAGATGTGCAGATCAAATAAATTTTAGATAAGAATGAAACATTATCATAACTCATAACTGAGAATTCTGACCTTCATTGCATGTATCATTAGCAGGTGAAAACAAGAATATCGACTTCTAAGAGATGCAATTGCAGTTGGAGGTTTTAATCCATGTAATAAATCAATTAGCTCAACGTATCGAGCAGAAGAGAAGCATTGATTCTCCTGCATCATTCAGCAACAATACTGAGATAGACAGATAGAGTTGAAAGAGAGAAAAACATATGCAAGATATGATGAACCTAGAACTGCAAAAACAGGTTGAATCCCAGCCCACCATGGGTTTCCGTCATGATGTGTTGGAAGGCTCATCAATGCAACACCTTGTGGCAGCCCATTAAGAAAACCAATCAAGATAAAAAAAATGGGCCAGTAGCCCATTACCATAAAAATAGAGGGATCAATTGCTGAGTAAAGGAAGGAAGAAAACCTCGCCTCTCCAAAATGAAAAGAAACCCTGTCATTGTCCGCAACCATCACCAAATATTTGCATTTCTCATCACACTCACTGCGTGTAACCACCATCACAAAGCACCATAATCATCCTCTTTCTTCCTCTTTCCTCCTTCCTTTACTCTAACAATTAATTTTTTCTCCTTTGTAGGCTACGAACCACATTTTTAATTTGGTTTCCCTTTGTATTACTCAACTTGCGGAGCAAAGTGTTTCCTTAATGGTTTGGGCTACCACAAGATATTTTACTTTGGTAGGTAGCCCAGCAAGTCGGTTCAGTTATCACAGGTTCAGCCTAATGAGTCAGGTTCTAAGTAAACCAAGTGAATTTTTTTATATACCTAAAATGTTCCTAATTTTTAAGTACGTCCAGAGCCAACTGTGATGGGCCTTGTTGGCCAATGGAATTCAGTCCGAGTTTGACATCTATACTCATTTAATATATAGACTCAAAGCAATAAATACAACATTCACTTGGAACATAATTAAAAAACAAAAATATAAATCATAAAATAGAAAAAATAAATCCTAACAGCACCTAGGGTACACTACAACAGTATAGATATATAAAAAAGATATCAAATATTTCTCAGATTTTCTAACACAGATAGATAGTCAGATAACAAGACTACGAGGGAGAAAATGAAACAGAAAAATCTCACACAAATCCAGACTTCCAAAATTTTGCTCATTGTGTTGTATGCTTCCTGATGAACACTTTCATCACTTTCCTGTAAAACCAAAAGCATACATGAAATTATTTTACAAAATAATATAGTTAGTCAAAAGAATTAAAAAAAAAGACGTAATATCAATTAAAAGTATTCTTCAAACATTGAAAAATACCTGAAATGAATGTATAGTTAAATTATAAATTATCTCAATAAGATTATCCTTTGCTCCTTCAACGAGGCAAGATACCATTTCCAATATCAGACACCTGAAGAACACAATGACTTTGTTTTGGTATTAATTATAATAAAAAGAAATTGACAGGAAGTAGCAGGTTATCAGGGCTATGGTTTAGATATTATTAATTTCAAATTTGGAAACATCATTTTATTGCTCAAGAAGATGTTGTGTAAAAGCTTAGCCATTCAGATAATATGTATGAAGGTTGGCTTCTGAACAAGATTAACAACTGAATAAACAATTTTCAATTAATTTTGTCCACCTAAAAAAAACAAATGTTATAACTATCAGGCACCAACACTCTAAAACTTCAACCAGTTGGTAGTAAGCACACGAATGATTTATCAAATCTCTTAACATGTTTCACCCCGCAAGTCTTTCAGAATGAAACACAGACAATCTACCAACCTTTTATTTATCATAAATGTAAGTTTTAGAAGAATGCAGAAGTTAAGGATTAAACTCTTGACAACTTGGCTAAGTTGGCAATATACCACATAAGAATGAATTGTTAAATTTAAATTGTTCAGTGTAAGCGCGTGAATGGTTTTATTTTACTACATAATTTAGCTATATACAGCCAAAATTAGATGAAAAATAGAGTCTTTAGATTGATATTTCCCACCAATCACTCAATTATTTTGCTAACAGACATCAACACTGACAAATACTCCTGTGTAAATTAATCACTGTACCTCTGAGAGCATCCCTTCAAGTCACTTTGATCACTGTCTACCTCTCCGGGACTTGACAATACTTTAGCTTCACCTTCACAATCTACAAGTTGAAACCTCTTAAGCACAGACAGAAGAAGCTCTTTGATTACAGAAGAATCAGTGACAGACGCTAGGCACCCAATTGCTCCCTGAAAAAGAAAGGAAACAATTATTCCAAATTACTTAAACATTATCAAAACGTCAATATAAAGTAAATAATGACCAAGGTCAGAAAGCAGTTGACAACTACGTGTAAACAATTCATCAACCAGCATCCTAAGGGCAAGGAAAGCAAGAGGCAACATTAAAAGCCAATAATGTTAAGCCTAGAAATTCTTCAAATTATTTGAATGGCCCAAGTAGAATATAAGACCATTACACCACAATAGCAGAAATAAATAATTCATGCATTTTCTACAACAAAATAGAACATAAGAAAAAGGTATTATTCTATTCGGGAGAATGAGTAACACAAGTGATAAATGCAGAACCTTTAAAGATAAGCGTGCTTCAGGAAGAGAACTGATAAATAAATCTGATAAAACATACAGCAACTGATTTGAACAAGACGCCAATGACTTTATGTTTTTGGTAGCAGTTTTCTTTGAATAAGTAGGTTGCATATTGAACTCTGACAAAAAATCATATTCACCAAGGCAATCTTCCATACTCTTTTTGGGGCTAAGTGCAGCTTTGTTCTCATTTACAAGAATCTGCACAATATTCATAACCATTTTAGAAGGAAAAACAACTGAAAAAAAAATATATAACAAAATTTACAAGGGTCTCTACTAGTTTGTGGAAGTGTTACCTGCAATGTCTTGGAAACATTTTGATGCATGGAAGGATCCTTCTTAAGAAAAGTAACAAGGACATCAGAGAGACGGGTAAAATTTTGGTAAGTATCAGTTGCATGACGACAAAAGCCAGGCAGCAGTCCCAAAAGGTCATGAGCACAAGCCATCATTTCCTGACTAATCTCTGACTTTCCGACTGAAAGAAATAGGAAAAAATTTGCTCACCAATTTGAACAAATAAGCGATTATTGTAAAACTGGGATTGTGCCGACAGCAGAAAAAGGGGGAAATATTTGAGAACAAAAGAACATACAGTGCTTTTCTCTAATTGCTTTTCTACATCATCAGAATATTGCAAATTATATAATTGCTACAAATTAGTTTCCTTTTCCTATTATTGTTTATATAAACAAAATGGACAAGTAATTATCTTGCACTATTTACAAACAATTATTTTGAGAAGCTTCTCTGCTTTGAAAGTAATAGAAATTCGGACAAGCTTTATCGATCTCTAAGCCAAAAAAGTAAAGAAAAAGGGAACGGGAACCACGTTCAAAGCAATGCAAGTGGCAATGACAAAGGGGATAACCACAAGAAAAAAAAAAAAAAAAAAAAAAAAAAACTGAAGTTTCCTCCACCTTAAAAGAAAAGAAAAAAAAATGAAGAACGCCTCAAAGCACATGACATAAAATCTACCTTTTCGACTAGCCTTCTTAAAGGACTTGGCAAGAGGCATGATACGCTCCATGTAGTATGCAAGTGATGCACCACTAACATAGCGCTTCAAGATTGGTACTAGCCAAATATTTGAATAAGTATAGCTGTGTTCATCAAGGGATACAGGAACAAGTGAAAGAAATCTCTCTATACCCATAGCATAAACAGCAGACCCAATGCATTTCTGAAGCTGCATAAAAATGAAAAGCAGATGAATCAGCATTCAGTATAAATTGTACCAGAACAGAAATAACAGTAATGGAAAAGTACTAGTAGTAAGTTGTAATTAATGTTTTCGAGAATAAAGATGATCACTAAATAAGCAAATAGACGATGGAGGTTCAACTAGGTTGAGCTGTGGATGACCTGCCATTCGGAACTGTTACTCAAGTATAGTATGCAGGAGATAAATAAAAAGTTAATCATAAACAGAATAAACTAAACAAGTATGCATGAAATAATTCAAATAGCACGAAATTTATTAACATGCCTGCATTTTTTTATCTTTAGGCTAAATAAGGAAAAAACAAGGGTGACATTTATATGATAAACTAATAAAAACTAATTCATTCAATATTATTCCGTTGACTGTGTGAACAAACAAAAATATTTAATACATCAAAATACACATTGTTACGCTGAAAATTAATAAATAAATAAACAACTATCCTCAGAACGTGTTCCAGTAAGGTTCCACAATGCCGATCTAAAAGCAAATAGACAGTAAACTAACCCAGAAATTTTGAAATGAGTGAAAAATAACAGATGACGAATCATAAGATGACACGTTTAAGATGCAGAAATCTATCTATAAAAAAATTATATAAATGTGGGAGCTGCTACAGAATCTTTCATGGGTACTTACATGCTCATTGTGAACCTTGCCTCCGGAAATTTGAACCATCAAGTCAGCAAGCTTAAGCACAATGTTCCTCATCAACACCAACGAGAATTCTCCTTTAACCAAAAATAAAAATACAAGTCAGAAGATATGGAAAACATGTAGTTTTACAACTCTATATCTTTTAAAGAAGAAATGTTATTATTGATAAAGAAACAAGTGTGATAACAAATAATAAGACATTATCTCCCCACAAAATAAATTTAAAAATAAACAAGCAGCCTTGTAAATGGGTTATATCCATGTCAGGACTTAAGCATACGAGAAGAGTTCAACCCAGTCCATTATGTTGGAGAACTTTAAGAGCACAACATCGAATCGATTACATTATCCTTCTTGTGGGATTCCTTTAGTTTAACATAATATCTGAAGCCTTTTCAAAACCATATTAGTAGGTCAACTCACTGTTCTGGTGGTCTACGGTGAGGTTTCTGACAGCCTTTGTTTGCTCTGCGAGCATAGGGTTAGGATTACACCAAGCGTATCCACACAACTGTACAAACTCCGACTCGAACCACCCATCAATGTGAGGATGTGCATCATCTACCCTGCAGTTCGCAACACCAGTCGGCACATGGCAGAGCTTGCAGCAACACCTCATCGCTGCCCCACCCATACCCCAAGTTGCCTCCTCCATATGACCCTACCCCTGTGGTGGTAGCTCCATCATAGTTTGATTGGTGGTTCAATTTATTTTTTTCTCACAGGTTATTTTATTATTTTCCATATTTATAGAAAAAAATGTCTTCCAACACTTAATCAACATCCATAACAGGTTCACCCATCTTTCCCAACCATATTGTTAGTATTAAGATGTAGGGGTCTAACTATTCAACTTAGGATTTCAAAATTGGGTTATGATTAAGTGGGTTGGGCTACAAAGCTCGTCTCACTATAGTTGTTAGAATTTATTCCTAAAAAACGTGAATAATGGATGAAGATTAATGCTCAACTATGTAGTGTTATTAAATCCACTATTAACACATCACCAAAACCTATTTTTTGTCCCCATGAGACATTTGGATAACTTCGAAGTGAGGCCCATATACCAATGGCAGACAACAATTGTACAGTGTGTGTTGAGATCTCTTGACACTTCTTGCAACACAAAGATATAAGGGCCCTATGTCTGCTTAGCTTGGGTGGCTTCATGTTGCCTAACATGAGCACATATGTTATGACTTTGGGGTTGTATGGCTTGCCACAAAGATGTTAGTTTGCTTATATTATATGTGACAACCATATTGGGATGCAGGCCATGTGCATTTTAGAATCTGTCCACTAGCATCCCATATGCACCTTACATGTGACAACTAGGCAGCACTACACACTGCCTCTAATGTTATCTTTCATGAGAAAACCAAACATACTGAGGTAGATGATCATTCAGGAGACAATTTGGAGCCTGGAAACATCACCACTAGATTTGTCAACTCTGGTGAATAGTTGGCTGACAATACTCAACAAGTCTCCAAGGACTGATCATGTTTGCAGCAAGCTGAGCAAATGACTTATATGTTATAACTATAGAAATAAGATACAAATCCTTTATAATCAGCAAAATCTAGATTATACATGTATAATTATGAATATTTTTATTTATTCCCATACCATACATTTATTATTAAAGGATATCAAGTATCCTTTATTTGTTTTCTCAGTATAAATAAAGCGCCCATGTTGTCTAAAATACACACGGTTTCAGCTCAGTGTCTCTCTTTCATATTGTTTAACATACCCTTATTCAGTTTGCACCTTAATTCAACCTATAGGTAACCCTCTTCGTACCTAAACTCTCATGAAAACACCAATTGTTAGGTCGTAAGCACAAGAGAAGAGCTCAACTCTTCTAATTCAAAACACAAAAGTGTGACCACAAGCATGAACCTATACCATAACATCTATAAAGGGAAAGTAATGCAACCAACATTAATCAACTAAAACACAGCACCCTTGTTCCATATGTTAGAAATGGACTTTAAGCCTAACTCAACTCCACAAAACCGGCTTGTAAGATGAGGTTGCACCTCATTTATATACTATGAAATTGCCTTATCTCTAGTCGATATGGAACTTCCAACACACCCTCTCCCGCCGAGATATATACATCTCGTGCATGGGACTAGAAATTAATAACGGGTGGAACAGAATGACCAAAAAATCTCGCTAGGATTATATGATAGGCTTTTTAAACAATGGTTCTGATACCATGTTAGAAGTGGACTTTAAATTTAACTCAACCTCACAAAACCAGCTTGTAAGCATACACAAAAAACTGGAATACATATAATATAACACCTCATTTTTTTATAAACATTAATCACTAATGGTGGCAATATACAAACAAACTGAGGGGTTCTAGCTCAGTTGGCAGAGCAATATGTGGAAGTTGTTATAGACCTCCTTAAATGAAATTCAATTGAATAATTCTTATATACATTAAACTAATATAATGAAAAGAGTATTCCATACCAAGCTCAAGAAATAAAACAGATATGGCTGACAAAACGTGCTCATTTGGAATTCCATCAGCAGAAGAAAGGGCATCCTCAAAAACCGCACATGTTGATTTTATTGCATCTGCTTTAACACATTCCAGACTACCATCATGAAATGTTTGATCTGTACCCATTAACACGCTTATGGGACTAATATGATGCTTGAGCACATCCTTCAAAATACTTGAAGCTTGTGATGCAGTGTTTCCCTCAAAAGTTAGAAGACCTGAGTTCAACATTGGTATGGTAGCTTCACTCAGAAAAAAAAAAAAATACCATAGAAAAGGGAACATACAAGGAGTTAACAGCAGTATCAATAAAATTAATTAAGTATTTAGCAACACAAATCCCCCAAACCATTAATTCAATAAAACCACTAATGAAATGACAAATAACCTTCAAATGCAGCATGGAAGATATAAAAACGAGAAATTAAGGTGTTAAGGAAAATACAGCTTTCAAAACAACATTCCCACAGTGACATAATTAATCTATATCATTTTATCATCATAAGTAATAAAATCTTTGGAAATAGATTAGATTCAAACTGCATAATTTTAAATTTGAAGAAACAACTTGCCATAAAAATTCCTTAGCAGAAATTCATGGTGAAAAACAGCATAGTATTGCTGTGTGGCTGCATGAAAAATGTTTTATATGGGAATTATTGATAGATTTTGATTTCTAAATCACTAATTAATTACGTAATGATAAGATCAATTGTAACTTAATACAGCATACTTTTCAATAAAAAAAAACAGAAGCTAGTGCTCAGCATGTAACCAGATGAAGCAAAATAATCCGAAAATTACTATAACAAATATTCTACTATTGATTAACATGGATGAACCATACATACCAATCACAGATCTACAAACTGGAGGGAGATTCTTGATCCACAAGCTTATTTGTCCATTATAAAGTAAGTCCATTGCAACTCTTAATAATTTTGATGCCAAAATCACAGTATCCAAAGGGTTCTTATCCCTCAAAGATACAAATGAAGTAAGAGAAACTACAATGTCCTCTGTCTCTAGCACTATATTTTTTATCCTCACAGCTTCAAAAATAGCTTCAATAGTTTTAAGAGCATGCCTTGCAAGTTCCGGAGACATAAAACTAAATAATTTATGCACTTCTGAAAGAACTTTCAGAATGATTTTCGTAGATAGATACGGAGCAATGAGATTAATTAAATTCATAAGATGAAGGACCTCCAGGTGTTCATTTTTCAAAACCTTATCTTCTGTACATTCATCAGAAGTCCTCAAAGCATTTAACTTCAGTGTCAAAGCACTGCAACTTTTCAGCTCTGACAAAACCAACTTGCTAGCTTCCTTGGTAACCGTGGAGGATTTGATAGACTTGAAAACCTTCTCCATAGCTTCTTGAGCACATCTGCGTACCTAAAACAAGCAAACAAACGACAAAACAATTTAAACAGAAAATGCCCATAATCTCAGAGTGGTAAAATGATTAATTGCCATCAACCAATGTCCCGAAATCAAAGGACATAACCAGTGCTGATTGCATTGCATAGTAAAAGCATCACAATGCAAGGCATAAACTACCATCGAATGAATCTACTGCAACTTAAAACATTGAACATAGATTATCCATAAAAAAACAAATACTGTAATCACAAAATTTGGAAATGATACGAGTGCAGGGACCAATGTCTGCAAAGTTGGAAGGCCATAAATTAATAAATGCACACTACAAGCTCAAAATACTATCATCAAAGGAATCTACCCATAATTGTGTGTTTCTGTGTGTGTGTATATAATATTAAGCATGAAAGCATATAGCTCAATGGACTCTAACCTTGGGGCGCTTGCAAATGGAGAACTTGAGCAATGCTTCAAAGCCCAATTTCATTCCGTCCCAATCCTCCAAATCACAAAACCCAATCAAAACCCCCAAGCACTTCACCATGGCCCTCACGCACGCAGCGCCCAACTCCTCACCCTCCCGGGCCAGAACCGCGACGAGGATCTCCGAAGCTTCGTGCGACTTCGACGCCGCGATGCCGCCAGGCGGCACCAGGGGGAGGGCGATGGCCATGAATGACACCACGGCGGAGAGAGCGACAGGGTCCAGCGCCTCCGCGGCATCGAGGGCGGAGATGGCGGCGGCGAAGTATGCTGGCGGCGTGAGGGGAAGAGACTCAGCAGCGATGTTGGAGCGCAGGGCGGCGGCGGTGGCAAGGAGGTGGCGGTGCTGCGGCGCGGCAGAGTTGGCGTAGCGGTCCATGAGCTGCTGGCAGAGGTCCGAACCGTCCTTGAATGGCTCCGTGTGTTCTTCTTCCATTGAATTTGAAGGCTCGAACTTCGGCTCAGAGCTTGCTTCGGAGGATGTTGTTCCGTCGTGGGTGGGTGTAGAAGGAAACAAGGCGCAGAAACGAAGGGTTTATGCGTTTTTAAGGGTTTGAAGGGTTTATGTTTTTCAAAAACGTCGAAAAGAACAAACAAATCAATAATGTTTAAACCTATTTTTATTGCTTCATGTTTTATTTTTGTTCCATAAAAGAAATATTTTTCATTTCTATAAAATAAAAAATTATATTTTTAGTTTCTTATAAGACGAGGGTTTTGCCTTTTATTTTCATCTTCATACTTCAAAATTTGAAATCAATCATTTGGAAAGTTTTGACATACTCATTTTAAAATAGATAATTTTGAAAATTTTAGAAGTTTCAAAGGTTGACACTATTAATGTGTGGCCTTATTTTAGAAGTATATCTCCATTTTTCATCAACACATGAACACTTGAGATATATTATATACAAATAATAATTTTGATTGTTAAAGTATAAAAGATTACGAAAAAAAAGTACATTAAAAAATCAAAAACCATTTATTTCAATTAATAATTAAGGATAAAATTAGAAAATAAAAAATAAACAGAAAAAGAGAAATTCTCTTCTTCGTATATTGTTATAAATATAAAATGAGTTGTATCTTTTAATTCATAATCTTTTGAAATAATTTGGTTAGATTTTTATTTTTTAAATTTGGTTGAGTTTAATTCTTCTTTTGGAAGTAATATTATTAGTATATGGAAAAAATATACTTAATTATTCTTTTAGTTTTAAAATAGATATTAAATTTTCTTAAGTTTTTAATAAAATAATAACAATATTTTATATCATATATATTTATTTTATTTATTATTTTAATAAAATAACAATTACATTCTTCTAATATTTTAAAAAGACACACGTATGCTTTTATGTTTTTGATAAAATAATACTCGTCTCTTTCATATGTTTGATAGAGTGTCACTTACTTTCTACTGTTTTATTTAAAATGAAAATATTAAATAAAATTTAGTTAAAAATTAAATTTTTAAAAAAGTATACAAATTAAAAAATGGTTAATAAATAAAAATTGAATGATTTGACAATGAAAAAATTTCATCCCTTCTAAGATTTTAGCAATAATATTTATATTTTTTATTTTAAAAATAAACATTTGGATATTCTATATAATTGACAAAATAATACTGATATTCTTTATTTTATTTATATTTATAGTTATATTGCTTAACAACATGTATACACATATATTAAAATCATATATAATGGTAAGTTAATAAATTTTATTATATTTTGGATATAATTTTTTTTATATTATAAGACAGTTTATTGGCTGCAATGTAATCTTTCATATAGTTAATATATAATAACAAAATAGTTTTATCTTGTATAATATATAATATATATATATATATATATATATATATATATATATATATATATATTGATATGTTGTTATAAATAGAATAATTATTGTAAATGTTATTCATTGAAAACATAAGAAAGATTAACACTATTTTATTGGAACTCTTTTAAAAGTAGTAATAACATGTGATTAATATTTTATAAAAATATTAAAAAAGATTAAACATGCACTACAAGAAAAATCATTATTATCGACGGTCAAAATCTGTCGGTAATGGCCAAAATTCGTCGTTAAATTAACATTACCGACGGATCATCGACGGTCAAAAATTCGTCAGTAAAATGCTTGTCTGTAAAATTTTACCGACGGAAATCATGTTCCGTCGGTAATTACCGACGGAAAAATCCGTCGGTAAAATTCGTCGGTAATTACCGACGGAAAATATCCGTCGGTAATTACCGACCTAAATATCCGTCGGTAATTACCAAAAATCCGTCGGTAAATTAATTACACCATTCATCTTCTTCCTCCTCCCTCTTTCAATTTTTTTTTCGTTTTTTTTTCGTGGTCGCCGTCAATGTCGCCGCCGTCGTCGCCGTCAATGTCGCCGTCGCCATCGCCGTCGCCACTGGCACCATCGTCGCCGCCACCGTCGCCGCCGCCGCCATTGTCATCTTCTTCCTCTTTCTTCTTCTTCTTCTCCTTCTTCTCCTTCATCTTCTCCTTCTTCCTCTTCTTCTTCTCCTTCTTCCTCTCTTCTTCTTCTCCTTTTTTTATTCTCCTTCTTCTTCTCTTTCTCCTTCTTTTTCTTCTTCTTCTTCTCTTCTTCTTCTTCTTCTCCTTCTTTTTCTTCTTTTCTTCTTCTCCTCGTCTTCTTATAAGGTGAGATTTGACGGGAAAATTCCCGCTTCTTTTACCGACGGATAAATCCGTCGGTAATTCAAATTAGGACAACAAATTTCCCGCTTCTTTTACCGACGGATTTTTTCGTCGATAAATCCGTCGGTAATTCAAATTTGGGCGGAAAATTTCCCGCTTCTTTTACCGACGGAAAAATTCGTCGATAAATTTGTGGTAAAAAAAATTGAATTATCGACGGATTTTACCGACAGATTTTTCTGTCGGTAAATGAAATTTTTTTTACCGACGGATTTTTCCGTCGGTAATTAAAATTTGAGAATTCGTCGGTAAAATCCGTCGGTAATTCAAATTTACCGACAGAAATATATCTGTCGGTAAAATTCCGTCGGTAATTTTAATTTTTTTTGTAGTGATGTGATTGTTATTTATTAAAAACTTAAAAAGATGGATATTTATTTTAAAATTATTAGTGTAATTTCTGTAATATTTCACATTGTAAGACAGCTACAAAATAAAATATGTAGAAACTTTAAATAAGTAAAATAACACTAATATATTATTAATGCTTGTTTCTATTTCATTATTGTAAGATATGATCAAATAATAAGTCTCCTTCCTAAAGTGGAATTTGCATTTATCCTATTTTAACATTATATTATTCACGTGACGTGTCAATGATTCTCATTTTTCCAATTCATTTGCAATAATATTTTTTTACACTATTTTTCCTGTATTATTAATTTTATTTTTCTTGTTTATATATATATTTATTTATTTATTTTACTATTTCACTTGTTAAGAAACATAATACTTAAATCTCGCTCTACACATATAATATTTGGAGATAAAGAAAATATAGTCAACCAATTATAGATTTTTCTGTCCTCCATAACATAAAAATGATTAATGTGTTTTTTCTATAACATTTTATAATCCATTTGAACATATTATATAAGACAATTTATATTATACAATTCAAAACTAACAAACATATATTTTAAATTACATAATATAAATGTAATTTAAAACTATATTTTCGATTACCTATAAAACTACACATTCTTATTTTGAATTTCTCAATTCAAAACATTGTTTTGAATTATATAATATAGAATTATATGTTAGCTTGTATATATGTGTTTTGAATTACATAATTTAAATGGCTAAATATATTTTTAGTCTTTATATTTTGATTCAAAATTATAATTTGTCTTTATTCCAAATTTTCATAAATTTTTTTCTCTAAATTTTTAAAATTAAGGCTTATAATCATTTTAATTTAACAATGTTGAATTTCTCAAGCTGGTTAAACAATGTTTTAAGCTCACATTTGAATTTGAACATGTCGTAAACAACTCAAATGTCATGCTGAAATGTGTTTGACATGTTAACAAATTGTAACACAAATGTGTTAGGATAACTATATTTATTTATTTTTTGAGTTTGGGGATTAAAATGTATTGAAGTTTGAGACAAAGACAAATTTTAATATTACATCAAAATATATTTAAGCCTAATTTAAATTAACATTTTAGATTATTTCATTTAAAATCATATCATAAAGTATGTAATGGTGATTTCGATTACAAATTTTAAGTCTATACAAATGCATATTTTGGTTTTACAAATATGTTATAGAACAAATTATTTATATTATCGGTACTGTACAAGTCCAAATGATGGTTTGACCCATGTTTGGGTTAGTTAAATACTCCATAATAAATACTCTTTAACATTCCAAATTAATAGAACTATCTACTGTTTTGAAGTATTGCATTTGTGATATTAAGTGAAACTACACAACAAAAATTTTGATTATATAACAATATTCCTCCAAATTACTTAAATCTTCCAAAATACAATCTGAATTCATAAAAAACATGAGGAATTATTTATATTATAAAACAACATATATGAATAATATATAACCCAACATATATATAAAATTATTTTAATAAAAACTCTAAATTTTCGAGACATAACTACTTCAAAATAAACTTATTTTAGTGTGAAAAAACAGAAATCAATTATTTAATTTTATAATAATTTCCTATTTTTTCTATTTATAAAATTTTTATATTACTAAATGTGCAACTTTAATGGTGATAACACTCAAATTCTTATATTATATTTAGATGGTGGTTTTGCCATATTGGTTCTTATGGAACATGGAAGGGATATGAAGTGACCGTTGGAAGTGTCTCTGTGAAGGATAGTGTCCCTCAAAGCTTAGGGTGTTAGAGGATGAATGGTTTAAAAGAGTGTAAGGTTGGATATATATGAGAAGTGGTCCTAAACACTATTGTTCAACACATCACAAAATAGGGTAGTGTTCAAGGACCACACAATAACCTTTTTAATTCTACCAACTATTTTCTTTTATAAAGACTGCATTTTGGATCATTGCTATTTTTTCTCTCCAATTCTTAATAAAGAAAATGTTTTCATTAATATTTTCAATCCTAAACATCTGAGGTAAATTTTGTCAGGCCATTGAATTAAAAAGTAAAGAAAATCATCTCATCACTCAGATTTAATGAAATATAGTTTTAGTTTCTAAACACTAAGTTTAGGAGATTATTAACAAGGGTTTTTAAATCTCATTTTCACTTCTTAAGTTTAGCGTATAAGGATTACAATAACTTTTTTCTTTTAATTTTAAAAGGTTAAAATTGGTATTTTACTGAACTTTAAAGAAATCACTTTGATGTTGGTAATTCTTAATTACCAAATTTGAGGGGGTTAAAGTATTTAAAAGAAAGTTTCTCAAATTAGTGTCTAAGAGTAAAAATATTTTTTAAATTAAAAATAGTCTTAAATTTCAAACATAATTAAGAATGATGATTTATTTAGATCGAAGGATAAAAATTGAAGAAGTGAAAGAGAAGAAAAAGAAAAAGAAATAATTGAAAGAAAAAATATTTAAAATAAGGTAGAAATAATATAAATAAATGAAAAGTGAAATATATTTGTCTATTATTACTATTTTTATTTTAATTACTCTGTTACTTTTATTATTTTAGTTATTTATCTATTATAATAGAAAAAAGATATTAACAACATAATCCGTTGTTATTATGTCTATACTATAATTATGTAAATAAATATTAATAAAATATTTAACTACATAATAAGAAACATAATCATTATATAAGATTTTATCGTAACCTTTTTATATTTATATAAAAAG
>Ga0209589_1001430_pt1 | contig 39396 bp, 11 predicted proteins | sample CowpeawhiteBW_FD_187525 | JGI IMG/M metagenome (GOLD analysis project Ga0209589, IMG submission 187525) | Root nodule microbial communities of legume samples collected from California USA - Cow pea white BW (SPAdes) (version 2) | ecosystem: Host-associated > Plants > Roots > Nodule | place: USA...
AAAAAAAAAAAAACGTAAGATAGGAGCACCGTTTGATTTTCACAAGTTGAAAAGGCCATCAAATCAAGTAAGGCTGAACTGAACCCAACAGCTGAATTAAATAGCAACGAAAAATGATGAGAGACGGAAAAGTTTAGTTTGGTCGGTAGAAAATGACCTCGACGCCGGCACCTCGGTGGTAGTCCATGGTCAACGTCTCAGCCGTACGCTTACCCTCGTCGTAACAGCTCCGGACACCTGTCACACGTCAAAGCACGCTCATAAAAATCATAAAACCATCCATCACAATTCACAACGGTAAACTAGCCCTTGTTTTTTACCCCTCTTTAAGTACCAAAATTAATAAAATAATTAATTAAAGTATTGAGCGTTGGGGTTCCCCTCCCTCCTCCTTCCATTGTTCCTACAAGTACTACCACAGTTCCACTGCCAACTACCCGCCATTTTCTTTCACTTTTCTACGACCCGGGTTTTTACTTTTCACGTTTAACCGCTCCTCTGTTCTACAATGAAATAAAATGGCCATCTACGCCACCACGACAACAACAACAAATATCTACCCTTCATTTGTGGACCCGAGTAAAACGGGTTCCTCGATGGCGAGACCCTGGAATTCTTAGTACGTGGTCCTTTACCTCTGTTCCACGTGTCTAAGTAAGTTAAGGAAAAAGAAATCCCATAAAAGAAATTCCACAGGGAGTGTGCGGCAAGAGCAAGGCGTATCTCTGACAATTCTAATTCTATTATGTCATATTCTAATTGTAATCTAAAAACAAGGCCCGGGCCTAGATACCCAGGCCCAGGAAGAGCGGTGACCGGAGAAGAGTAGAACGTGAGAGAAGAATGTTGTTACTGGTACTAACCAATCGGATTGACGTTGCCCCAGTAAGTCTCCTTCTGAGGGTGCTGCAGAGGATCTCCATAAACCTCACTGGTACTGGTCAACAAGAACCTCGCACCCACTCTCTTAGCAAGCCCAAGCATGTTCAAGGTCCCCACCACATTGGTCTTGTAGACACAATTAAGGACTCCAATTTCCCGTAACAATCGACAGATCCTGAAAACATAAATGCTAAAACAAAAAATAAAATAAAATAAAAAAAGGATATGATAGTCTTGACGGGGTTGAACTTGTAATGGACAGGGGAAGCAGGGCAAGCGAGATGGTAGATCTGATCCACCTCCAGCAGCAGAGGCTCCACGACGTCGTGCCGGATGAGCTCGAATCTAGGGTTCCCAAAGTGGTGCATCACGTTCTCCTTCCTCCCAGTGAAGAAATTGTCCACCACGATCACACTGTCCCCTCGAGCAATCAACCGATCCACCAGGTGCGATCCTACGAACCCCGCGCCACCTGTCACGACGATCCGGAGTCCCTTCCGTTTAATCCCTAGAGGCACCTTCCCCACCGAATGCACCGCCGCCGCGACGCGGTGGTACGCCGGAAGCTTGGGCTCGAGCACGCGCTCGCGCTCGAAGTAGGAGATCGGGAGCGGGTCATAGGGGACGGTGGGAGAGGAGTTGGAAGAGGAGGGGACGAGTGTGAAGAAGACGGTGGCGATGACGACGCCGAGGAGGACAAAGAGGAGTCGCTGCTCACGGAGCATGTAGTGAATCGGGCGAGTGACGGAGAGCCAGGGCTTGTTGGGCTTGGGCGAGTAGGCGTCGTGGACGGGCTGGGCCTCATGCCCTCTGAAAATCAGTTCTGAGCCCATTCCTGCTTTGTTCTGAATGAATTCTGAAACCTGCTCCTTCTAATCCGAGAGAAAGAAGAAGGAGAGGGTCTCTGTTTCGGGGTTGGAGGAGAAAATGGAAACGGAAATGTGGAACGGAGCGAGTTGGGGTTGGAAAGAGACCACCGCGACTGAGTCGCCGGGAGGGAATGAGATGCGGGTGAAGTCAATTGTGGGTGAAGAAGGTGGGTTTTTTGGTATTTAAAGAGCGTACGTTGAAGTTGGAAAGGGTTTGGGCGCAATGACGGAAGTACCCTCCTCTCCCTTGGGTGCGTGGTCAAGGTTGGGTAAGATTTGGGTCCCGGGATTTTCAGAATTTGGTAAATTAAGTTTGGAGTGATGAAAATGGCAACAACTGGCCAAGCTGTCAATTAAGGGATTTTTAACCATTAATATGCCCTAAATGGGGAACGCTAGTGCTAACTTTTAATTCAGGATTGGGATTTTTTTTGCTCTCAATAGCTACCTCGCTTTCAATGGTAATTGCCATTTGCAACGAAAGCATGCCACTGGCGTCAAATCCTCAAAATAATCTTTTCATCTTTAGTCATACGTTAATTGTCTGCCGCCACCGCTGATGTCACTAAAAACACATCTCACCTCACCACCCCCAAATCAACTTAAACAAATAATAATTTAGCCCCCAAAACCAAAAATACACCCATAATTACCTCAATCATTTATATAAAATATAGAAATTTAAAAGCAAATGTAATGTAATACTATGATAACAATATGTGGGGGTAAATGACGCTTAGCGGGTTATGTATCACCATCATTTCTAGTTGGTTACACACTATTATTTAAACTACAATTTGTAGTACTTTTTTTGGTGAGAACACTTCCAACGATTTCCCTTCGTTTTTTTTGCTATGTCCATGATTAATTTCTGAGTTCAGCAGAATCACGTTGCGTGATAAATGTTCCAGTTCTGCGATGATAGGATTTTAATTGGGCACAGACACTTGCAAAAAATGCAACAGTCGTTTTTACAGAGACGAAGCTGAACGTTGACCAGATATAGAAACTCTAACGTACAGGCTACAACTTATTTATCACTTTATATACATATATATAGCTTTCTATTTTCTAATTATACCATTTAAATTCATGAAATTAACTCACTGCCATTCCACGAATAGATTATGTCCTCTCATATATTCTCTTCTTACTTTGCAACAACATATCATTATCTTAAAGTTGTAAAAGAAAGTCCTACTCTTTATCGTTTTATAGTAAGTAAATAAAAATACTATTTTATTTAGAAGAGTCAGAATAAGTTTTCTCCAAAATCAACAAAATAAAATTGCGGACTACGAATAAATGCGTTTTGTTTTCTCTCTCGGGAATAGTTGCAATGACAACAACCTGATTAAGCCAAGTTTACGTTTTTGTTCCGGCTGGAATATTGGTAGCATCAAAAGATATGGCAAAAATAAATCTGTTCGCGGAATTTGATAGTTAATATATAAGTATTTATTATTTACACATAATAGATATTGTAATATTTGTTTTTAAACGAATCGGTATGATATCATATTATTTGTTATTATTTGTTATTCGAAAAAAAATTAAAATTAAAACTAAAATTTTATTTATATTTTATTTGATTAAATTTAATGAAAATTAAAATTTAGTTTATATTTAATTTAATTTATATTATATTTTATTATTTATAATTTTATTTAATAAATTTATAAAATATTTTTTTTTTACATATTAGTGGGTATGCAAGTATATATGAATATTCATGTGTTTTAAATAAACCTGTAAATATATTTTTAATGAGTACTCGATAGATAAATAAATAGATAACAGATAAATTTTGTTTATAAATAATAAGTATGTTCTATCAGCATTGTGATAAAGTATTTATTATTTACGCATAATGAATAATAATATTTTAATATTTATTTTTAAACAAATTGGATGTGATATCATATTATTTTTTATTTTTATTATTTTAAAAAAATTAATTTATATTTTATTAAGTTAAATTTAATTAAAATTAAAATTTTATTTAATTAAATTTAATTAAAATTAAAATTTAGTTTATATTTAATTTAATTTAATATATATTTTATTTAAAAAATTCATAAAATATATATTTTTTAAAAATATTTACGGATAAGCATATATTTATAAAGTATATATTTTTTTAAATGAATACTCAACTGATAAATGAAAGGATAAAGATAAATTGTTTCTTACAAGTAAAGTACTAAGTATGTATTATCTGGATCCGATTCAACCCATTATCATACCTAATTCATGATGATGACTTGGTGAAGTTCTTTCTTACTTATTGATTAGTGCAAACTACAATAAGAAACAGATTTGACAAAGTCTAAAGAAATTTATATAATTCTAAACCAACAGAATGGTGTCCTAAACTGGGTACCATTTCGTGGCTGCTGACCCTTCACACCGTATGCACATGTTATTTGGAAGATTGACAATTGACCTGATATGTTAACAACGAAAGATATGATAACACGCTAATTAGAATACCTTTTTAATAAATTTATTTTCTAATTCTAATACTACTATGTGGCATTTTAAATTACCTTTTCAAAATTTTACGTTTACTAAAATCAAACTTCTTTCCATATAATAAATTTCAATGTGCATAGAAAGGGTCAAACAAACTAATGTACATCGTGGGCCACCGTCGTAGGTTAACAAAACCCGTCACAATACAACGTTTTATTTTATTTCCCTTTTCCTCGTCAAATAATTTTATGGGATACCACGACAAAAGAGAAAACGCATTCTCTAGAGTGACTGGTTACCCATTTCCGATAACACGAGTTAAAAAAAATTGATGGTTTTTGTTTATGCATATACATGAGTTGAGGTAACATTTTGTTGATTTTAGTCATTTTTCTCTTTGATTCAGTCACGACAAGAAGTTGATTGGTTTATAAGAAAGAAGATTGTTATAAATGGACAATAACTTGACATGCAAAACAAAATGTTTCGCTTTATGACTTGTAAAAAGCTTTGGAAAACTAATTGGATTGTGTTAGCCTCAATTAAAGGTTTGGCGTAATAATTTGATATGCTTCTGAAGAAGGGAAGAGAATTCGGAAATTAATTAGGATGAACTTTATTTATTGTAAACACCTAACACTCACTACTTTAGAGCAATAGGTTTTGGTGAGATTGTACTACTGGTGTTTGTTGGCAATCATGTGTCTATTTCCACTTGAAATCCATTCTTTCTCATTTGCCAAAGTGCCATTCCTTTTTCCTTATCCAACTTTCATTTCTTGCCCCAGGAATTGATTAAACTTGACGGAAGGAGTATTATAATGTCAATTTTTCTCACCCTTTTACTTCTTATCTAATTAGTGAAGGTCTAAAATAATGGTTACATAGTTTAGATTGTACAACATTTTTTTATTTATTGACTAAAGGATTGTAAAGTAATTAAGGATAGTTTAGAAAAAGTGAGTTAATATAACACACAGCTTAAAATAAATCCCATAAAAGACAACGGAATTTCTCAAAAAGCATTGTATGCAAGAATAAATATCACACTTTTTTTCATCATATCTATATATTTACGGCTTAAATATGTTGTTGGTCTCTTAACTTTCAGTGAATTTTGGAATTAGTCCATTTTGAAACTTTGAATCAATTTAGTCCTTCATCTTTCAAAATACGTAGATTTAGTCCTTTTAATCAAAATTTGTTAGGTTTATTTGATGTTTCGTATGCATTTCATGATTGTATTTGAGTTGTTTATGTTAGAAATATTTTATTATAATTTAAAAAATAATTAATTAAAATAAAAATTCTACTGTTACTTATGTTTTTATAGACCTTTAATTTATGGGTTAATGGTTTTTATGGCTAACGGCTATATTCTTATTACTATTTACTTCTTTGTTTCCATTTTCTACCTATAAATACCACCTAGGTGCATGGAGAAAGACAAAACAACAAAGACAACAAACATTAAAGTTTTCTTTGAAATGTTCTTCTTTTCTTCTCTACATTATCTTTAAGACAGTGGTGTTCATAAGGTTCGAAGATCCTTCGCTGCACTCGATCGATCTGACGGGTTGTTGTATCTTGGGAGAGAAACACAAATGATTTGAAACACATATGATTGTGGGCGTTTTCTCTCTAAGGATAGGGCTATACGTGCCTCAACCTAGGATATTTCTACTCCTTTCCTTGTTTATTTTTATTTATTATTGTTATTATAATTATTGATCTCTTATTAATATTCATTGATTTATATATATGTTTTAGTATTACTATTGATTTAATAATTATTATTATATCATTTTATATTTGTATTATTATTAGTATTATTTGAGTAATCATTTTCTAACAGTTTATACCGTTTGACACATTTTCGCTTTAATGTTAAGTCAAATACTATTATGAAACACGCTTGAAATGTCAAATAAACTTAACAAAATCTAATTAAAAGGACTAAATCCACATATTTCAAAAGATGAAGGACTAAATTGATCCAAAGTTTCGAAATGGCCTAATTCCAAAATTCACTGAAAGTTCAGAGACAAAAACATATTTAACCCAATGTTCACTACATATGATATGAAACACTTTAAATGTTTAAATATTTTGTAGTTGCAATGTTATAAATATAGTATTTGTTGTTCAAAATATTCAAATTCAATATACATAAGAAAATTCTATATAGAATATGTTCTTAAATAAATTTAATTTTAAAATTTTAATAATATTAATTTAAAATTTTTTAAAAAAATATTTTGATTTCAATATTTTCCGCTTATTATAAAAAAAAATCTATTTCATTTAAGCGTGTATTTAACATAATATAACATTTAATACTGATAAAGAAAATATTGGTAATGTTATTTCTCTCGGTTCCTTTTTCTCTTTGTTCTTTCTCCCAAGAGTTTATTCTTTCCATCCTCTCTAGTATCATCTATCCGTACCTCTTATCTTTCACAATATAATCACACCTCATAGTTGAAAAGTTAGGAAGCATATCTACCTGGTCAAATTTTAAACCGAGTAAGTTTCTATTTACTCTATAAATTCTTCATTCTCTTAATTTTCTTATGATTTTATCATCAATCTTAGATAAATAGAGTAAAAATGTATAATAATTAATTTGATTACTTATGAATTTAATATGATCGTAAGCATGAATACTTTGACACCATTTGGAAGGTGACCACGTGTCAGTCTAAACCCTTTTGTCCCTATCAAGCTCTCTTTTCTTTGACGACACAACACCACATCGAGCCTTATTTTACTACCACTACAAGCGTCCTCCTCCTTCTCCAACACATTTAGCTACCACAATCCCTCGACCTCTTCCTTCCACTTCAACCCATGTGACATCAAAGACATATACTATCTTGCCTCCTCCTTCCCCAAAACTCCTCTCCCCCTACGACAGTTCAACCTTAGAAAGTTATCCCTTCTTCTTTTCCCCTTCAATCACACTCGCTCTACCCACTCCAACTCCACTTGAATTTGAACTACCATTTATGCTATCAATATCATCTCAAGGACAAATCCCAAGTGGTTTCCCACAAAGTGCATTGCCTAAAAGTGAATCTTTATCAATGTTTGCAAATTTCTAGGAATAAAACCACTTAACGTGTTATAAGAGACATTAAACTAAGCCAATTGACCGAGTTCATCCAAATCCTATCGAAAATGGATAGAAAAACTCGTTGGAAGGTATTGAACCAAATGGGGCCAATCATGTCGGAGAGAAGTGATAGAACTTCATCAATAGGTTGTGGAGAGCAACACAGGCAACAACGACGGTGGGGAAGGTGTCGAAAAGGGACTTGATGCAGAGATTGAGGGTGTGGAGATTGGGGAGCTCTAGTAATACACTGGCGAAAAGATCTCTAGAGAGAACAATAGGGGAGCTCCACCACGATGCATTGGCAACATCGCATTGGATGCCAGATCAGACATAGGGCAAAGGGAAATTGGTGTACCAGAGTAGCATACACCTTCTTCCAAACAATATAATAATGTTGTTTCACTACATCGGTATGACACGACAATTGTAAGGATATGGCTCAAGGTGGGGATATGTTGTTGGAGAATAGGGGATTTGAGAGGGAGAATAGGGATTCAAATGACATATGGTCACCTTCAAATTAGTTTCAACACCAATTTAATGGAAGGAACCACATTGGCTCCTTTTAAATGAAATGGGAACTGAATTAAGGAGAAAAAAAATTGAGGGATCACATTGAATAAACCCCACAAATATTGGGACCAAAAGACCTACTAAGCAAAATATTTATATTTGATTGATTTGTGATTTTATTTGAATGGATTAATTGTCATACAATGCTTATTAAGATTTATTGAATTTATATGAACTTGTGGTCATATATATGGGATGATGTGTGAATTGTTGATTGATTTGTGTATTAAGTATTGACACCTATATGACAATAGATATCCAATTACACATCATGACATATGTAGATGTGCGACTTGGGCTAAAATGAATTTACCATGATTTCATGATTTGTTGGTTTGCTTGTAAATCCACATCTTGGATTGCATCAAATGTTATTCTCTAGTAGGACATACTTAATAGGTGTCTTCAGAAAGGCTTCAATTAATATTTCGCTTGTTGAATATCCATGTTTGGTCTATACGATTCTTATATGGTGTGTTTGATTGAAATCTGATTATTTATGAATTGTTAACAATGATATTTTTGGAATTTTTTACTATAATGGTCTAGGGAGATTGACCACCTATAAGGTATGAGTTGCTCATATAAGAGATGAAACCATACCAAACATAAACCTTAAGGCTTAATGTTTGCGAGTCTTGTTTTTCTTATACACCATTCAATTTTCTCATTTCTATGTCTCCTTCACAAGAGTTAGGTTTTACCACAAGGTTCTACCACAATAAGACACACTTGTCCCACCCATTTATCTTAACACACTTCTATTAACCCTAATTGCGGTTGGATCTTACCACAATGGTACATACTTGTCTCCACCCGAGTCGCCCACCAAGACACATCATTGGCTCTAAATTAAGGAGATTGACCACCTCTGAGGTATGAGTTGCCCATATAAGAGACCATGACACCATATTCAACATAAAACCTTAAGGATTAATGTTTGTGGGTTTTGTTTTTCTTATATACCACTTGACTTTTTCATTTTTACCCAATGTTAGACTTCTAACTCATATTTGAATTCCTAACGATCACCCTTACAAGTGTGAGTTTAGTTTTATCATTGGTTTCTACCGTAATAGAACAAACTTGTCCTACCCATTTATTTAAACACACTTTCATTGATCCTAATTATGGTTGGGTCTTATATCAACAAACATACTTGTCTCTATCAAGCTGGATATCATGAGAAATCATAGATTTTGACGTCCTTGTTGAAAGTCTTTTTACTGGAATAGACAAGGAAGGTTGACCACCTCTAAGGTATGAGTTACATATATAATAGACCTAACACCATATCTATTATAAAACATTAAGGTTTAATGTTTGTGGGTCTAGTTTTTTATATATTTCACACAATTCTCATTTTTAAATAATGTGAAACTTTCAATTCATATTTAGATTTCTAACTTTTTTTTTTTTTTAACATTCTCTTATACTTATTTATGTTGTAAAATGTGATAACTAGATTATGTTTATGAGCAAATATATGTACAATTGTAAAAATAAAAATGTTTGGAAGATAATAAAAAATATAATTTTTTACTTTATTTTTATCTTTGTATAAATATTTGTATATGTGTATATTTTTTATGTATTTTAGATTGTATTATTTATTTTTATATAAATTGTATACAAGCATTTCATGGTTTTATAGTATAGATGATAATTTAATTTTTGCTGATAAAAAAAGGCAATATCAATATGTTTTTTTGACATTTTTATTTATAACTTTTTTGTATTTAAAAGCGTGTATATATCTCCTTTTTGTTTATTTATTTAGTAGAAGAATATCCATATTACAAAATAATATACTTAAAAGGAGTAAAATGTAATATGGTATATATAGATTTTCGAATTTTGAAGCCATTCGCATGAATAAAATGTATTATATATCACTTCCGCCAACAAAATTTTAGGCACGTGAGTAAAGACCAAATTTTGATTGCAACTTTACTCTTTATTAGTTTAATCCATTGCTTTAGTTTTACTTATATTTTTCAAGATTTCAATATCTATATTTTGAATGCATTATTTTAATTCAATAATTAATCTTTTACATGTTAATTTCACTCGATTGAATGTAAAACTGAATATGTTTATTTTAAGTATCATCAAGAGACATTTTAATTAATTAAAATAAAAAAAAAATGTACTTATACAAAACAATTATAACATGTGTGTGTGTTTTTCACGCCAAAACTTACTTTGCGTGATAAGCTACCATAAGTGAGTAACATGCATTTCCTCCAATGAACGTAAACATATCCTCGGTTCTTATTTCAGCCATTGCCATCACATAACAAACATGTGTAATTTGTGAGTATTTATAAAAATTGATTTTGAATGAAAGTAGTTTTAGGTCATTTTTTTTTTAAATTGGAATTATTTATATTTAGATATTTTTATTTTAAAAATAAGTATTGGTTTGAAGTTTGACGGTATGTGGCATTAACTAATTAATTAACTAAGTGTTTCTGGTCTATTTTATTTACTTGAAAAACAAACTAAACTAACTACTCATATCCAATAATATCTCACACTTAACCTTTGATGCCACATTTTTCAACATATGTCAACAATACATACACCTATTTTATCATTATCATATATGAATGAAATTCGAAATTTAGTTTAAGGTTTATTCATAAATTATTCATTTTTGATCTGTTATTTATTTGTGCAAGCTTATTAATTTCAATTTTTCATTTAAATTTATTATTTGAGTTAGGGGACTTCAAATTTGAAATTTTCGACTTCAAATATAAGAGTAACTGATTTATTTATTTATTTATATATAGAGAGAATGAATGAATGAAAATGTACTGAAATTTGTTAATTGAAATATTAGTTTACTTTTTGAAAGTTTATGTTCTAATAATTAATATTGAGTTGTATATATATTTGTTCACATTATTAGTTTTATTTTTTGTATATGAATTGTTTTTGAAAAAAATAATCATAGATATCTTTTATTAGTAAATTAGTAATAAAATACATTTTAAATATATCGATAAAGTTAAGATATTTTTATTATATAATCTACATGAAATTGTAATCTCTTATACATTTTGTTAAGTATAAATGACTTCTAACCTTAATTTTTTTACTCTTTTTATCAAGTATTAATGGTCTTTTATCCTAATAAATTTAATGTTAGAAACTTTCATTTACATATAATATATTTATAGGTTAAATATGTTTTTGGTTCCTTAACTTTCAGTGAATTTTGAAATTAGTCAATTTCGAAACTTTGAACCAATTTAGTCTTTCATCTTTCAAAATACGTGAATTTAGTTTTTTTAATCAGATTCTAGTAGGTTTATTTGATGCTTCGTACATATTTCAAGATTGTATTTGAGTTATCTATACTGTTTGACACATTTTTTTCTTAATGTTAAGTCAAATACTATTATGAAACGTGCTTGAAATGTCAAATAAATTTAACAAAATTTGATTAAAAGGACTAAATCCACGCATTTCGAAAGATAAAGGACTAAATTGGTCAAAAATTTCGAAATAGACTAATTCCAAAATTCACTGAAAGTTAAGGGACCAAAAATATATTTAACCCTATATTTATCTATCTAACTCGGTGTATAGTTAGAATATAGATATCAATCAAACTTCGACTTAATACTTACACAACAAATCAATAATTTAATATTAATACCTTCATAGTTATCCACTCATGCATACACTTATCACAAGAATATCATTATGAATATTACTTTCCAACATCATCATATATATTTATTCTCAACACCTCATGTATATAATAATATACTAATTAGTCAGACTTTGTGATTACATAACCAACTTTTAAATCAAAATACATCATTTATATAAAGATAACAAAACTCATACTCAATTTAAACAACTACTCAAGGATACTTAATCTTAAAATTGAGTAATAAGAATAAAAAAATCTGAAAATTGAGTTATTAACTTGAGAGAAATGTTGGTTGATTTATGAGTGTGTCGCTTGAATGAAAACTCACATAACTTTAGTGGATGTCCTCTCACCTAAACAATATAACATATCATTTAATTGTCCTTTTAGCACTTGATCAATATTTCACGAAGGGATGGTTCATATGGCATTTTCCTTACTTAAGTAATCAATTAACATTTAGAGTGTCCAAGCTTCCGGTGAAGAGATGATTGACATTGCATTTCATTACTCATTCTTCATACCATCACTTAAGCAATTTGACTTGAGCAACACCCTACTAAGTTTCATAATCCACTTATAAGTCATGCATTTTCATCACGATGTGATGATATTCTAAAGAAGAGAAAATTACTTTGACATCTCTCTCACTCAAATTTCAAGTCATAGTTAGAGCAATATTTTTTATTGGTTGAATGACTGGAAGAAAGTTTGAACAACTTGATGGGCACTCAAGTAATTGTGTGATGCACTTATTGTAGACATTGGCGTGCAAAACTATTTCAAGGATTTAGTATTTTGATTATTGTAAATATCGTCAAGCAATTGTAGATGGCATCAAACAGTAGATCATTTGATGACCATGTTTTTTGTTGTTTGATAAACTAATAATCTTTCTACACGATGATCATGTCTTTTTGTTATTTGATAAACTAATAATCTTTCTACACTCTAGTATATTAGTTAGTTATCATTACATACTTTTAACTTACTTGTAATCATTTTCTAGCTATACATAAGGGTATATTGTTATTCTTGCGTAAAAGTTACAAAAATAAATGTTGCATGTAATAACATTAATTGCAGAATATGAGATGATTATTTGTTCTTATCTTACTTTACATGTTTTATTCTATGTTTCTCGTTGATTTGATTAGCGATAAATATTGCACAATTTGTATTATTTTTAGCTCATTTTAGCACCTATAATAAAAACACTCCTCCGATATGCAAGTAATAGTAAGTGTGCAAATTGTGCAACCAATTTTCAAGTCTCATTCAACCATGCATGTTCATTATAACATCTTTAAACATCTAACTACACCTATTATTGCAACCCAATTCACAACTTTATTTATAAATAAAAATATGGTTCATTAATGCTCAAATTAACCAAAAACAACAAAGTGCAATAACTGGAATTGAAACTAAAAAATCAATAATAAGTCATCCAACATTTAATGCACAACTTTAAATAGCTCTAGGAAATTTGAAACGATATTTTAGTATAGTTTAACTCTCCCTACTTGATAGTTGCTTGCCTGCCAAGTAACAACAACTCTAAATGGAAAGGAAGCTATATATGTTTCAAAATCAGTAGAAACTCCAAGTAACTCGAACTAGACAAACAACACACTGATTAGAAAATAGACCAACTTAGAGAAAACATTGTTAACAATGTGAAACCCTACGATACTCACAAATAGAACTAAAAAGAACAAGGTAAGTCAATTAAAATTGGATCGGATTGCTTTAGATCTAGTCACCTCTTAACTAATTTAACATGGTAAAAGAAAAAGGATAATATCAAAGACTCTTATGTATAACACCTAACTCTTATAAAAAGAATACGTTTGTATGTCATCATATTTTAATTAATAATTAATTATTTAAATAGAATTCAAGTGTCTCACCAATGGACAGAGACATATAAGCATTGTATAACTTTTACATGCATTAGTCATCATGTTCTAATAAAAAAAAAAATCACATTTACTCCAGAATCAAAACCAGCCTTACGAAATTACATTCGCATTTGACCAAAAGCATAAACACTAAAAACATATTTTTGTAATCGTTTAAAAAATTCTTTAGATTTAAAATTACTAACATTATAAAGGTTGTTCTTAATATAATTATGTGACCTGAGAAAAAATGGGAAAAAAAAAATCTGTGAGTGCCGCGTGCACGTCGCATGCTTCCTAAGCAATCTTAATGTTATTGTTAGTTGTTGACCTGCATTTCATATTACATGTGAATGTGAATGTGAATTTGGTGCTCAAAAAGTGGCCACGTTTTTTTTGTACCTTTTCTACGCCACCTTGTTCCATCATTGCACGGAATCGCAACCAACATACAAATATACAATATTCAAATTTCTTCCAACACCTTTGCTTCGCTTCGCCTTCAAATTCAGATTTTTATGTTCAAATTCAGATTAACATGAAATTCGAAATATTAAATAAATGAAACATTTATTGGAATTAAAATATAAAAAAAATTATTATGGGGCATTATTAATGAATCGAAGCTTGTTAATAAATAGGGTGTCACAGTCACCTGGTCCATTTTTGTTCTTATGGGAGGGACCTGCATGGAAATAAAAAAAAAGTGGTATGATCCGGGAAAGGCTCTATCTGGTGATGATGCTAATATGCTATCACTCCCCGCACTCTACCAAAGGAATTTCAATTAAAAAATAAATTAAACTGTGTTTATTAACTTTTAGCTAAGTTAAAAAAAAAATATTTTTTTTTCCATAAAATTATATTGATATTGGTATTATCGTTAGATTTAAATTTTAAAAAATGAATACTTAAGAATTACAATATTATGTTAATAAATCAAGTTGAATCTTATATTAAATAAAATTCAAAAAAGTACAATTAGACTTAAATATTCAAGGAAAGACACAAGAAACTCGTCTGAATCTGTTACTAAGTCTAACCACGAACATAAAATTTGTTCTTTGTAACGAAAATGTGATCCGTGATTGTAGGATGCAACAATGAAGTTCAACGTGGGTTTGACTTTGGCTAACACACAAGTAAAGAAACGGCCAAAAAATATACATTTATATATTATCTCTGTTTAAATATATATATTCGTTTTCATATAATTATTTTCAATTTTTAATATTTATTTTGAGATATACAAATATAATTTATTTTTACAATTTTAAGAACTTATTTTGAAATACCACATATTTTTAACATTATGTTAAAACATTAATTTGTATTATTTGAAACGATCAATGATTTGTTTCAATACGTACTAATAAAGTAGAAATAATTGTTTTTAATCCTAAAGAGATAACCTCGTCGCTGATCATGCTTTTGAATTTCTTATCAAATACTTCATTTTAATCCTTAAATTATTATATATATATATATATATTTTTTTTCAATCTTGTATGAATAATTACAGTAGTGAAATTTGAACAGAAATCTGTTATACATGATTCAAACTCTCCTCCGCTAAGTATATATTAATATTTACAGATTATATGTACTATTTTTTATTTTCTTCTTTTTCCTTTCATTAAAAAAATTTGTGAAAAGATAAAGACAGAAAGTAGGAACTATTAAAATACTATCGAAATATGATAATGAATTTCAAATTCTAATAATCCGTTAAAGATTTATGATTATATTTGTTTTTGGAATAACGTTTTCATTGTTTTTGGGCATGACTGGTGAAAAGCTTAACTGATTGGAAAGTTGTTCAGAGTTTTTGTTATTTATATACAAAATTACGAAACGATAATTTATTTCATTAAAATTGGAATCTTAAAGTGTATTAGAAAAGGGGAACTAATGAATAAGCTTACCAATAAGTAAAGATATAAATGAAAGGGGTTGATTATAATTGTGTTGCTCTATTTTACAGCAAATTAAGTTTTCTTGTTTAGTTTATTATTTCTTGGTTATTCGTAAATTTGGTCGTTAGGATTTTTATTATTTTACTTTTAACTAATTATAATTTTGTATTGGAAGAATTTTTTTATAGTATTTTTTGCACATTAAGAAAGGGTATCATTTGAAGACAATTATTGCAATATCCTAAATTTATAGTTTCAAAATATTATAAAATATATAGTTATTTTCTTAGTTGTAATGTATATATATATATATATATATATATATATATATATATATATATATATATATATATATATATATATATATATATTAAAATAAATAAATACATAATCAAAGTAAAATATATAATTTAAAAATATCTCAAAGAATCAATAAGTTCTCTTAAACTTCAATCTATAAAATTAATTTTTTTTTAACATCAAAACATGATTATAGTATAATCATAAAATACAAACAAACATAAGAGTGAACTAACCATTCAATTAAACCTATAATAGTCAACATTATGATATTATGATATGTATAACTACATATTTAACCTACTCTTCTCCTGAAAATAAATAAATATATATATATATATATATATATATATATATATATATATATATATAATTAATATGATTGATGGCTACTCAAAGACCGGTTTTAAAGTTTGGATCAAGAGATTTAAACAATTTAAAAAGTTTAAATTTATAATATTTGAATTATTTGTAATTGAATTATTTTCATTACTTAAATAATTTGTTTGGATACAGTAAAATATCTTAAGTTTTAATTTTTCTTTTATTTGGATAAAGTAATTTAATTTTAAACCAAACACAATTTTATCATTAAGCTCGAGTTAGTTCCACCTTCGATCCAAGACAACTCGTATGGACTTTTGCTTGAGCTGACCTCAACATTCGACTCATACTGACACGACTCAGGTTGACTCGACTCGACAATATTAGGATTCGGTTAAATCTTAAACTCAGTCAACTTGGCTCGATATTTAGCCGAACCCGACTCGATACTTAGCTGAACCCGACTCGACTTGACACTCGGCCTGGGCTGGCTAAGCTCAACTATCAGTCGAGGTTGACTCGACTCCACCTTCGCCCAAGTTGACTTGGCTCTACTATGCCTAGGTAGACTAAGCTTGACGTTCAACCCAGGCTAGTCCGGCTCAATCTTCGGTTCAAGATGACTTTGGGTCCGAGCATTTTCTACTTGACCTTTGGCCTAGTCGACTAGGCTCGACCTTTGGTCTAGGCTAACTCGGCTTAACTTTTGGCTAGGTTGACTCAACACCACATTCGACCTAGACCGACTTGATTCAACATTCGGTTCGGGCTGACTCAGCTCAAACTTTGGTTCAAATTGACTCGGCTTGACCATCAGCCCGAGCCTTATGCTTGACCTCCAGCCTAGCCAACTTGGCTCAACCTTCGGTTCAGGCTTACTCAGCTCGACCTTCAACCATAGTCAACTTAGCTCGATTCGACCTTCGGGCTGACTCTGCCCGACATTTGATCTGAGCCGACTCAACTCGAACTTCTCCTTGAGCCGACTCAGCTAAACCTTCGGTTTGCCTAACTCGACTTGACCTTCAGTCTAGGGCCAACACTACTCGACATTAGGCCCGAGTTGACTTAAGTTGGATTTTAAATCGGGCCAACTTTGCTCCACTTTTAACCCAAACTGACTCGGCTTGACTTTCGGCCCAGGCTGACTTGGCTCAAATTTATGTTAGAATCGCGTAGGGGAATATTCGCGTTTGGACAAAACCAATGGGTGGAGTAAATTGGTTTGTTAATAAAATTTGTTCTTTTAAAATTTAACCTGTCTTAAAATCAAAGTCGAATTAATTTTTTTTCCTCTTTTTTAATAATCACAATAAAATAAAGAGAGTGTGGAAGAGAAAATTGTACAAGATATTTTATATTGGTTCAAATCAAAAGACATACGTCTAGTTATTAATCTCTCAAAAAAGGAATTAACTAAACACTAAAAATAAACTAAAATTACAAATTTGAGTAACAACACCTCTCTTGAAGTCATAAGTGATGAAAGACACCTCCCTTAATATCCAGAAGGGATGAACACCTCATGTGAGTCCCACAAAGAATGAAGACACATCTCTTGAATCACACAAGAGATGAACAACTTCACCAGCAATAGTAATAACACTTAATCACTCAAGATTCCACTACCCACACTAAGTTTCCAAAACCTTCCACATAGAATTCTCAAGTACTTAGACTTATCTAACTTCCGTGTTTTTTTAAAGAAAGCTCTCACCTTCATTTATAGAAGCCACTTTCGAAATTAGGTTAAGAATATGAAAGGTCAAGTCACAACTAGCACCGTTGATTATCGATTACACCGGTGACTTTTTTCAAAAATTATTTTTCATTAAGGTAATCAATGATCACTAAGAATAATCGATTATTTCAGTAAGTACTATAAAAATTAAAACTCTCTCAATAGTCTGTTGCTTCGGTTATTTGACTCTTAATTACTAATTTAACTATTTTAAATAAGATATACAAATTACAAGACTTCAACAACTAAACTCTTAATTCTTCAATGTATATCTTAAATCCAAACATTACTTATGTATTCATTTCTCCATGAATCATCATTAAGTCTTTCACACTTCTCCATAAGTCATCATCATTAAAACTCTTTACTAAAACAAGATGTTTATCTTCTTCTTTTGTCAATAATTTCATCCCAAGTTGACTTAGCTTGACTGCTGACACGATCTTGACTCGACTCAAACTCCTGTCGAGATCAATTTTGTTCGACCTTTCGTCTCGGCTATATATAATAAATTTCAACTTTATCTAGAAAAAATAAAGGTTTAATTATGTTTTTGGTCCACGTGGCACGCCCTCTAACGGCGTCAACCTTGACTTAACAGAAAGGACAAACGTGAGATGTTTTAACAAAAAAAGGGACCAATTTGAGACTTTTAAAAATTTGGGTACCATTTTGAGATTTTGACTCCAAAATGGGGACCAAAGGTATAATTAAACAAAAAATAAACAAAAATAATAAGTATTTTAATAAAAAAAAATTACAAACTTGCAAATTAAAAATATTCTTGAAGTAACATCCCAAAAATACTATAAATTACCAAAAATTATTGTCAATTATAATAAAGTTAATTATAATTTCAGGTATTAAAAAATTAAAAATTAAATGACATGTTAGAAGTAGTGTTAATTTATTAAAAAGTATTATTAATTAGGCGAGGATAAAAAGTCATTGTAACAATTTTAAAAATATCAATCAACTCTTTGCTTGTAAATCGTACATTCATACATTCATTTTATAGACTATTAAATCAAAACTTTTAAATTAATTATATTTAATAAAAAAATGTACCAAACATTTCTATTAATATATTTTCAGTAAAGAAAAAGGAAAAAAGAAGCTAGGTGCCTAACTTATAAATTATCTACATTTTGTTTGGTTTAAGTTTAACTACCTTACAAGAAATAATAGTTGAAAACGCAAATTGAAAGCTAAATAGCCCCTACAAATTGAAAAAGGGTAAGATTTAAAAGCTGGTAAATTCATTTGAAATAAAATTGTTTAATATAATAGATTAATGAATTAGTTTATATATATATATATATATATATATATATATATTTTTTTATATAATCTGAAAATAACTTTCTTTTATGAAAAAGAATTTTGATTTGTATAATTTAAGAATAAAATAAAAAATTGAAATGTATAATCTAGAAATTAAATAATTTCCAGACTGTGTCATTTGAAAGTTAGTTTTTATTAATTTTCTCAAATTTTTTGAAGTTATTTTTTACTTTTAAATTGTATAATCAAAATGTCATTTTTAAATTTTGAACCGTATAGTCTAGAATTGTTTTTATTTTTTTTTTAATTTCAAGTTATATAATTTGAAAGTAAAAACTAATTTTTAAATTATACCATAAAAAAAGAAAAAAATGATTTTTTTTATCACGTGGCGGAAAACAACATATAAAGGCACATATGCCCTACTTCCAGTGGTGCGTTAGGGGCTTTTAAGTCAACGTCTTCTAAAAGATAAATGATGAACAATATAACCATTTATTTGTTAGTTAAATGAATGATTGACTTAATTATAAACAAATAAACCATCTTATTAAATACATACCTAATTGTCTTGCCTAACTTACACATTTGCATGTTACTCCACCCTCTTACACTATCTTTAAGCTTCAAAAACCACTTCAACAGAAAATAAAATTCTGATTGGTATTGTTATTAGTGTTCACTTCTCATCTCTCTATACACAAGAATAATGATGAGATTAGGAACACTATATAAATTTGTTGTTTTCTAAATATTCATATAATATGTCATGAATTTAATATACATTATTTATATTAATTATATTAATTTAATACATATAAGAGCAATATTTGATATTTTTGTACTTAATTAAGTTTTATGGTATGTTAAAGAGCAATTTTTGAGCAATATAAGAGCAATACATATAAACATATAAGAAAAATATTTGACTTTTTTAGACTTTATAAATTTAAAAATTTTCAATTAAATCTTTCTTAAATCTTTGTGATACGTTAAGTTCTCAAGATTTTAAAATTTTTTAATTGGGTACATACACTTAGATGTTTTTTGTTAAATGTCTTATAAAATAATAAAACTATAAATTATAAAATTATCCAAAATAATAAAATAAAAAATCTATAAAATTATACAAATATGAAATTGTAAAATTACAAAATTATAAAAGCATCACATTATAAAATTATAATTATAAATGTATAAACAATAAAATCATAAATTTATAAAATTATATTTTTATAAAATTATCAATGTACAAAATTATAAAATTGTAAGATTGAAAAATTATAAAATTATAAAATTATAAAGTTAATAAATTAAAAAATTAGAAAAATATGAAGCTATAAAAGTATAAAATTTTTATATTATAAAATCATAAAATTATATACAAAATACAAAATTAAAAAATTAAAAATTTAATAAATTATAAGATAATAAAAATCTAATTACGAGAATTTAATTGAAAAGTTTTAAAATTTTAAAAATTCACTAAAGTACACATATTTAATTGAACTTTCTTAAAAAATTTCAAATTTATCAAACACTCAAAACTTATTTAAGCTTTTTTTTAATATGATCCAAATATATATATATATATATATATATATATATATATATATATATATATATATATATTATTTTTTTTTCATTAAAACACTTTATTTTATTACATTACTTCAAAATTTTATTTTTATTGCTTTGTTTTGTAAAACCCTAGAAATTTTTTTAAGTGAGATAAAACTTTTAAAAAATACACTTAATTATTTTATATAAAAAAGTTTTAATATAAATAGAAAATAATTAAATAGAGTTCATTTATATTTATATAAAAGTTACTATATTTCTAAGAAAAAAATAAAATTTCTTTCCTGTACCTCCTCTTTAAGAATTCTAACCTCCCACCGATTTATTTAAAGATCGAAAAACATTGTAGGAGTCCTAGTGTTGTGGTCCATTTATGTATTTGATTACTTTGTTGAATAAAGTAAGTTTTTCTTCAGCTCCTTCTAAAATTCTAGTAGATTTATTATTTACTTGAACTATCTATAACTTTGATGTGTGGAATCTTGTTTGATGATGGTTTTGTTTCAAAGATTGGTAACTTTGTTTCAATTGGCATCAAAGATTGTGTTTGTCTTTGTAGAACTGAGGTTGTGTTGTTGATGAGAACTTCTCTACGAGACTTTTGATTGATTAGATTTGGCACTTTTTAGGTTAATAGATTGATATATTATAATTTCATGAAGTTATTAAGTGGGGAATAGTTCAAGAATAGTCAAATCGCTAAATTAAAACTCAAAGAGGAAGTTTAAATTTCTGATGCTAACTGAGAGCCTCTGCAGTGCTGTTGGCGGCCACTTGGACAGTTGATGAAAAAACTAGGGAGGATCATTGTGATATTCAGTTTGGAAAAAATATTAACACCACACTCAAGAGAGATAAAAATGTGAGTGATACGTCATGGATATAATCATCATAGATTATCTTGATAAGATCAAAATTGAGGTTCTTATAAGACAAAACTCAACACAAATCTCACAAAGAGAACTCAATTTTCAATCATAATTCATATATCTAATTTTATTACAAAGTCCTTATTTTTATAGTATGAATTTGGCAAAACTCTTTGAATTTCACATTAATTCTCAATAATCATGAATAATTTTATATTACAAAGTCCGTATCTAATTTTATTACAAAGTCCGTAATCATGAATAATTTTCAATCATAATTCATATAATATTAATACCAACTAATATTATATTTAATTCTTATTACATGAATCATTATTTCCTATATTTAACTAGAAAATAAAATTTAGAAAGAAAACTCAAAAAGATCCCTCAATATCATATCTCATTGACTTGTGGGCGTTGAGTGCCAACGCAAGGGCTATCAGACGCTAATTGGGATCTCCAAGGGTACTCTAATTGGGCGTGAGGTGATGAGTTTACAGAGGAGGGAGTTTTATTAGGGAGAACAAATACCAATGAGACCTGAGCCTAACCATATAAGATATTGACACCACTCTAAGACCTGAGCCTAACCATATAAGATATTGACACCACTCTCAACCCAAAACTTTAAGGCAATGAGTTTATGGGTCTTTATTCTTATATAGTGCTCTACTTTCTCATTTTTAGTCAATGTGAGACTTAGACTCACACTTGGATTCCTAACAATCTCCCCCTCAAGTGTGAGTCCCTTCAACCACATTGGCACACTCCCCCTCTAGCAGAAGCATTCCTAACCATGAGTACTCCTTTTCTGTCCTTTTCTGTATCGTCGTTCTTTTCTTAACGGGACACGCTTACCTGGTACCCTTTCAAGGAAGACTTTCGATACTAGGACCATACTGCACTCATCTGAATCGATTTTAACCATCAGCTCTGATACCACTTGTTAGGTCTATAGAAGGGGTATCACTAGGGAGATACAACACCAATGAGATCTAAGCCCAACCACATAAGACATTGACATCACTCTCAACCTAAAACCTTAAGGTTATGGGTTTATGGGTCATTATTCATATAGTGCTCTACTTTCTCATTTTTAATCAATGTGGGATTTAAACTCACACTTGGATCTCCAAGGGTACTCTAATTGGGCGTGAGGGGTAGCATTGGGCGCCATGTAGCTAGTGCTGGGTGTGTTATTGGTATTCTAATGATAGGGTAGGATCTCTAGGTTCGACTCTAAATACAAAATCTTGTAGAGGTAGTTTTTAGATCTAATTATACAATGTTTGATTAAATAAATTATTTGGATATGACCTGTTTCTATCAAAACATCTTTTTTAAATACACTACCTTACTCATCTATGTAATTGTATTTCTTTTTCTATGATCGTGTGTGTATACAAGAGTAGAGGATACCACATGTGAAAAACTAGTAGTGATACTACTTTAAAGTAGAGTTATGAGGACATCTACCTGTGTAGAGTGTTTTTGTATTACTAGTGTTTCTTCTTTTCTTTTTTACTAAACCTTAATGTTTTTTCCTACTCAACATTGAGCTACGTTTTTCCAAACTTGTGCAACACAACTAACTACACAAAATCCTGTTCAAAAATTTTTGTCCTCGTCGTCATACTTAAAAGTAGCACCACGCTAAGATTTTTTAAGTTATTCAGAACTACTTCACCATTGGCCATGTGCTTAATTTAAATACTACTTTTGAAGTTAAGTTATATATCTATTATTCACATTCGAGATATTTAAAAAAATTGATTAAAATAACTAAATTCATTCACTTTTAGAAATAAAAGACTAAATTAATCCAAAATTTTAAAGATAGACTAATTTTAATTTTCACTAAAATTTAAAAAACCAAAAACTTATTTAATCCTATAAATAATCTATTATTGACATATTAATCACATAATCAACAAATAAAATCTAACTATTTCCAATATACTGCTTGACTATAACTTAATATGATAAGAGACATCATAGACAAAAAGATAAGCTTATACAGAAATCTATAAAAAAAACATGACCACATCAAAAAATCTTACTTCAACTCACTCTCAATATTCATATTTATTTGTCGCTCATTATTCTGTTGTTCAGTTATTCACTTTACCATTAGAACATAATTTGCATTATCACGATTAAACTTAAATTGAAAAATAGTGTTTGACTAAAAACCTTCATTTTCTGGTAAGAACAAAAATATAACAAATATTTATAATAATCAATTTCACCAACATGCTAACGAAAACCTATGAAAAGGGCGGTACTTACAGCCATCAATTATTTGAAGTGCTATGTATCTTGTTAATCCTTCCTCGTATTAAAAAATAAGACATACCAACAGTGTCATATTGCCATTACTTGTATCTAACGTCTAGTTAGTAATTTTAACTTCTTCCCAATACCTAAAATTCTAATGAAAAGGAAGTCATGAGAAGAAGAAAAAGACATGAGTGACCGAAAATCCAGCCTTAATTACACGGGGTCTATTTTATGCTTTCCTTTTTCTATAAATTTTTAAAAAATGAATACACGATATTATTTGTCTGACTTGAATTAAAAGACAACTAGAATCTGATTAGAACACAGGTAGAAACGGAAGGTTTAACGAGGTTTAGTTTTTGTAATTTGAAGTAAAATATTAGGTTCATCAATAATAAGCAACTTGAATTCCTCCCAAATCAATTTATTAATCAACTCTAATAGGCTTGATCCGTTTTTGACAGATGTCCCCATCTCTTCAATGGGCTTGATCTCTTGCTTCACACACACTACAGTATTGAGTGAGTACAAGTCCATCTTATGGTAGCATGTGGCATGCAAACAAAACACAATGAAAGTCTGTTTTCTTTGATTTCCCCCCGTTTAGAAGAAATAACATATGCTATTTTTATGTACTTCTGTTCTCTTAAGTAATATTGAGCAGGGTGGGTGTGCTAATAACCATCAATTTTGCTAACAGTAAACTGGGGTCAGAACACTCTCTTCTATTCAAATTCTCTATAGCCTTCTGAAACAGCACAAGTGATTAGTGACTGGTCAGATTACGGCACAGTTTGTACTGTTCAGACTCAGGATTGTTCTGCTTCTAGCACTTCCTCATGCGAGAGAAGACCTTCAGTTCACGCACCAAAATTTGGAACATTGTCTATTACCCTATCTACATCTGTAATTGAATTTAATTACTCAGCAACTTGCCTGAAATCGGCAGTCAGCAATTCATGAAATATTCAGTCAAAGATGAATGCCAGCACGCTTTTTTATTATTCGGTAAATCATGTGAGTTTTGTTAGAATTTTCCTATGTTATTCTAGGCTGCAATCAATTCTAATATTTCGTTTTGTTAAGTCAGACTGATATTATGATCCATTTGACGATCCTTGAATCAACTAATAATGTGGTTAATTGTTCATGGGCTTTGAACACCTAATTCTAATTGGCGGGAGGAATAGTGTGGGCCTAGTTAGGCCCTTCATGAGGAGTGCTTAGGGTTAATAAATAGTGAGGCCAGGTCCCCTTGCTGTCATACAAATTATCAGTTGCTCTCTAGGGTTTGTCCCATTGAAAATTCTAGAATAATTTCACTGTTCTTAATTATGTCTTCAACAAGTGAGTATTTATCAGTGTTTTAAATTCCACAAGTTATTCCATTACTGGTATATTACTTACTTTAGTATTACAAGTTTCACTCTTTATTTAGTAACTCCATATGAATTTCAACTAATAATAAAGAATGTGACAGCAAATGTGTTGCAAACAGTTCTTTTTAACCACATGCCCTACAGGTATTAATTATGTCAAACCATCTGTTCATTAAGCCTTGATTGTAATAAAATCATAAGTATTGCTCATTTGCGCCAAGGTTATCAAGTACATTTAATTTCTTTTTTTAATGAATCTGAGCACCAAGAGGTCATTGCTACAAAGATTACATGTGGAATCTTAGTAATGCGACCTCAAAGCATCAAACTACCATGCACGAGGAAAGTGTGACCTGACCTTCAATTTGAAAGGTTTAAACGTGATTTTAATCCCCCATAGTTTTCACCCAATTTAGCTTTGACATCTACAAAGTTGTAAAGTTGTTCTTTGATAGAACGCAGAAGGAATGATAAAATGAGAAGAACAGTATATATTAGAAATGCAGAAAGAGCCTAAGCTCTCGAGAACAACCAGAGCTATGCTCCTCGCAGAGGGACTAATCCTCTCTCTGCCAACCTGAAGGATTCTGACGGAAAAGACATATAATGATCCTCCACTCCTTCACCCTCTCGCTATAATCATTCTTAACTAACTGCCACATCAGCAGCTCCTTAATTTCTCTTCCCTATGCTCTTTCTTTTTCTCAAACTCATAAACTCTCCATATCATGGGTCTACCTTGCTTAAGGTCCATTAAGGAATCTTCATCTGATCCAGTATTATGGCCCATGTCAAGCAGTCTATCATGGCCATACCTTTAACGTAAACACATATGTCAGCACTAAATACCAGTTTCTTCTCTTGTTTCAGTTTTGGCTCCCTATCTTTTAAGGTACCAGTCCCTAGATTTCTACCCTTAGGTTTTAATCCCTGTATGTACTTCCGAACAGGGACTGCAATTTCATCTAAATCAATTTGAAATTATGTTACAGGAAAATTAAAAAAAGCCAGCAAACAATTTAGATAAATTATGTAATCATAGGACAAACGAAGGGTATCATATACTTTTACCAGTCAGATTTATATCCTGTCCATTCTGCCCGATAGATTTGAAAGGAAACTAAGGATTAGGAACAAAAAAAAAAACTACAGCCACAAAAAGGAATATAGGCAGAAAATTTGAAGCACCTCCATAAAATTACTGGCAATACTACTTATTGATCCTAAATAAAAAATCTAGAAGAGGGAACACCGTGTTCTAACCTCTTCTCTCTTGTCTATCCTTATCCTGATTTCCGAATAATTTCTTCCGAGGGGAGTTCAAGTGTTGCTCCAGCATGCTCTTTACCCGGCTTCACCACTGCAGCAATAAGTTTGAAAAAAATGATAAAAGGACTCAGTGTACTCATATACAGATTTTATCAAATACAGTTCCTAGCTCCTCCAAAGCTAAAAAAAAAATGATAAAAGCAAAGCCACAGTATTCAAATGTAAAACTACAAAAAATACTCTTATTAAGCAAACGGGCAGATATAATACGTTTATACATCTCAAATGCCTGGCTGCAATGACCATGTTTTGAATGTTAGGAATTTAAGGTGAGTTTGAAGTCTTACATTGATTAGAAATGAGTAAAATGGACAATATTTAAGTAGAATGATTCATAAACCTATTGTTTAAGGTTTTGGGTTGAAGGAAGTGTTTTGGTCTTTTATATGATTTTATTCACGATTCATTAGTATTGATTTTCTTCAGTGCCTTTCCTGGAAAAATCTAACAGAATATTCAGATAATGTAAATACATGAGTTGCACTTCCAAACCCAAGGAGGTTTTATACACCACTAACAAAATTTAAGACTTTTGTAATGAGAAGTATTTTTTAATTCATATGGAGGTAGCACTGGAAACCTATCTCAAAAATGAATGTCATAATTGGAAATGACATGCTTCTGTTGATCGGTAATTCCAAAGTTTGTATAAACATTTGTAGAAACTTCAACATACACATTTGTAGGAAAAAAATATATAAAGACAACCTAAGCTAAAATCAACTTTCGATATTTCGTTAATTGAGAAGTCAAATGAAAAGAGATTCTATAAAACCTAATGAATTTCATCTTCTCATTTTCTATAAACGTTTGTACAAACATGGTCCAAATCCAAAACAAGAAGAAATAGGAGCAGGATAGGGTCATCACAAGTCAGTAGTGGCATGAGATCCTCAAATAAACAATGAACAGAAACCAATTTTTCAAAATAAATAAACTGAAATGCGACATTAACGTTATGACCTCTTAACTCAAGCTCCATGACATGATGGTCTTACAGTGACTGAAATGCGAGTCTCTGAAGTAGTAATTAATAGATATATTTCCATGACGAAAACGAAGCATGATACCAAGTTTAAGATTGAGGAATGAAAAAGAAAAGCCAAAGAAATGAAGAAACATGGAGAGAGCATACCGTAACTTCCGGCATCGGTGTTGAGTTGTGCCTGGACGATCATGTTGGTGATGAAATCGGAAGCCTCGCCGGCTTCTTCGAGAAGCTTCTGAATCTCGGCCTCTGAGCTCACGTTTCTGTTCTCCTCAAACTTCTTCCTTACCTCTACCGCCGATTCCCTCAGCATCACAGTGTCGCCGGAAAATGTTTTCCTAGTCGCTTTCAGAAGCGCGCGGTACGCGCTCAGAACTTCCCTTCTCGCCATCTCACTTTCTCCGATCTCTCTTTGTCTCCTGGGCGTCGTTCTTAGTTTAGCTTGTTTTGATGTGTAGCAGTACTATCACAACCCGTCTGAACTCCTATCAAATTCTCGTCTTTTTACAAACCCTTAAAATCGCACCCGCGGAAAGCACACGAGCATTTTATTTTCTTTTTTAAGAATATTTAATATTAAATAACAAAAACAAATTTTATAAAATTAAATATCTTTATATATTATATTTTAAATTAAAATAATAATATTAAAATTGATTTAAATATTTTAATATGTAATTAGATTTAAATTTATATCTTAATAAAAACGTAATTAAGTTTTAAAATATCAACTAAATTTATATAATTTTTGAAATATAATAATATAGGGATTTTGATTGAGGTTAATCGAAAATATAAAACTAAATTTTTTATTTTTATTTTTATATAAATGTCTAAAGGTTTACGATGAGTTTGAAATATGAAATAACTACAGACATTAAGAATTTGAAATTTAGTGAAAAGTTGATGAAGTGTAAAGATTATAATCAATTGTGAAATCCGGATATAAAGAAGAAGAAAAATAATATTATTATTTAATTTAAATAAAATTAACCATCCTTGGTAAGATTTTAGGTAAAGAAAAAGGTGTAAAATAGTTTAATAACTTCAATACATAATATTTTTAGTAGGAATTGGTCATTATACATGAAGCAAATTTGTCAATCTTTAAATATATACATAATTAATGAACTTCAAAAAAATTGAGAAATTAAAATCACACATAATTAGAATTAAAATAATTAAAAATAGAATTAGAGTATTTTAAAATTATTTTATGTAATTTGACCATAATTTAACAATTAAAATTGCTTAAAAATCATTTAAACTGTGAGCCTTTGTAGTCATTGACCAATATACTTATTAAAAAAAAACATATAGTGATTACAGAAAAAAAAAAACATTATTAAGGATGACTAAGGTCCGCATATTTACGCATATTAGTAACTAATACTAATTAAATATTTAGTAAAATCAAGAATTGAAGTTAAGTCTAAGACCCATTTGTTTAAACTATTATAAATTTTAGCTTATTTTTAGAAATTAATAAAAAAAAGACATTGTTTTATTACAATTATAAAATTAATAATATTTAACTTATACGATAATTTTAATTACATTTTCAAAAAAACTACTTAAAACAACTAAAAAATCCTTTTAGAAACTTACACAGACACTCATATTTTATTTTATTTTTTTTCAATATGAAGCCAACTTCTTATGGAGGCAGAAAACTAAAATAAAGCGTAGCCCTGCAATGTCTGAAAATAGAAACATAGTGTGTTAAAAATTCTTAATGTAATGAAAATAATGAGCACGAAATTCTGCTGTAGATCTACTATCAAACAGGAATTAAACTTTACAGTAATATCGATTTGCAATCAAAACTCAAAAATATCAATAGCAGGTTAGTTCATTTACATTTTTCAAACGAAAGCCAACATGTTAGCTCAGGTTCAAGAGATTTTTTTTCAACTGTGTTCTATGAAATTTGTATGATTCAGATCAAAAAGTCGTTCCTATCCCAAACAAATAATTATAGCTCAATCCTTGTACATACTTTCCTCTTCAGAAATCATAACCGAAATCATAACCGAAAGTACATCACTTCATATTTCGATCAAAATCTACAGAAGCTGATTGATACCACATCAATACATCATATTTTCATACTTGCCAAAATCCTTTCCGATATTGACTTAGCAAATAGGTCACGCTGAGAACAAACACCAAAACCACTTGGTCAAGGATTCATGCACAAAAGAAGCCAGTTCATCCACTATTGAAGGAAAGAGAAAATTCTGTCGTGTCAATAGTCCACATATTTCTGCAATAGTCACCTCAATGCATCAACCATTCTACAGTCATGCTTCCTGCGACGGCATCTATGATGAGATTTTTGATCTAGCAAGGTGTTCTCCCCAACCATCTCTCTTTTAGAATCTACGGTGCAATGAAGGTAAAGTCAGTCTCTGAAACAACCAATTAGAGTACTAGATTTATATGCAACAAATGTTTTAGATAATGCTTCAAAGATATTTGACGAAATCCAAAACCATGATCAAATCAGAACCTTTCAACCAATCAACTTTTGCGTGACGGATTGGTCTGTGTCCGAGTCACATGCAACAGAGGCTCAGGAAAGTTTAAAAGGGAAGTATTTAGTTTCGAATACTATTGAGAAAAAAAAACATATAAAATGAAAGTTCCATTTAAACTCTCATGGCATGCAATAGAACAGCAATACAAAAATCTCCAAGGTTGAAAAAGCAGATGCAAAACACAATCTGTTGCAAATGTATTCTTTATTTTTCTAGTGGTTAGTTAACATCTTCAAGATATTCCACCTAAAAAGTTACTGCCAAAACAGCAAGGTAATTTCATACACCCTTCCTGTTTTCTGAAGGTCAATAGCTTTTGCCACAAATATTCTCTCAATGATATTTCACTTTCAGCACACCATGGAGTAATCTAAACTCAGTCAAAACATCAGTAGCAACTACCATACAATTTGTACTGTTTCATTCATCAACTTGTGTTCATTGAGACCTCAACCCCCAATCCTCAAACCTAAATTTTGCAAATAGTTAGAGTTCCTCGGCACAGTCTCCAAACATCTTGCCTAGCATCTAGAAAGAGGGCTTCAACTTCCTTCAGAACAAAAAACAAATTCGGTGGACCTTTTTCTAAAGGCAGCTAATGGAACAAACTATACTTTAGATCTACCCACTGCAATACTACATGGTTTAAAAGGGTAGGAGGATGAGGCAATAGATCGTCACTTTTGTTTTCCCAACAAGTTGAAACTTAAAAAGAAAAGGGTCCAGTAATAAGTTGGGATGCAGATTAGATGATCCTTTTATTCACCAATCAAATGCTTTCCCCCAATATACACAGCATGGTGGAATCCAAGGATCACCCTTCCTAGACCAAAAATCACTGAGGCTAAGTAGGGTTTGGGGGCAAATCAGGAATAAATGAGTTAAGTTTTATATAAAAGTTGATGTTTGGAATACAATGAAAAAATAATTTACAGGACCTATACATTTTCCTCTTTAAGGAGAAAACTTCATTCAAAGGGAGAATATGATAATGTTCTCCAGCCCGAGTCCTGAGTTTCATTTTCATATAAATAAACTTTCAGTCCACATTATCCAGCAAAGCCTGATTATCATACCACATGTTCTCTGGCTTCAGCCTCTAGTCTCTTCTCTGCAGCCTCTACGGTTAACAATTTAAACCCATGGCAGATGGAGTTATTCACCGGAAACAGTGCTGCCATTTTTATGGATTACAAGACTGATTCATTTTTTATGCAGTCGTTTACTTTGCTTGTAAAGCCAACTGTTTCAAAGATGTTTTTCTTTGAGGCACAGCACCACACTGTTGTCATATTCCGGAGCACATGGTTAGGGATGAGGTATGTGTGGACAAGGGTCTAACCCTTCTTGGATGAACAGAACCTCCATGACTATTCCTTTGCTGTCAAAATGACCAATGTAAAGGTTCTGCTAATTGTTCTTTTTTCGTTTTTAGAACTAGAAATTTATTTAACTCCCAGTTCTAGTTGGCAAAACAACAGACACGTCTAGCAGAAATATGTTATACTCAATTCTTCTTTCAAACAAAGGCTCTAAAAGCATATCCAAATATGAGGGGAAACAAACTCGCTAGCCCAATATTTGTAATACCACAACTTTTGGGTTAAGCAGTATCCACATGAAATCAAATTTACCAATGCCATAAAAACAGGTAGGGTTTATAGACCAGGGTTCAGTGTAGTGGCCATACCCGACCAAATAAAAGGTTAAATAGCAGTTGTTTGTGTTGATTCTATAAAAGCCCTCCAAATAAAGACATTAGTGCTCGGGGATCTGGTTTGCGATTTCAAAAATGAAATGATAGCGAAATCTTTAAAGTGGGAGGACTTGGATTTAAAAGATGATGAGTGATAATTCATGATTCCTATGTAGAACTTGAATTTTACTTCTTTTCATATTTATCTGAATTGGTATGTTTTGTTCAAGGCACTAATGACTTTTTATTGTTAATTATGAATGTCATAAATTTTGAGTTATTTCTATCACATTTCAGAATTTATATGTATATAGTATACGTTAAATAAGCTACATAAAAATTTACAAAATAACAGCTATCCTGCCATCTGCTATTCCACGGTCTAAAACCCTTATACAAGGTTTTAGCGCCACGCTGCTACGCGGAACATTACCCCCAAAGTGATTTGTGAATGAATTGAAACCTCATTCTTGAAGCAATAACACTAATCCAAACAAGTTTTGTTAAAGAACTCGCAGACAAAGAAAACCAGTCGTTTTATGCTAAACATTCTAAACATAAATTCACCAGCACATACTAGATAAATTCAACAAAAGTAAAAGCAAAGCAACAAGTTGACGACTATACACACAAGAAGCATCACTCACGAGTTCCAAAGACAAAGAAAGAGCTGCAATAGAAGGAAAGGACCTAAAACGGAAGAAGCTTTACCTCCAAACTGATCGCCCCAAAACAACAACCTGGGATCATCTTCTTCTTCATCAAACTCGTCGCCATATCCAAACTCCGCATCCCCACGATAACCCGGTTCACTTCCATACCCCGATTCATTCCCATTCGCGTCAGAACACCCACTCACCCCAAACCCCACACCCACGTTCTCCCTCTCGCCATCCCTCTCTCTCTCCCTCCTCGAATTCTTGGCCTCGCTAACATCCGAAGACCAATTCGAGTCGCCGTTGCCGAAGAGCTCCCCGCTGGAGTCGGTGCCCATGGCCACCGGGAAGTCAGAGCAGGTGCCGTAAGCGGCGGATGCCCCGACTGAGCAGCAGCGCCGCGTGCCACTCCGGTCGCTGCTGCGGCCGGAGACGGATCTAGAGCCGCGGCGGCGCCTCTTGCGGGCGACGAGTCGGTAATTGGTAGCGCGATTTTTGGGGTTGTTTGCGGCGGCGGTGTTGTCATCGGCGTCGGCTAGGGTGAGTTTGGTGATGTCGAGGGAAAACGAGGTGGTTGCGCGATCGGAGAGGCAGGGGCGCTTGTAGTAGTAGGGTTTGGGGTGGGGCCCATCTTGGAGCTTGAAGGGTTTCCAGCTGCGGAGCTGCAACATGCAGGAGTCTATGGAGTGGCGCGAGTCCAAAGGCTTGTGCGACATCGATTGAGTCATCACAGATACACCAGATGAGTTGTGAAAGTGTGTGGTGAGAAGTAGCAGATCACGGGGTACTCTTTCCTCTGCGGGATTTTGATTCGGAACTCACGAGAAATGATATTTTGCATCCACAACACTCTTTTGGGTCCCGCTCTCACCACCTCCACTAATCACTCGCCCTTCGCAAACATCCTTTTCTTTTCTTTTTCACAAGAAGCACCAAATCACTGATCTTGCTTTTGGTGGTGTTTTCTTCCTGTTAATCGTCGGAAAAGGCTTTTTACTGAAGTACCATTCACATACGACAAACAAAGTATACGTTTTTACGTATTCAGTTACTTGGACTTTTAAATGACTATTATTCTCTATCACAACAACCAATCCAAATTCAACGCTTGGTTATGCTAAGCAAAATTCATTAGAATTTTTCCTTGAATAGACCAAAATCAGAGAAAACAATTATTACTGCACACTTTATTTACTAAAAAAAATAAACCTAATTCTTCTACATAAACATAATCGGGTCCCAGCAATCAATATGTCAACTGTCGCTTTAATGAATTTGTACACATTTTTGTTAGAAATCGACTTTTCGTAAACCGATTTCTGAGCCGTTTTTCTTTTATTCTTTAAAAATACTAGGTTATATAATAATTTTAAAATAGTTTTAATATATGTAAATTACTAAATTTATTATTAATAAATATAATTGTGAAGTTTATAACACTTGTATGGGTTTTTGTCCTTCATATACTTAGGTTTTGTAGGTGTATTCTGGTATAGGGTTTTAGGCCGTGATTAGAGTTACCCTAATATTGTATTAATTATACTTTATTGGTTCTACCGAGGTAACCTTGTTATATACCGATGTTAAAATGAATTTTAATTGGTGAGTCAATCCGGTTCATTATGGATTTAAGTCGAGTTAGATTGAGAAAAATTAATTTTTTTAAAAAATGGATTGAACTCAACACAGTTCACTTAACTCACGAGTTAAACGGATTCGAACCAGATTGATGGTGGGTTCTACTTAATCCACCAACAATTTTACACGTTGATACTTTAATTTTTAATTATTATATTTATAATAAATTACTCAAATAACCGTCTTATATATTTTTTTTTCTAAATTAACATGAAAAAAATGTATAGTTTTTTCATTTATTTTTTGTTGAATAGTATGACAAAAATTATATAATATTAGTCATGTTTTCTTGGACTATATGGACACTTTCTTATAAACAATTCATCATTTATTGGTGGTGAGTATGATGAAGACATTGATTATTGATTTTATTGTGATTGTGATCTCATATGTTACTTAAAAAAATATTCAAATATTTGAATACTTAAAAATAAATATTTTTCTTTCTTTTTTATGTGAGTTGGTGAATCAACCCACTCAACTCACCAACCTATGGTAGGTTGAGCTGGATTGCAAAATTTCTAGCTTAGTATGAGAGTACGAAGTTATCTGATCCTATGTTAGTTTAGGAATAGAAATCATCTCATTATCGATCTCATGTATATAGTAAATATTAGAAAAATTATTTTTTAATTGACGAACTTTTGAAAATGCACTCACGATTGCATCTGAATAAAAAGAAGAAAGGTTTAATGTAATTTAGAAAAAGAAAAAAGAGGGTTTAGTACGTTTTGAAAAATAAACTGTCAAACTTTATTAAAAAAAGTTTATGAAAATATCATGGTACTAAACATTAATTGAAAATAAATTTACTTGAAACATTAGTTGAAAATAAATTTACTTGAAAGTGAGATATTCAAAGAAAAAAGTACATCAAAATTGACAAAATAGAAATATAATTCAAATAAAAAAAAAATGCACATCAAGTAAGAATCCATATTCTATTGTCATATTTGTCGATGTAGAATTCTCCATACTTTCTAACCAAAATAATGAAAAAAGAAATTACTAAATACTCTAATTTAGAATTCTCCATACTCTCTAACTAAAATATAACTCCTAATAAATATGTAACTAAATTGAATCCGAACACTTCTAACCAACACCACCACTTTCTTTGCCAGTAACACTACCAAACCCCATATTATATCTATCCATTAAATGCTTCAAACAACCACGACAACCTCAAATAATGACTTTTGCAACTCTGAGACGAAGCTCGTGTTTTGCGTTTGAAGTGGTGAGTCACAACGTCATGTGAAGGAATTGAGCCATATGTGTTTTTTTCTTCTTGGATTTATGTTCATGCTAAAGACACCGTGGACAGCATCGTCTTCAATACCTGAAAACAAATCTGGAATTTTTTATGCTTGTCGTGGATGTATTCGGGTTGTAAAAGAATATCCATGGCTTTTTAATTCTTATGTGGACAAAAGATAAAAAGAATAATTAAAGTTAATAACATAAAATAATTTTCAATGAAGACTATATTGAACAATGAGAGGTTTTATCGGTGAGAATTGTGGATGATGAAGCGTCAACAAAATTAAAGAATTGAAGTTGCTGGTTTTAGGAGAGGGTCATGGATGGTGACTAGGGATAGCATATTAGCATCTCTAATGCAACGGTGTTATAGCATCTCCAATTTCTATTAATTTCAGAGAATTTTTTAAGAGATTCTTTATACTACTATGATGAATTATAAATTTAATGTTTTTTTTTAATAATGAGGAGTAATGCTCACATTTTCAACTCACAATTAATTATAAAATAAAAATCTATTGAATAACAATTTTTAAAAGAGTGCATGTGCATATGGATTTATGCAAACCATAATTATTATATATTAAAATTATAAGAAAGAAAAAACACCTTCTGATAAATATACAAAAAACCATTAATGTCAATATTTTACTTTTTTAGGTTAAATATGTTTTTGGTCCCTCAAGTTTCAGTGAATTTTGGAATTAGTCCCTCTTCGAAATTTTATACCAATTTAGTCCTTCATTTTTAGAAATGCATGGATTTAGTCCTTCTTACCAAATTTTGTTAAGTTTATTTGACATTTTAAACGTATTTTATGATAATATTTGATTTAACATTAAAGCAAAAATGTGTCAAATGGTGTAAACAATTTAAATACTATCATGAAATGCGTTTGAAACGTCAGATAAACTTTAACAAAATTTGATTAAAATGACTAAATTCATGTATTTTTAAAGATGAATGACTAAATTGATTGAAAGTTTTAAAGATGGACTAATTTCAAATTTCACGGAAACTTGAGGAACCAAAAACATATTAACCCTACTTTTTTTTATAGCATAAATAAACAATAAATCTTATGTGATAAATAAGTATCAACAAAGAAATCTAAAGAAGATTTACAAAAAAAAAAACCAAGAATACTAAATAAAAAAAATATAAAAATCTCCTATTAGATTGCTTGAATTAAAGAAAATCAAGGGGATATTAGATATAGTATAATGATTTTATATATATATATATATATATATATATTACATGTTTGAAAATCAAGTGGAAATTAGATATAATATAATAATTAGATACATATATGACATTTTGAGGAGGTTACGTGGATATTGTTTGGGCAACGTATGAATTTACTGAAATGAAAAATATGTTTTGCTTAGAGAGTGAAATAAGATTTTACGTGGGTTGGTTGAAGATTCAATTTTTGCAAGATTTGGTGAGTAATTTTTTCAAAAAAACGATTGTGCTTGTAGTTGTGGATTCCTTATTCTTGTTTCATTGTTTCATGCATTTGGGTGGTGTTCTGTTGGGTTGATTGTGAGTTTGATAAAATTGTTAATTATAAACGGATAAAAATCATTAATGGAAAAAATTTCATTGGTAATGTAAGTTTATTGAAGACTAAAAATTTGTTGAATGTTTCTCGATAAATTTTACTAACAAATAAAAAAGTTTGTCGATAATTATCAATAGCTAAAATTCTGTCAATAAATATTTATGAGTAATTACTGATAACTTAAATTTGTTGGTAGATTTTAGTTAGTAATTACCAATGACATTTGGCCTTAGTAAAATCGGAAAGTAAATACTATGATTGTGTCTTCTTCTTTTTCTCCATCCTCTCCTCTTCCTCCTTCTCCTTCGTCAAATTAGCTGCCTTCGGCTCCACCTCTGGCTCTTCCTCTTCCTCACCTCCTCTCCTTTCAACTCTTCCTCTTCTTATTCATCCTCCTTCACCACCTCCTTCACCTCCAATCGCCATTGTTTTCGCAGCCATCGTCACTAATCCACTGTTGCTTTATCATCATAGTGTCGATGACACCGACTCTGACTTTTCCTCCTCCTCGTCTTCCTCTTCCTCCTTTTTCTTCTTGTATTCTTCTCACACATCCCACTTAATTTATAAAAATAAAATATTATGAAACATAAGTATTTTTTTTTTACAACAGATTTACCGATAGAAAAATTTGTTGGTAAAATATTTATAGATTAACAATGAATTTTAAGACATATAATTATAGACAAATTTTACCAATGGACTTTACACGAATTGGTCAAACCTAAAGCGGGAAGTTTGACACTCTTTTTATCAATAAAATTTATTGACATATAAATTCATTTGTAATAACAACTAAAAATTACAAACAAGATTTACTGACAGATATATTACTGATGAAAATATCCATTGATAATACAAATTTGAATTTGCCAATAGATACTGCCAACATCCAATTTCGTCCGAGTGAATAAATTTATTTTCAAAAAAAAAATAAAAAATGTTTTTTAATTAATGGTAAATAAAAAAAAAGGTGAAATAAAATTTTCTTCGAAGATTTTCAAACTTTAATTTTAGAAAAAAAATGTTTAATTATGTCTTTGGTCCTCATTTTCGTAACAAAATATTGATTTGGTCCTTCTATTTTTTCTTATCTCAATTTGGTCCCTGTTTTGGAAAATTTGATGCAATGAAGTCCTCTCCGTTAATGGTACAATAACAACGTTAAAGGGGGTGCTACATGTCAGTTTCTGGATTTTTTGAATTTTTTTTCTGATTTTTTTTCTGATTTTATTTTTTAAAAAAAATAAAAATTTGCCACATGTCACGTTGACGTCGTGCCATGTGGCAATGATTGAGTGACGTAGCAATGACGATGTCACGTGTCATTATTATGTCAGGTGTCATCTCCTCATTCTCATTTTGGTCCTTGTATTTTAATTTTTGTCTCAATTTTGTCATAATTTTTGTAAAAATAGTGCAACTTCGTCTCTCTCCAAATTGAAACAAAATTAATTTTTATATAAATATTATACAAATATTTTTATTCAAAATGATATTTTTATTATATATTTTTAACATAACTAAGTTTATTTAAATTTGTGTTTCACATTCAACTTTACTTAAATTGTTTTCAAATTTTAAATTTATTTGTTTTCGATTGTTACATAAATTAGTTAAAATTATTTCTAAAATTTTTATAATTGTGATTTTTACACCAACTCAAAAAATTGGATAGAAATTATTGAACTTTACACATTTTAAAAATATACAATTATTTGAAATATAAATTGAAATAAAAAAACAATATTAAAGTATGATGTAATAAAATATCAATATAATTTCTGATTTTTTTTATCAGCATTATTTTCTATTAACAATTTTAAAACAATTTTAAATAAAGTTTAATGTAAAATATAAATTTAAATAAACTTAATTTTGTTAAAAATATTTACTTGAAATATCAATTTTGGATAGAAATATTTGTGTACATTTATATAGAAATTAAATTTAGTTTCAATTTGGAGAAGGACAAAATTGCTCCATTTTTACAAAAATTGAGACTAAATTGAGATCGAATTTAAAATACAGAGACCAAATTGAGAATGAGTAAATGACACATGGCATAATAGTAACATGTGGCACTTTCACAATTACATCACATTGTTAATGCCACGTGGCAAGACGTTAGCGTGACATGTGACAAATTTTTAAAATCTTTTAAAAAATAAATAAAAATTCAAAAATAAAAATTTAAAAATAAAAAATTCAAAAAATTCAGGAACTAACACGTAACACTCCTTTAACACTGTTACTATACTACTAACGAAAATGACTTGATTGCATCGAATTTCCCAACATAGGGACCACATTGAGATAAGAAAAAATAAAGGGACCAAATCAATATTTTGCTACAAAAATGGAGACCAAAGACACAATTAAACAAAAAAAAAAGTGAGAGAGAGGTGGAAAAAAATAAAAAAAAAAAAAAAAAAAAGGAAGAGCCCAATTTATTTTTAATTACCACACCCCTCCTCATGAGCCCAACAACTAAACATAATGATATGATTCTAATAATTAGAAGCAATATCTATTCTAATGATTATAATTA
>Ga0209589_1001436_pt1 | contig 39334 bp, 19 predicted proteins | sample CowpeawhiteBW_FD_187525 | JGI IMG/M metagenome (GOLD analysis project Ga0209589, IMG submission 187525) | Root nodule microbial communities of legume samples collected from California USA - Cow pea white BW (SPAdes) (version 2) | ecosystem: Host-associated > Plants > Roots > Nodule | place: USA...
ATACATATATATATATATATATATATATATATATATATGTTCGGTATAAAGAATTATGAAAGTATTATAATTATAATAAAAACTAATACACATTTAATTTTAATACGTCATAAAAAATCAATACACGAACAATAAGAATTTTTAATTCAAATAAATCGTTTGGATAATATTTAACTTAAAATTATTATATATATATATATATATATATATATATATATATAAGTAATTGAAATTTAAAATATCATGAAGAAAAATCACTAGTATTATACTAGTTGAACAAAGAAGTATATTTATAAAGTGATTATAAGATTTTTTTAGGAATTAACTTCAAACCCTAATTTTCTAAGTATAGTTAATAAAACAAAAATGAATCTACAAATAAATGTAAATTATTCTTAAAGTGAAATTTTGAAAATAAAATGTAAAATAACACTAATGTAGTGAAGACCTTATGCAACGATTAATTTAGGTCTTAAAATGAGGTTACAAAATTGTAATCTATTAGGTTGCGAAGAAAAACAAGCATTTCAAACTATTATTTTCACTCATAGTCTATCATTCATCATAGATTACGATTCTTATAAGAACTGTAGTCTATTTGTATCCAAATAGACTATAATTCCTCAAACACATAATTTATATAAATTTAAACACAGTGTTACCTTCAAATAGATTATGGTTATTGAATGTAACCGTAGTCTATTGAAATAGTAATATTCTACAATTCTTGAATGTAGTCATACCCCCTTTAAAAATCCTTATACAAGCTACAAACTAATATAGATTATAATTATTGTATAAATCGTAGTTTATACATAATTATAGGTTACAATTCTTATATGTAGTCTAAGATGAGACTATCTCAGTATTAGTTAAGGTTTTATTAGAAAACCATAATGAGATAGATCACGATTTTTATCTTAATTATAACCTATTATTTTACAATAATTTAAAAAATGTCATTTTGTTAACATAAGATAAATTTTCTTATAATCATAGTTTATTTGCATAGTTATTTCATATATATTCGCACTAGTGTAAAAAAAGATGATGCATAAAAACAAGTAAAAAGAAAACATGTTAGTTGTTTGGTAACAAAAAGAATATACGTAGTAATTACACTCGTGTTTTGTTTTTTCCATCACATATCACGTAGAAGTGAAAAACAAAAAGTGTAATGTAACTTTGTAATTACAATATAAAACAAGATAAACACTAGAGTAGAATTGAATTATGTTTTAAAAAAATATTTTGAAATCCTTCTTCAAAACTTGAAAAAAAAAATAATCACAGTCAAAGTTTCACTTAAATTAAAGAATAGATGGTGAAAATGATAAATAAATATATTTGTAAAACAAATTTTCACAAATACTAAAAACTCAACTTCAAGTTAATATGATTAGAGTAAAAATAACAAAAAAAAAGACAATATTGCACAAATATTTTTATAAATATTTGAGGTAAAAATTATGTTCAATTATGATTTAATTAATTGGCTAAGTTCCACTAAGACAAGTATTTTTTGTTGAGATCACTCTTTACTAACAATATAAATGTTTTTAGTTAGCTTTTTCAAGTTATTTATAAAGTATTGTTTTTGACAAAGTTCTCAAAAAATTAAAATGCAAGTATAAGAGTGTATAAGTTATCCATACAAGTATTATTTTACAATATAAACATCATTCGACGAGTATAACACACAAATTAATTCTAGTAATTTATCTAAACTATCACATGTGTATTCTTTGACACAAAGTCATTGTCACCATTGTAAAAAGTTGATGTGTTTAAAAGTACAAATATTACTTCAAATTATTAAGCTTAGATTTAATGTCTACAAATATGTGTATAGATATTTATTCATTAAGACTAGATGACGGTTAAGATATACAAATGAACACAAAAGTTACTTCTACAAATATGAGAAAGATGATTTTTTTGTTTTTTTATTTGCAAAAGACCAAAATTAACAAGTCTAACTTATATCTTTATTATCTTTTATATATATAATGATATTTAAAAAATAGTCATCGTCTCATCAACTATTTTTGAAAAACAATTACACCTTGAGTTTCTTTTATTTGTCTTCCTTCTTCTTCTCCTCCTTCCGCTTTGAATGTTTGAGTTCAATGTTGGAAAGTTTGATGAACAGACATTAAATCCTTTATTTAAGGTCGATGATGAACATTAGAAAATTTTCACACACTCTCTCCTTATAAGATTTTGATAGTGTTGACAAATCAAATTTTTAAGAGCTTCTATATGATCTTTTTAAACCATACCTTTTGAAGTATAGACATAAATCAATGTTTTGGGTTTTAAAAACGAAAGAAAAATGATATAAATGTTCTCCTTTACATAAACATTTCCTGAATTTATCTCTTTTAAGTAAAAAATTGTATAGGGTATTTCAACAAATCACATTTATGATATCTAATGCTTATTCTATGAAAGTTACTCCTTAAACAATTAGATAGATAATATGTATTTAAGTTAAGCAACAAAAACTCGTGTTCATATGTATGAAAACTGAAATGACTAACTTTTAAGACTAGTAATCCTTTCTATTCTACCATATAAATAATGGTTAAATATGTTTTTGATTACTTACGTTTCAGTGAGATTTGAAATTAGTCTCTCTTCAAAGTTTTTGACCAATTTAGTCATTCATTTTTTTAAAATGTGTGAATTTAGTCATTTTAACCAAATTTGGTTAAGTTGATTTGACGTTTCAAGTGCATTTCATGATAGTATTTACACTGTTTACACCGTTTGACATATTTCTGCTTCAATAATATTATCATAAAATACGTTTAAAATATCAAATAAATCTAACAAAATTTGGTAAAACAGACTAAATTCACATATTTCTAAAGATGAAAGACTAAATTGATATAAAGTTTTAAAAATGGACTAATTCCAAAATTCATTAATACTTGAAGAAAAAAAAACATATTTAAACCTATAAATAATAACTCCTTTACGTTACCCAAAATTACAATAAGAGCCTCTTCGACGTCAAACTAATTAATTGCTTGCTTTTAATTGATTTATATATGTTATTTTTTAAAATAACACTTTTCTTCATTTTCATATTATTTTCTCTTCAAATAAAACGTATGCTTTTTACTAAAATACATGTTTGACTTTATTTCATCTATCTTCCTTTCTTTTCAGGGTTTCTTTTATTTTCATTTAATGTTCTTCCATTCTATAATAATTTCTGACTCATGACATTTTATACAGACAGAAAAACTGATAATAAATGAATAAAAAAATAATTTTATTATCGTTTATTTATTTATTTTTAGTGTGCGCCGTGTGTCATTACTGCAATTGGGATATCGAAAAAATAATTAATTTTATACTAAAAAACTAAAATAATATTTATTTAGAGTTTTTCTTTTTGTGACACAATAATTATTCCAAGAGAAGAAAATATTTGTTTGATCTTATTAGAATTGCAAAATCTTGTGATGGAGCATGTTAAAGTCACACTTTATTTGCTTTGATTGGTTGGTGCACACGAGTTTAAGTCTAAAAGCAACACCTAAATTTTGACCACCATGCAAAAGTGATAAATGCGAATTTCCCTCTTCAAAATTATAGGTGGAAATCAAAAGAACTTGTTAATAAGAATGCAAAACATAAATTTAATTCAGGTCAAAGGTCCTCTAAAATGGAGACAAATAAATTTGGATGAATTTAAGTTTTGAAATATTACATAATCTTGACAAAAGTAAAAATGATTTATGTTTAATATCGATTTGTTTCAGAGAAGAATAAAAAGTAAAGTTGTATAGATTTATAAGAGATTAGAAATTAATGATAGTATATATTTTGAAAAGGGTGGAAAGTGGATTCCGATTTGGCAGCGAAGCTTTTAAGTTTGGGGTTCCCGACAGAAAAAAAGGGGAAATGAATCGATGAAAGGACAGAAGAATTTTCTTTTTTTTCTAGCCCTGGCTGGTTGGTTTTGCAAATTTGCATCTCATGTGCCATAAGAAGACAGCATATAAACTGCAAAAAGCTAAGAGAATCTTTTTACAACTCCTCCTTTTTCTGCGATGCCCTCTTCCTCCTTTCCCTCTCATTCAAACCCCTTTTCATTTCATCCCCAAAAATATAATAAAGCTAATTCATTTCACATTTTTTTTCACTGCATTCATAATTAACCAAAATCTTAAGTAATGGAGAAAATAGAAATAGAAAGTTGTAGCAGTAAGTAGTAAAAGCAGGAGAAGGTTTTTTGTGTCTTTGCAGCAACAGAAAAGACTTATAAAAGCTTCGCAAAAGCCCCCAGCTTTTACTCCTTTGTCTCCCATCATAATGCCATAAACTACTAAACTAAACCCACTCTCTTTCTCTTCTTCTTCTTCTTCCTTCTAAATTCTAACTCCTAACATCTCCAACCTCCTCAAACTCAAACCTTATTATTTCCGAACAATGATAACCTTGTTGGACCTCTACCACGTTCTCACCGCGGTGGTGCCGCTCTACGTCGCCATGATCCTCGCCTACGGTTCCGTCAAGTGGTGGAAGATCTTCACGCCGGACCAATGCTCCGGCATCAACCGCTTCGTCGCGCTCTTCGCGGTGCCCTTACTCTCCTTCCACTTCATCTCCACCAACAATCCCTACGCCATGAACTACAAGTTCATAGCTGCGGATTCGCTTCAGAAAGCCATAGTCCTCGCCGTGCTCTTCGTCTGGTCCAGGACCAGCTCAAGGGGCTCTCTTGAATGGTCCATCACGCTCTTCTCCCTCTCCACGCTCCCTAACACGCTCGTCATGGGGATCCCATTGCTCAAGGGCATGTACGGGGACGCCTCGGGGACCCTCATGGTGCAGATAGTGGTGCTTCAGTGTATCATCTGGTACACTCTCATGCTCTTTTTGTTTGAGTATAGGGGTGCCAAGCTTCTCATAGTGGAGCAGTTTCCCGACACTGCCGGTTCCATTATCTCCTTCAAGGTTGACTCTGATATCTTATCGTTGGACGGGAAGGAACCGCTTCAGACTGAAGCCGAGGTTGGTGACGATGGCAAGCTTCATGTAACTGTCAGGAAGTCTGCCAGTTCGCGCTCTGAGATCTTCTCGCGGCGCTCGCATGGTCCTAACTCGGTTTCGTTGACTCCGAGGCCTTCCAATTTAACCAATGCAGAGATTTACTCGCTTCAGTCTTCGAGGAATCCAACGCCGAGAGGGTCCAGTTTCAACCACACGGATTTCTACTCGATGGTGAATAATGGGAGGAACGTGAGTCCGAGGCAGAGTAGTTTTGGGGGGGTGCCGTTTGATGAGGAGAGTGGTGTGAGGGTTAATGGGGGTGCGGGAGCATACCCTGCACCTCACAATGCGGGGATTTTTTCTCCGGTGGGGAAGAAGAAGGGTGGTGGTGGTGGTGGTGGAGAAGGTGGAGGGAAGGATCTTCACATGTTTGTGTGGAGTTCGAGTGCTTCTCCGGTGTCGGAAGGTGGGATCCATGTGTTCAGAGGTGGGGATTATGGAAATGACCAACTTCCTGTTGGTGGGGTGGCTCACCAGAAAGGTTTGCTTTTTTCCATCCCCTTTTGACTTTTGTTTTCAAAACCTGTTTTTGTTTCTATGCTTGGTGCCTGTTCAAACTGTGTGGACTTGTTTAATGTGTTTTTCCGTCATGCATCTTGCAATAACGTTGCTCGAGTTGGTAGGACCATTATGTGACCTATTTGGTTGGAAGGACAGAAAAGGGAAGAAGAGAAAAAAAGAAAGAAAATCTGATTTCTTCGATTATAAAAAGTATATATCTTTCTTTAATTTTTCTCCTAATCTTTGTAAATTTATGAAAAAACAAGAAATCTGGTTTGAAAATGTGAAAGCTTTGTCGTGTAAGTATGACCTTTAGTAAACGAAAAAAGCACGTGGAATCAAACGGGCAATTTGTTTTCTTTTGACCGTAGCAAACAGGCCTGTAATCTTGTTGAAATGTGACTAGCATAGTTTTGTTGCAAGTGTGCATCCGTTGTTTTTGTCTCTTCTGGTTTGGTGTTAAAGTTGGAGTGGGATTTGTTGGACTGACTTGGACTTTCCCTGTGTTGTCTTTTCTCGTATACAATACAATAGGTTTTTTGGTCTGTTAATCCTCGAGTGTATCTGCTATTTGGTCTTTTCTGGATCCAATAATGGTAATATTTTGTTTGGGGCTTGTCATTTTCCCATGTTTTGATTGGGGGTGTTTTGTTTTCCACGTTGGTGGTCAGATTACGACGATTTTGGTCACGACGAGTTTAGCTTTGGGAACAGAACCGTCGCTAATGGAGTGGACAAGGAAGGGCCAGTACTTTCAAAGCTTGGCTCAAGTTCTACAGCCGAGCTTCACCCTAAAGCACAAGGCGAATCCAAAGCTACGTCCATGCCACCCACGAGTGTTATGACAAGACTCATTCTGATTATGGTTTGGAGAAAGCTGATCAGAAACCCCAACACATATTCAAGCCTCTTTGGTCTCACTTGGTCTTTGATCTCATTCAAGTACGATTATTCCATGTTCATACACAGTTTAATGGTTTTATACATAAGGTGCTAATGCCGTGCTGTGTTGTGTGCAGGTGGAATGTGGTTATGCCTGCTATCGTTGCTCGATCCATATCAATTTTATCTGATGCTGGCCTTGGCATGGCAATGTTTAGCCTTGGTATGTTTTCTGAGAAATATAAATCTGGCATTGTTGTGTAGTTTTGAAGTCCTTGGTGATTTGAAGTCCTTGGTGGGTTTTGTAGGGTTATTCATGGCATTGCAACCAAAAATCATTGCATGTGGAAACTCGGTTGCTTCCTTTGCCATGGCAGTTCGTTTCCTCACTGGACCTGCTGTCATGGCTGTCGCTTCAATAGTGGTGGGGCTCAGGGGAGTTCTGTTGCACATAGCTATTGTACAGGTAAAAGAGGGTGTCGTGTCGTGTCGTGTTTCTTAACATTTTTTTTTCCTTAATGTAATATCTGCTCTCCATTTCGTGGTTTGTTCAGTGTATTGAGTGTTGTATTGCATGTATTTGTAGGCTGCTCTGCCTCAAGGGATTGTCCCTTTTGTGTTTGCCAAGGAATACAACGTTCACCCAGACATCCTTAGCACCGGGTTTGTATTCGTGAATTGTTATTGTAGATGATTGGATACGATGTTCCTGTTATAACTTTTGTATTTGGTTATTTAATATTTTGCAGGGTTATATTTGGGATGCTAATCGCTCTTCCTATTACGCTAGTTTACTACATTTTGCTTGGGCTTTGAAGCAAGGAAAAGACTAATTGCAGTGGATTACAGAGCTACCCTTTTGTTATATTTATAGGTTAATTTTTTTGGCATCCTCTAACAATGTAGAAGTTAGTGAGAGGGGGGGAGTGACGTTGTAATCTGCAGAGACAGAAAGAAAGAAAGAATGGTGGTGGGGTGGTGGTGGTGAGAGTCGGAAGAGAAGGTGATATTATATATTTTAGGGCTATAGCTAGGTGGTGGGTAGTAGGAAAAAAACTTTTGTTTTGGCGGTTTTAGCCTTTTTACTGTGAACCCCACTCTCTTATATTTTGGTTGGATGAATGAAAAAGAGAAAGTGAAGCTTGTTGGTAGTTGTCGACACCTTTCTCTTTCTTTTCACAAGTACTTTTTTTTTTCTAGGCCAAAAGGAGCATGAGGCCGATCGGGAATCTCAATCTCCATCCTATGCTCGCAAGTGTATAACTTAAGAATATATCATATCAACCAACAAACAACACAAGTGGTGTTTTTTTTTCTAGGGCAAAAAAAGTGCCAAACCAAACAGCAACTTTTGCTGCCTTGTCTCTTCGGTGCTGTTTTTGAATGGCAAAGCACAAGTTGTCATCCACATACGCGAGTTTAATTTAATTGTGTATTGTTGGAAATTGAAGCTAGTGCAGGGCTATGGCTAAGGTTGCTATTATTATTGTCCCTGCTCTTGGCAACTACTACTACCACTACAACATAGCCTAGCCGCTAATCACAGCTTGCTATAAAGATTGGTCTGCATAGCATGTCACATGCTACTGCAACCTCTCATTGGCTCTTCTTCACTTCCAATAATCCATGCCTTCACAATTACTCTTTTGATTCAATCATATTTATCATACCTTTCAAAATCTATCTTTATATCCACTCTGAAAATTTGTTTTATTATTTATTCAAAGGGATGAACATTTCTAAAATCTTGTAAAAGCACTTTGTGTTGAGGATTATCATAATGGTAATGGTTGATCTTGCCTTTTTCTGAGAGACTGGAATTATTTCCAAAAGGGTCCATGGGTGTGTGTCCAATGATTAATGTAATATAGCCAATTCCTCTTGTTACGGGTTTTACCATTTTAGGTGGTCTTTTAAATTTTTTTACTACTGCTATATGGATAAACCGAGATATGATTATTAATGATGCTACACTGAATTGCACATAATTTCCTACGCTTCATTTAATGCCTATTAAATAAAGTCCCTTCATTCGGAAATTATTTTAATCGGGACTGTGATGGAATTTCTCCGTAACTTCTGTGAAATACAAAAACTTGGGTTCAAAACAAAATAATATTAAAGTTTTTTGAAAAAACAATGGTTTTTTAATTTAGTGTATGTAACTTAATTATTTGATCTTCTATCCTCAGCCTTATCTTCTAAAAGTAAATTTTATAATCTGAATTATAGAAAAGTTTACTGAATAACTAAACTAGCCACCAAATTCTAAAATGCGTCCAGAGAGATAAAAGTGATATAAATTTTTCCAAGAATTCAATTCAAAATAATTCAAAGTTCAGGGAGTAATTACAATTTAAAAAAAAATGGAAGACCTTAAAGCACAGTCTGGCAGTAGAAATTATAATTACAAGGATTAAACATGTTTTTATTCCTTAATTTTTAATTTTTATTGTAAAATTAAAATTTGTATTTTTTTGAAACTTCGGTCCAATTTAGTTTCTAACTTCATAATTGTGTGAAAAATTTTATCTTTTTAACCAGATTTTGTTAAGTTTATTTAACATTTTAAACTCATTTCATGATAACATTTGAGTTGATTATATATTTTGACACATTTCACTTCAACATTAGCTAAGAAATGTCATAAAACGTGTTTGAAACGTCAAATAAACTTAACAAAATTTGGTTTAAAGGATTAAATTCACGCAATTCTAAAGTTGAGAGACTAAATTGAGGCAAAGTTTAAATTTTGAAGATGAACTAATTTCAATTTTCACTCAAAGTTAAGGAACCAAAAACATATTTATTCATAATTATAATTATAATTCAATTTTTCACAAGTATATTTTTGAGGCTTCCTATATATTATATACACATTATAGTTATAATTCAATTCTCAAAAAAATTATTTTCTAAAAAAATATTCCTTGATATAATAAACAAAATACGAAAAGCAAACATTCTCCATTAAATTTCCTCTTCGATTATCATCAGTGGAAATTTGCAACTTAAGTTATTCTTCCAACTAAATTGTGAAACTTAAGCTACTTAATTAGGCACATAGTTTCTACAAATTTTGGTTGATATATTTAGGGTTAAATATGTTTTTGGTCCCTCAAGTTTCAGTGAATTTTGGAATTAGTTCATCATCAAAACTTTATACCAATTTAGTCTTTCATCTTTCAAAATGCGTGAATTTAGTCCTTTGAACCAAATTTTGTTAAGTTTATCTGACGTTTCAAACACATTTCATGATAGTATCTAAGTTAACATTGAAGCAAAAATGTGTCAAACAGTGTAAATAATTTAAATACTATCATGAAATGGTTTGAAACGTCAAATAAACTTAACAAAATTTGGTTAAAAGGACTCAATTCACGCATTTTGAAAGATGAATGACTAAATTGGTCAAAAGTTTTGATGAGGGACTAATTCCAATTTTCGCTGAAACTTGAATGACCAAAAACATATTTAACCCATATATTTATTATTATATTATAAAATATGAGTTATCATTCTTAAAGTATTTTTAAGAGTTAATGGCTTTTTAGTATAATTACATGACTTTTCTTGTATTGAACATTTAAGGATTTTGTATCTCTCTAATTTTAGCCTAATTTAACATTTTAATTTAAATCTCAGGTACACTTTTTTTAGTAAAAGATGAATGTGCTAAGCCATCACAATACTAAATGAATCCCAATACACTATAGCAAATTGAACATTTTTTTTGTTCGGATGAATTAAGTTTGAATATTAACTTAATTTAGTCAATCTTAACTTGAAATTATTTTAAAATTTTTTGTCTGTCTCTTATCAATAAATATATTATTAGTGGTAGAGTCACTTACACAAACCTTATTTCTTAAGTCAATAAAGATTAAGAAGTTAGAGCATGTTTGTTAATGACTTTTGTGTGTTTTTGTTGAGTTAAAGATTTATGCTCTTAACACTTTTTTCTTGATTTTGAGGTTAACATTTATTTTGGAAGTTAGTGACGTTTAAGGGATTGGTTAATGGGCCGTTGGTGGTCCATCATGGACCACTTTCTATATTATACACATTTATATCTCAAATAAAATTAAGTTTAATTTTCATATGTACAATTTTTTCAGTTAGATATATATTCTTATTCCTTTGTTTCCCCTTTTCCTTTTCGATATGCATTTCACATAGCAAAAATATGAGAAAAAGAAAGATAAAGTCTTTCTGATATAGTTTTTCATTATTTTTATTTTTATAACTTGTATATAAATTGATTTTAGATTAATAAAAAACTCATATTATTTTATTTTATTAAAAGAATTTACGAAAAAGTTTGTTTACTTTTTAAGTTTTAATGAAGATTGATCTTAGGTTTCAAATTCTTAATCCACTTTCTATCTATTATATCCACACAACCACTCTTTTAAGATTAATATGACTTACATATGTTTATTATTCCATGATGTTGCTTTCCATAATCATTCATTAAACAAAATGATGTGGCACAAATTACTAATTAATATCATGGTTTTGGAAAATGGCAGTTTCCCATGATGTGAAAAGATTACAATAAAACTGTAATCACAATTTAAAGCCATCATTGATGCTTACAATAGTGTTAGAAAAAGTAAGATTAAAAGAAACACACATAAATATATAGTCGTTGATGATGTTCAAACCTGACTTATGTTGAATTATTTAAGAGCCATAAAGTTTTGGTTTGACTCATCCTATTCAAACTTGAGTTGTTAAGAACCATAAAGTTTCCTCATGTTCAGTTTAGTATCACCCGAGTTAAGATAACCAGTTGAAATTGAGCTGTACAGTGAATTGTGATTTTTCTTATAAACATAATTTCATTTATAACTCAAATCTTCAAACTGAGCAGAAATTGTTCAATACAATTGATACAGAGACAAAGTCTATAAACCAAAAATCAGTTGTATCTGCAAAAAAGACATGAAAAACAAAAGACAAATTAAATAAACATAAATTGTTAAGAAATTTAAGTCTAATTTAATCTTACAAAACTAAGTTGTAAAATAAGTTTTGCATCCATTTTTATATTGAAATAACTTTATTTTTAGTCGATGTGAAATTTTTAACACACTCGTTCACACTGAAGTGTTCTGCGTGAGACCAACTATGAATAGGTGGTTTGATAATGATCTCATGGCAGGTGGAACAATAAATCTAACAAATAATAAATTTTGCTATGATAACTCTAATCATGTCTCATATCATATTGAGAAGTTAATTTTAAGTCCAACTTAATCTTACAAAATTGACTTGTAAGATGAGATTTGCATCCACTTATACATATAATTTACTCTTACTTCTGGTTATATATGGAATTTAGTCTTATTTCTGGTCGACGTAAGACTTATGACGAAATCACGCCAAATGATCACCTAAAACACCTCAAATGAACTGTGAATCGTTTATGTTTTACATTTTAGCAGCAGCATATGGCTGAAGCATGGTTTGAATATGTTAACATTGAACATCTTATCCGTTTGACACCCCATTTAGTATTTCAAAAGGGTGCTAAAAAGTGTTTGAATATGTGATAAACTTTTTCTGCACAATACAATAGAAGTGGTGTTTAATATTAATTTGATGAAGCTACCTCCCAAATTTGTTTATGGTTTTCTGCAACTGCCCGAGGTTTGTTGTTGAGTAATAATAATAGCTACATGACACTAAAGGCACTTTCATGATGTTGAATGATTTCAGGCATTCTGAAAGGCCGCATTTCGTGTTAAAGCAAAGCTGAGATAGTTCACGAAAGAAGAAGGATGATGACACAGAAATGTGAATGAGAAATGCAATATTATTGAATAGTGTAATTCCACTCCACGCCCGCAAATTTAGTCAATGATAGCTGAAAGTGATGAACTAAAAAGTGCTTTTCTGTGTGTATGACACCAATCTCAATCAAAGCAGGTATTGTCTGTCGTGCAGGTATATAAAAGGGCCACAAACTTTTTCGCCCTCTCTTTTCATTTGCTCAAGTCAGAAAAGCTCTATAAACTATTGTAAGCTTGTGAATATAATGATGAAACCAGTTTCATTCCCCTCATATTTTAGTCATGTTTCAAAGAATGTGCAGCACATGCGTGTGCCACTTAAATCAGTACTTACTCAGGCCTATGCACTGCTACTTTTCCCTTTTTTTTTTCTCTTCTCTTCATCATGTTTTGTTTGTAATGAAGTTCCTTTGTTCAATAATAGGTGGAACTTATTGATTGGCATGTTGGATGAAGCACAACCAGCCAATGAATAATGCCCTCATACCCACTGCAAAATTCTTAGATGGAGCTGTAAAGTCAAAGCTGGAAGCCATTGTATATTGTATACACCATCATGAAATGGAACATTTCTCATCAAATATGAACATCATTCGTTAATGTTTTAAAATGTTGTTTTAGAATGTCAAAGATATATAATATGAAATCTCTGATAAATAAAGTATATATACACATTATAGTGTAAAGAAGGTGCATATGTTTGGGTATTAAAATAATGAAGAATGAAAGTAAACGATAATGAGGGAAGCACTAGTGTTAATGTTTTCCATCAAAGTGAAAATAATTGGTTTAGAGCTTAAGTGGAGTAGATATGAAGTTCAGAAAAGAGAGATGGGTTATGATTTGTGAATTCAATAATAATGAAATGCACTGATATTGATTGGTGAGAAGGAAAAAATTTTAGGTTTTTGTGGCTTTAATTTGATGATGGTACGAACAGTTTATAAAGGAAGAAAAATTGGTTTCTGCAACAAGTGGAAAAAGCCAAAGAAACACACCGTCGAATCTCGTGGATTTGACCGACCAATGTACCTAAGTCTATCACTACTCAGGATTTTATGTGGCACAAAATTAATTAGACCTGCACCACCATGCCCACATTTTCAATTAATTCAACTTTCCACCAAAATAACTATCTAAAAACTCCACTTTATTTCCATGATGTTTTGAGTTTATATTATAATGTCTTTTATTTGAATTACTGTATTTTTATTACTATAACTTGATTTCAAATTCTTTTATGTGATTGTATTATGACTGGTTTTATATAAACATGGTGTTGATTCAACTTTATGAAATTGTTGTCCTCTCACATGTGAACACAAGGTGTGATGTTTTGAGACTTTTTTTCTTTTCCAACTTTTGTAAAGGGCTATGGAGATTTTGGGATGCCAAGTTTGTACACATGCTCTTTGTTTGTTAGTCTCTTCTTTCAAAACAATCTTCAAAAGTTCATCTTTCTTTGGAAATAAAGTTTCAAAATCTATTTTTGTAAACTTGTATACTTTTTTTTTAAAGTTAATTCTATATAATATTAAAACTTTTTAATAGACAAACATGATAATTACTAAAGACAACATTATTAGAAAAGTTCAAACAAAACTAACGAAATTAAAGTTTTGATTAGTTTTTCTTTTAATAAACAATCCTAAAAAATTAGACGAATTATTATTAAAGTTTTTATTAGCGAATTTCAAACAAAATTAACGAAATTAAAGTTTTTATTCTTTTAATGAAATTAAAGTGTTTGTACTCATAGTGCACTTGCATATAAGTATTGATATAAGTATTAATGTAGTTGAAGAAATATGACCCGACAAATGATAGTATAAGTTCAAAGTGCAGGTACTTTTAGCTAGAAATAAAATAATATTAGAGGAAGATATATGAAAGAAGTTTGAAAGGTAAACCATTTGACTTAATTACATCCACTTAACTGATTCCTGAACAGTAAAAGAATCTCTTTAAATAATTATGTATGAAACAGTGAAAGTGACATAAGAAAAATTTGATTCCACACCTGCAAAAAGGTAAAAGCTGGTTTCAAAATTTTAACCAACTAGTGTTTTGAGCTATAATGAGAAGTTTTTTTCACTGTATTTGAAGGTGTTTGACACATTGGTGTTTCCCAAATACGAGGCACTATGAATGTGTAGTGAATGGATTAGAAAAAAAGCCCACTAGCCAAGTGGGAACATGGACCTAATCAAACCCTAAAACGCCATTATAATCATTCATTCTAAGTGGACACTCTCTTTCTATACCAAAAACATAAAACGTGGCTCAACTCTCTCCAAAATTATCTTCATTTATTTCCTACCATCTTTGCTTTTAATACTTTCCACATGCAATTCAAAATAACAAGAAAAGGTAGCCCTAATTATGAGAAAATACATCTTTTTAGGGTTTTTTTTTCCTTATTTGAACATCAATATACCTCACATCAAGTAATTCAAACATATCAATGATGGAAACACTATAATTTTATGTTTTTTAAGGTATTATACCTTTTTGTGGCTTTCTCTCTTCAACATAGCTGATATAGTGACTTATCATGGCTCATGAGTGGATTCAAGCTAATTGATAACGAGATAAGCTCTACCCAAAGAAAATCATAGGCTCTGAAAATAACCTACAATGATGAGATAATGTAGCATTTTGAATTCAATGTAAAAAGTTGATTTTGTGGTAGAGAGATTTAATTTTAGAAAAAAAATTTAAAGTAAAAGTGATTAAGAAAGGTCTACTTAGTGTTAATTTTAAGTGATTAAGTTTAAAAAAATTAATTATATATATTAAGTTTATAAAGGGGGTTTCACGCTTTTTCTGTACCGCCGTTTTTTTTAATGGGACACACTTACATGTTAGCCTAAGCCTTATTAGGTTTATTGAGGGGCTTTCGTTGAGGACAACAAATACCAATGAGACATGAACTCAACTACATAAGACATTAATACTACTTTCAACCCAAAATCTTAAGACAACGAGTTTATGGGTCTTTATCTTTATATAGTGCTCTACTTTCTCATTTTTAACCAATACGAGACTTAGACTCACACTTGAATTCCTAACATATTCTTTTTCATTTTAAAAGGATTAAATTTATACTGAGATTTCTTTAATTTTGGGTAAGTAAAAGGAGTCAAATTCCATGTCATAATTTTCATAATTCAAAGAAATTCCCAAATATGTAACACCCAATGGCGGACCTATTTCATGACAGAGGGGAGCCACGGCTCCCCCAATTTTTTGTTTTGAAATTTATTATATATATATATAATTATAATAAAATATTAGGATTTTTAAAATTATTTATATTAAATTTATATTATGGAAATTATAATAAAAGATAAAATAAAAAATTTAATAGAAACATTGATTTATATAAGAGATTAGGATTTTTTTTTTTGGCTATAGGATTTTTTCACGGTGTAAATTATCTTGAAAGTGTGTGAAGAAAAATAAAATAAATACAAAGAGATAGATTGGGAAACAAACATTGGGGAACACATAGATTGAAATTGAAGTATATTTCTCGCATGATCTCTCAGATATCAATGTTAGTATCTTATTATGATTTATGTATGTTACATTTATAATTCTTTTTAGAATGTTTCTCCAAATTAAGTTTATTCGAAATTAGTATAAACCTAATTATGATTTTAGGGATTCTTTTATGAAATTGGTATGAACCGTAATTATACTTTTTTCCAAATTATTATAACCCTTAATTATGAAATTTAGGGATTTTGTGTTTTTCGCTGCCTATGGTAAATTTTTTTTGAAGTTTTGAATTTATACCCTGTTGCTTATTTAATTAAAGTGGTATGAGTTTTGTTATGTTTTGCATTGTGATAATTGTGATTTGTGAATATAAATTTTATCTTTTTCTAAATAGGTGAGATGTGATAAATTGATATTAGAAAGATTGTGATAAAAAGTAAAAAAATTGATTCTTTTTTTTAAAGAAAAAGGTTTGTGATAAAGATGAAAAAAATGCATATACGTTAACTAAATTTTTCATGAGAACCAAGAATTCAAGATAATGAAAAACAAATTTCTAAAGTTTGTAGAGTTATATATAATAAATTTAAAAATTTATTAGAACGCGATCCGGGAAAAGCGTTCTCAAATTTGACAATACCCACCAAATTAAATTGATGAGGTACGAATGACGTATCTAAAATGATATTCATGGTTTGGTATCATGATTTAATAGCATGATATAATAGCAAATATTTTTGAATTCTACTATTTTATGTGTTTGTTTTAAATAGGGAAAATGAAAAGAAAAAATGAAAAACTTTTTTTTCTAACTAAAAAAAATTATATATAACAAATCTAATTTGATACTCCTAAAGTTTTTGTCCAAGTTCCTCCTCCGGTAACACCTAAGTTAAATTGTTACTACATAAAATATTAGTGATATGACAGAATTTTTAAAATTGAATACCTCCGTATTTTTCAAAATATGAATGAGTCCAACTATTTTTCTTAAACCAAATCAGTATATAAATAATTAAGATCAAAATATAGCAGAAGGCCTGCCAACATTCAGAAGTTAAAGACACAAGAAAACATGTTAGATAATCCTAACAATAAGGAACATGTGTATGATTTTGCTCTTTAAATTAATTAAGATTTTTAATTTAACTCAGATATTTACGCATAAAAAAATCTGTTTAGAGAGATAATTTGAACATATAAAGATTAGGTTTTTCCAAACAAACTAAATGTAAACACTTACAAGAGAAAAAAAAAAAAGTTTGATATGAACTGAAATTAGCTTTTCTTGGAAACATATTCTTTTAAAGATAGGATGATTTACAAAAGTTACGTAACCGACCAAAAAACTGAATGACATTTTTGAATGGGATATATACTACATAATCCAGTAATATATACATGGTTGATTATACTTAAAATATATTTTTTTTCATTATTATTGAGATTACTTTAGAGGTTTTAATTTATTTATGTATTTTATTTTTAAATTAAATAAAAAGTAATAATTTTATATCTTAGCTCATTAGCAAAGTGTTTTAATTTATATGTTTGAAAGAAAAATTATATTTTGATTCTCATTCTTTATTTTCTGACGTGGTTTAGTGTGAGTCATTAATTTTTTTACAAAAGAAATAATAGTACATTAATCAATGATTCATACTAAGCCAAAGTAAGGAGTAAAGGATAAAAAAAATGAGAGTCATAGTATAATTGTCCATGCTTGATAATCATATGAGGTGAAGGATGTTTAAATTCAATTAAGACTTTACTTTAATTTAATTTATAAGTTTTGATTAAATAAGTTATTACCAATACAATAAAATTATTAACTTATTTAATTACATGAAAGCTTCTAAATTAAATAAAAAATAAAGTATGTTGAATTTAAAAACATTTCAACTCATATTATCATCATTATGTATAATTATTAACTAGAATGTAAAATTATTACTTTTTATTTAATTCAGAAATAAAAGATGTAGATAAACTAAAACTTTAACAATAATTAAAAGAAAAAAAATTATTTTAATTTACCTTATATTCTATAATAGAATTACAATATAATCAACCTATAATAAGATTAGCACTATTGTTTAACAATGAGAAAGTGAAAAGAGAAATGAAAGGAGAATAATAATAACTTTAACAATGAAGTATATACAATTCAAAATTATAAGGATCTTTGGGTATCTCCAACAATTAGAATAATACGTTATACTCAATGTTTTCTATAAAACTCGTATTAAATATGTGTATTTCATTTTTATTGGAAGTAATATTGAAATCCACTTTTAACTTTCTTTTACATTTCATCCGTTATACAAAGTCTAATACATGAATTTTTTTCTACTTCTCAAACACTTGATATTATGTTATTTAACTTACCAATTAAGGTTAAAATATCGTTTTTCCTTAATTAATGAATTCTTATACTTATACTTTATATTATTACAATTACAATATCATTTCAAGTACTCTCATACAAACTCCAATTCACCATCACATCGTTCCAAATATCCAAACAAAATTACATACACTATTGTTTATATTCATTCATCATATATGTAAAATATCATCACACACATATATTCATTCATATGCATTCCAATATCATATACACCACCAACACATCTTGCATACTTCTCACTTCAATAACCTCATGTTAATTAAGTGATACCGATTACAAAGAACAAAAAGTTTATTTGACTTCTATCTCACTCGTGTACCATTTTGTTGTTTAAGTGACCCATTAAAGAGAGAAAATTAGTATCGACTTTCCCTCACTCAAGCATCACTTTCTTAATTGAAAAACATGAATCGGCACACATTTAATGAAATTCCAAAACACTAACCAAAAATATGAATGTTCATTATTTATGAGACCATTTTTTTTCTTAAGCGGTGAAAATCTCAGAACAGATAAATTTTTAATTTTTGTAAAAAAATTTACCACTAGACTGTGCTGTTTTTCTTTTATCAGCAAAATGTTAATTGTTATTCTTGAAAAAACAAGGTTTGTCGTAAAAAAAAAAAAAATACAACTTACTCAAATCAAGACCATCATTAGATGATCTTGATTGTATAATGCGAGGTGTAATTTGTTTACAAAATAAATTAGTTATTAGTCTAGAATCTTAAACAATATTCAAAAGGTTATATTTCTAAAGAGATTTAAACTGAAATGAATTTTAAATTAGCTTTAAATCTATTTGTAGACCTTTTGGTTTTTTTTTTATTTACTATAGCTCACATCTTATAATTCACATCTCTTAGTATAAATTAACCATGTTTATAATGACACTTGAATGTAATATTCGGGGAGAAAAATCAAAACCCAGAGCTTGATAGAGTGAAAAAACAATGTTACTATTACCATATATACACCCCCTTTGTTTTTGTCATGCCATGACATGATGCATAATAATATTTAAATATAATTGTCAATGAAGAAGAATGGTTCTTAAAAAGCAAACTGTAAGCAAGAAGTGGATGAAACAGCTATGAAATCTATTTTAAAATTAATTTTCAAATAAAACCACTTTATTTTTCTAAAGTAATTTGATTTTAATGCACGAAATCAATTGCAAGCTATTGGTAACATGATTCTATTTTTCACACAACGTTAACATACTTTCATATTCACTATTCAAACTTGAGGCTACATATATTATACTAAATAATCATTCTATTCAGATGTTTGTGATAGTTTGGAAATTTTAAGAAAGTTCAATTTTAAGACCAATTCTGAAGCTGTTCATCAAAATCAATTCTAAAACCTTTAATTGAAAGATTAAGGAACAACAATGTTAAACTAATGTATGACCTTCAATGGTGAAGGAAAGTTGTGGAGCATTGGATATGATTCATAATGATATTGAAAAATCTTCCCATTCTTTGGTAAAGAAAAATGGTTAATAGAGATAAAAGTTTATCATCAAATCCATTTTTTTTAACTTGCTCTTGGATTTTTAAGCTATATTTAGGACACGTAAAATAGTACTATAGTTTTGTTTTGTAATATTATTTCCAATAAATTTTAATTATTTATTAATAAAAACATGTTATTTGACCTATTAATTTTTTATATATATATTTTTTCTATAAACACATACATTTGAGAACTATATACTAAGCCATGTTATTATTTTTAGTTGGGATAAATTTGTCAGATTGGTCCAATAAATGGTTAGATTACACTATTAAAATATCAGTTAAAAAAATTGAGTTATTCTTATTACTCGATTATTTGCTTTGAGATGTTGTATCCAGGTAGGGTAGGATATGATCATTAATATGCAATGTTGATAGTGTCGTGTAACTATACTTATAGAGTTTTCCTTTTTAAAATTATAAATAGAAATTATGAGTAAGGTCACTTAGGCTATAATGCCATAGGTCTCCATTGTTTTAATTGAAATTATATAAGTTATGATAAATAAATAAAAATGATTGATTTGGTTTTAGTTTTAAAATCATGATCGGACACTCAAGTTAATAATTATTATAATTGATTAATTGAGTACTACTACATTGGTTTGTTTAAATAATATTGAGAAAAATTAACAGTCTAGAAAATTTATTAACCTACTTCAAAAAATAATTTTTAAAATGTGTAATTATTTATTACAAAAAAAAAAGTAATGAAAATACCTAAAATTGTCTATTTTGTCAGAAGAGATTCAAAATTAGATTACCTTTTTTTTAAATTAATAATCTCAACTATTTCGAGAATAAAAAGTAGAATTGCTTGATTATAGTGCTTTAATAAAATATTTAAAATTAAAAACACTATAAAAATAATATAAAAAATTGATAATGTATATTATTCTAAGAGTTTGTAAAAACAACTTGCTTTTGGTACAGATATTCTATCTGACTTTTAAACAACTTTTAACTTTACATAAATTGAAGTATAAGATTTTTAACTCTTAATCGTAATAAATATTGAATACATTTGACTTATTTAACACATATAATAATGAAAAAAAATGTAGAGTTTCTTTTTTAAATTAAGGTTGTTTCGTAAGAGGTAAACAATGTTTGAGTTAGAATATAACGGAGTGATATATACTGAAATTAAGCTCAAAATAACTAATTAAATCCAAACAATTTGATATATATATATATATATATATATATATATATAATCTATTTAGTCGCTGATAAATTTAATAAATTCCTGTTATATTAAAATACAATGAAGGAATATTCACATGAGAATCTTGACTCTTCTTTTACTGAAAACTGAGAATACTAATAGATTCCAGTGTTATAAAAATGCAAAATGAGTTTTTGACAAATTTTTTTTTTTGATAAATTTGACAAAATTTTATAAATAAATTAAAATATATTCATTTTTATTTTTTAATTAAAATAAAATAATAAAAGAGTATTTTTTTATTTAGATAAATAATTTGTCAAACTTGTTAAAAAAAATTAGTTAAAGTATCATTCTTCTTTTAATATGTTTATTGTATTGTGTGGATAAAGTGAAGAAGAGATTTGACGTAGAAAAGAAATAAGATGAATATTAAAAATGAAAGATTATAATTTTGGTTAGAAAGAAAGAAAAAATGGGCACCGAAAGGCAAATTGGAAGGCGAATGGTATTTGATTGTTTGAATTTGGTGAGTGAGGGACACAGTAGAATGGTTTTGGGTCAGTCAAAAAGTGCAATCATAAGCATCACTTCACCTTCACCTTCACCACCACAAAATCTCTTAACTCTTCTCTTCCCTTCTTATTCCCCCTTCCCTCTCACACCAACCCTATCTTAATCTTCTTCATGCACCACTTCGCCATGGACAACTCTCACCTTCTTCAATTCCTTCCAAACACCACCACCACCACCGCCGCCACCACCACCAACAACAACCCCTTCTTCCACACTGCTCCACACACCACCAACATCATGCACCACCACCAAACCCTCTCCAATAACTCCTCCTCCAATAACTTCTATCCCTTTCATGTCTCCCAAATTACCCCAACACCCTCCCACCATGATAGAGCCCTTGCTGCCATGAAGAACCACAAGGAAGCTGAGAAGAGAAGGAGGGAGCGAATCAACTCCCACCTCGATGAGCTTCGCACTCTTCTCCCTTGCAATTCCAAGGTATACACCAACCACACTCACACATCCATCACCATATCTTACACTCCTTATACTCCTCAACATAATTATAACACTTTCAACTTCAATTCCTAAGAACACCCTTATGTGACCTATGTAGCTGCAAACCTAACATATGTGTTTCTTCAATATGTATGTCATTATTAAATTGATACTGTGCTTGTTTTTGAGCAATTTGCAACCTTTTCCCACTCACTGTGTACGCACCTTGTTTTATTCTCAAAGGTTGCATACTTTTTGACCAACAAAGCTAAATGGGCGTGTTTTACTTGACTACACTTTAATTGCCATGAAATATGTATCTATGGATATGTACTTCGCATACATACAGCAACAGAACGAGATTAGGTTGTCGGAAAGAAACTCATAAAATCCAAAGTGTTACCTGCATTAGAATCTCATTTATTCATGTCATGTTTCAAAAGGAAACCCCAGTGAGTTTGGGAAAGTGAGTTTGCTTTTACCAACATGCGATATAATGGTTGTTTATAAATCTTTGGTTCTTCAGACAGACAAGGCTTCGCTTCTGGCGAAGGTTGTGCAGCGAGTGAAGGAGTTGAAGCAGCAGACGTCAGAGATAACGGAGCTGGAGACGGTTCCGTCGGAAACCGACGAGATCACGGTGCTCTCGACCGGCGGGGACTACGGCAGCGATGGGAGGCTGGTGTTCAAGGCCTCGCTGTGCTGCGAGGACCGCTCCGACCTCATCCCGGATCTCATAGAAATCCTGAACTCGCTTCACCTGAAAACCCTCAAAGCAGAAATGGCGACGCTGGGTGGAAGAACACGCAACGTTCTGGTGGTGGCTGCAGACAAAGAACACAGCATCGAATCCATCAATTTCCTTCAGAACTCGCTCAAGTCCTTGCTAGACAGGTCCAATTCCAGCGACAGATCAAAACGTCGCCGTGGCCTAGACCGAAGGCTAATGTCTTAAGCGGACACACACAAACACACACACAAATCTTGTATAACTAGACGTGCAAATGCATGCTTGCAAGCATCGGTCTTAATGTGTTTGGTTATGTAAAGAGAGTTGAACTAAGATGATGGATTACATTATATGATATTATTATATTATAATTGTTTAGGTTGTTATTAAGGTAGTTAGGTAGGTAGTTAGGGTTTGTGTGGTGTTTGTTTGGAATGTTTGCATGTGAACTTAGTGTTGCATGTAAGTAGGAGAAACAGGATGGTAAGAATCTGAGGGGTTTTGTTTAATTACGTGCTGTGCAAGTTGTGGCTTGTGACAGTGAGGGAAAGGAGCCTGTCTGTTCTGTAAAAGCAATGCTTCTGTGAGTTTCCAAGCTGTAGAAAATGGCATATTCGTTTCTCTTTCATGCTCTTTCTTTCTCTCATATCTATCTGCTTTGTGACTGTATGTCGTTGTTTTTCCTTTTGCTGAGCTTACACTGATTCTAAAGAAGCAACTGGGTGGGGAAACATGGAATGCTTGTGTGTTGGGAACTGGGTTTTGGGTTGGATTGTTGCTGTAATTGATGCTGAGGTTTTTTAATCACAATCTTAGTTTTCTGATTAACTCTTTCTTCAATACGTAAAGAATAAAGTTATGTGAGTATTATTACAGCAGTGTTTTTGCGTGTGAGACAGTGAAATGACAAGGGGCTGCAAATGGACAGGGGTTTTGGTCGATGGAAGTGGAAGAATGTGTTGTGTTTCCAAATCTTGCTTTTGGGGAAGAAAAAGGAGAAAAGGTGTTGTGAGTGGTCGGAGAAAGAGGGCAAGGTCATTGAAAGAATCAGAGGTAGTTCTGCTTCTGCTTCTGCATATGATGTTAAAAGCCTTTTTAATTAATCTCACTCCATGTATTATTGATGGGGTGAGGAATATATTTATGCCAACCAAAAGAAAAAAAGAAGAAAAAAAACTGGTCAGAAATTGTTGTCTTGCCCAGGGCTTCAGGTGTCAGTGCAGAGAATGTACTTAGCTTTTGTTCTCAATTTGTTTATTTGTTTATTAGCATTTTAACTTTGTTGCCAATTTGTTCTAACATAATACAAATGATTCTATATATGTTGTGGCTTACAAGTACTTCTGAACTGAACTAAAACTAAATGGTTTAGTTTGCTTTTAAGATTTGAGAAGTTGAGAATGTCAAAAAGAACAAAAAGGTTTAAAGTACTATATATACATTAATCTGCTTTATTGCCTTGGTTACCATTGGTATATGTAAACTTTAATCCATTGTCAGGATCTTAGACATGATTAAGAGATTTCATCCATTTTTTGAACAATGCATGAGTGAAATTAATCTGAAAGTTTTTTCTTCCATTCTAGATTCTCACTATCTGAAATTTCAAACTTATCTAAATCTATTTGGATGGGTCCATTTAAAAAGGGCAAAGCTCTTTCGGCTAAAAACCTTATTTAAGAAAAAAATTACTTGACCCCTTGTGGGGTTACTATTTAGATATTTACAGGTCTTATTACATTTTTTCTAATAGTTTTTTTATTATGGATTAAAATTTGATAAAAACTATAAAATATTTTGCAAGTATTATTCCTATTTATATATTTTGTATAAACTTATAGTCTTAAATATAAATATATCTTCTCTATAATGTTATAGTCTTAAATAAATTTCAACTAACAAGAGACTGTGTTAAAAGAAAGAAATACGTGGTAAAATGTATTATAACACACAGCTACAAATACTATAATTTAAATGTTTAGGAAGTTAAAAGATTTTACAATTTTCTTGCTTCTTTTTATATTTTAAAAAGAAAAAGTATATGTATACAACAATCTTGTGATGATTTATTGTATAATAAATAGAAAAGAGAAAGGTGAAATACATCACACATATGAAGTGAAAAAGTGAAATATCATAAAATGGTGTTGGCTGAATAAAATCCTTTTTAAAATAAATGGTGTTATGCATGTCTATATTATTTATTAATTAAGTGTGTTAAAAGTAGGTTTAAAGTGTAACTCAATTCCACAAGATCAGCTTGTAAGATGAGGTTTGAACCTCACTTATATATTATGAGATTGTCTATCTCTAGTCGATGTGAGACTTTCAACACACCCCTAGCAGGTGGAACAAAATGTTCAAAAAATCTTGTTAGGATAATTTTTTTTTTTAAACAAGGACTCTGATACCATGTTAGAAGTGAATTTTAAGTCTAACTCAACCCTACAAAATCTACTTTTAAGATGAAGTTTGCACCTCACTTAAATTATCCTATCTCTGATTAAATTATCTTATCTCTGATCGATTTGAGACTTGTGACAAATTAACAAGATAAATGCAATTTTTCATATGTATGTTTGATAAACAAGGTGAATTGTAGAAATGTAAAAATTGATTTATTCATTGATTTCCTTCTGGAAAACTTTGACCATGCTGCATGCTATGTTGCATCGCAGGGTCATAAAATGTGTAGTAAAATATCAAATCAAAGTGTTTGTGGTGAAAAAGTGTGAGTGAGACTAACAGTGTGCAATTCTCGCCGCATGTACTTACAAATCTGCGTCCCTTCATCATTGCATTCTTTCTTTCTCTTATCCTTTTCTCACCACACAATGGCTTTATCTTATAATTACAAACAATTAACAATTAAGCACAGGAGTTATTTAAAGCTTTTAAAATGAACAGTAACGTCACATGTGATTGGAGTTTAGCATTGATTAAGGATGCAAGCTAAAAAAGAAAAATCAAATAATTGCTAAATCTCATAATTAGTTACATTGCTCTGTTACTGTTTGTGTTGAGATTTACATTCATTTACAACAAGTGGTGTGCAATGCATGGAAAAAACATGAGTTTGAAATTTAAGCCTAAAGTGATGTAATGCATGGGTTTATCAACATTATTAATAATAATAATAATAAAAAAAACCTATACCACACATTGTGATTCATATCTTTGTGAATAGTACCCAAATTCAGAAACTCCTAAAACATTTTTCACATTTTCGCCGCAATGGTTGATGTTATAGAACTGTAACCGCTCCACACATTTCCTTTGAGTATATAGAGTTAAACATGAATCTCAAGGGACAGAGAAAAAAAAACAAATTATATGTTTTAAGCATATTTTAAATTTAAGGAAATAGATTCAAATTGTTCAATAAAAAAACTGTGAGAAGAAAAAAAATATTGAAGGTATATAAAGTATTTGAGAATACTTCAACCACAGAAATGTACAAAGAGGAACTGAGGTTTTGTTCACTTCTAAAGATGAATTTGAGGGAGAGGAAGAGGATGGGTTTGGGTGAATTTGAAAGTGAATGATGTGTTATTTTTTTTAAGGGATTTAAAGGTGATTAGGAGTGAATTTAGTAGTAAAGTTTGTGAGAGTTAGTGAGTGATTTGATTGATATGATAGATTAAAAAAAAATTAATATATATAAAAAAGAGTTTACCATTTTTTCGTTTTGTAAAAAATAGTATAAATTTGTGTTTGTAGCTTTATTGTTCTTTGTTTTGTTATTGTTGGTAATGGTGTCCAAGTTGTATATTCTTGCTGATTTAAAATCGTAATTAGCTTACATTTTTTCTTTTCAATGAAGCTAATCAGGAATGGAGACATTGATGTTGCATTTGGTAAATTGTGGGAATGGTATCCACGTGAATAATTTTTGATGAGGATAAATGCATCTTTTATTACCACTCTCCTTCAAATCTCTGGTTCATAAGCGCGATACCAAAATGGATGGATCCTTCAAATCCTTTCGGAAACCCACCTGCAAATCATGCCAACCGAACAAGGTTTATCATTGCTGATCCATCTCTCCATTTACGTTGCAACAGGAAATACATTGGAGCGAACACAGCCTAAAGATATAAAATGTCTCCTAACCTACACTACTAAAAAAAATTCATATTTCTTTTTAATTTTGTTTTGATTTTTTTTGTAAGAAATATTTATAAATTTTATTATGAAAAAAAATGTAAGAAATTGTTGCCAATTTTTTTATATAATATTTTGTATAAAATACTTTTCACAACAAATTTTGTAAGAAATACTTACGAATTTTATAATTTTGTAAGAAATAATTATCTATGAAGAAATTGCCTACCGATTGAAATTCTTATAAAAAATAACAAAAAAAATATCTTTTCTTGTAAATATTTTTAAAATTTTTTTAAAAAAATTCCATATAATACAAAAAATTTTAGTCATGCTAATCGAACAAATAACTTAAGGAAACAACTATGATATGGATTGGAGTTACACAATATTTGTCCATACACATATCGATGATATCACAAATAACACTAAATGTGTACTTGTTTTAACATCTTAATGGGTTTGTTAATCTACAGGTCATATGTTTACTCTGGCTTGTTAATAAAAATAGTATTGATGAATCACTAGTGCAGGAGAGTATTTTTGCCGCGGTTATTTTGAATCTTTGATCTCGGTTTAAAACCCGAGGCATATATTGCCGAGGCAAAAAATGTTACTTTTCTGCCTCGGTTCTAGAATAACCGAGGCCTAATGTAGGCATTAAAAATAAAAAAAAAATTAAAACACCCACGCACCCAAAGCAACGCAGTGGCCATTTCAAAATCGTTTTTCCCATTACCATTTCCCACACACCCACTCACTGGAAATGGCAGCAGCAAGAAAAACCAGTCCTGCCACCGTCACGACGCACCATCACCGGACCTGATTGAGCCTGAGGACCCAAAACGCGAGCCCTAAGTCGCAGAACCAGATCATCGCTGACTCGAAAACCCTACTCGTAACAGATCGGCGTCGCTGTGACGATGGAAACGAAAACCTTTGACGAAGCCATCGCGAATCGTGCACCGCTGGAGGAACCACCATCGACGCAGGCCACTGCAGCCAAAACCAGAACCTGCAGGAAAACCCAGAACTAGATCGTCACTGACTCGAAACCCCTATGCGTAACAGATCGGCGCCGCTGTGACGATGGAGACGAAAACCTTTGACGAAGTCATCGCGAATCGCGCACCGTTGGAGGAACCACCATCGACGCAAACCACCGCAGCCAAAACCAGAACCTGCAGGAAAACCCAGAACCAGCAGAGGAAAAATGGTTTTACGGCGTTGCGAAACCAGGCCGCCACGATGGTCATGATGCTCACCGGAGACGCTTGCGAACCACCACCGAAAACCATCATCGGCGTCGCGGGCACCTCGTCACCAGGAACCATGAATGCGAGAACAATCTTATCCCGCTTTGGTGTGTGTTGGGTCTGATTTTGGAGAGGGGGTTTTTATTTATTTGACCTAACTCTTATGCCTCGGGTGCAAATCAAACGAAGCAAATAAGAAGTATACGCCTCGGGTATTGGACAACCGAGGCAGAACTTTTTCGTTCAAATAAAAATTTAAAAATTGCGGGAGATTTGAAAATTTTGGCAGGCATTAGGCCTCGGGTTTGTGTGAACCGAGGCAGAATGTGGATTTCTGCCTTGGGTATTATAATAACCGAGGCATAAAAGACGTAAAAATTTCAAAATTGCCACCGCGTATTTATATGTCTCGTTTGCTCTGTAACCAAGGCATAAAGGCTGAGTTAGAAAGTTAAAACTGTACTAGTGAATGAAGTTATTATTAGGATGTATAACCAAAGTATTCATATCACATTGACTTATAAAATGTGATTTCTTAGGGGTTAATAGTATATTATGTTCGTGCACAAAAACTAACTCATAATATAGGTTTTGTATTTGATTGTCTTTTAGTTAAATACTCAATGAGATTTTCTTGTATTATTATTCTAAAGAAAAAAAGAATATATATATATATATATATATATATATATATATTAATTCTTAGAAGTTTTAAGAGAACTTATTGTGTATTGTTATGAAATATAAAGTTCATAAAAGATAGAAGAATAAAAAAAGGAAGAAGAGAGAATAAGGGAGAATGGAAGAGACTAATTTCTATCACATATTAGAAACAAAATCAATGGACAATCATTAATACATTCATGTGACATCAATTGTCTTGTAGTGGTGGAGTCAAGTAGACTAAAGTCACAATTAGGGATGACAAAAATACTTGTGTCTGTGGGTATCCGTGAATAAAATATGTGATGGATAGTTGGTATCTGCGGATATTTATTATTCGCAGGTAGCGGGTAGCGGGTATTTTAATACTCGCTTATAAACGGGTCGGATGCGGATATCATATTATTTGTACCCGTACATATCCGTTACCTGTAAAAAATTAAAATTAAATTTATGTTTTATTAAGTTATATTTAATTTTACATTTTTTTGTAATTTTATTTAAATCTAATCTTAAATATTTATAAAATATATTTTTTTAAATATTTGCAGGTATCCACGAGTACGCGCAGGTTTTAAAATACCCGCAAATACTTTTTAAATAGGTACTCACATGGGTAACGTGACAAGCAACAGGTGAATTTTTTGTTGGTAGACATTATTCGTACCCGATCCGACCCATTGTCATCCCTAGTCACAATCAAATTGTGGAGTTTGAGCTCTTACACTCTTAAATAGAAAGAGTTGTGCCTTGACTAATAGCTATAACTTTTGGTCTACGGATAAGTGTTGGATCCAACAATTAGTATGAAGAGCCAATGTCACAAGTTTGATTCTCAATGGACAATTGTTCAGGAGGAGATTGTTGCGAGTGACATTAATTATCCCAAAAAATCTTTTGGATATTTATAACACCATTTCTTTGAAGATCGTGAGTAAAAAAGAATTTTGTAAAGAATATGTTTTGTTTTGTCTCCTTTAATATATATTTCTTTTAGTTGAACAATATATGCACTGTTGTCTTTATATGTGGCTGTTGATTTTTATGTTTTACGTGGATAGACCACAAGTTTGTTGCACATGTTGAAATATAGATTTTAACCAAACAAATTCACAACTTGCCTCATGTAATGCAAATATTTCTAAATGATTTGATGATATTACTGTTATGCTTTGTTTCACAGACCGCCATGAAATTGTTGTGCCACCACATGTGAACAAATATCAGGTTTGTGATCGACCATTGTAAGGATATGATAAATAACCCATTAGATTTGTTTTTAAATCATTTGGATAAAATAAGTCCATATTCATAATACACTTAAGATAACGAAATTCAATATCTTCTTGTAGATTATGAACTATATCCTAACAAATTTACAACAAATATTATATCAGATCGAGTATAATCAGCAAGATACATTAGTGCTCATATAGCACTAACATATGAATGTTACTTCCAAACCAAGAAGTTCTTCATCTTTTCTGGAGGCCTAAAATGATATTTATCAACTTCTAACCAACTCACAACCATTAAAGTGCATAATAGATGTGATTTGTCCATATAAAACTTTTTAGGCACTTTTATTATATAAAGCTCTTCATGTGCAAAAACACATTTATTTAAATACTCAATTTGTAATTTCAAACAAAACTTTGTCCTTCTAACACCTTTCATCCAATTTTGTTTTTTAAGCAACCAATTATCTTTGTAAGCTCTTTTAAGAGTTTCAACTATATTTATGTCATTAAGAGTTCTAAAAATATTTATATCATCTACATAAAAAACAATTAATAGAAATTCATTTTTTTAACTTTTTATATAAATACAAGAACAAATATAATCTTTTTTATACCCTTCTTTTAACAATTATCTATTGTAATAATATTACATCAAATGTAGCAAATCCAATTATGCACTTTGTCAAAAACTAATCCGAATTTAAAATAATAATTACAAAAATTTGATATTTTGTAATCTATAAATCCATCATAAATTCATAATCCATATCAATTAAATCTTCATCTTAATTCTAAATTAAATTAAAATAAATCTAAGTTTTGGACTCTCCTTTGATAATTGTTTGTTCTAAACCAGAGAAATATCTTACCGAAGAAAAAAACAATTTAAGTTACTTCTAAGAGCTCTAATCATCTAAAAAACATCCAAAACATCAAGATTGAATAATAATATTATTGAAACATCATTTTATTATCTCATAAAAGACTATAGAGAATATTTATAAAATAAAATAAACGTATTCTAAAAAACTTATAATTGATCAGAATTAATCATCACCATGCTACTATTTCATAGTATTGTCGGGTCGCCAAACAGTTGGGACTCAATACAAAAAAGTAAAAAAAACAAAAAACAAAAAACAAAGAAAATAAGAATTTTTTTTTGAAAAAGATGATGAGATTCTGATTTATAAATGAATAGCTAAACAATTAAGATTCTGATCAACCTAATTTTAATTTTAATTTTTATATATTTTACAAAATTTAAACCTTTTATATATTTTCAAATCTTTTAAATAATATTTGAAATTTTTTTTATTTAAAATTATCCAAAAAAGAAATAAATAAAATAACTGATATGATGATGAATATAAACCATAATATTATATAAATTTATTGTGGGATAATATGCCTATACCTATACATTTGTACCTACATATAATTTTTTTTAAATTAAATTAATTATTTTATCAATTTTACTTTTTTAAATGTAGAATTTTTTTAATTTGAATATTTTTTTAAAAATTTTAATTTTAATTATACAACTACTTACAAAATAAATGAAAATTATTTGCAATAAAGTTACAAAAGTTAATTTAATTTTATAATTATAACAATTTTATTATTTTTTTATCGTGATATAAAAAAAATGTGAACACACAAATGGACATGTGCTTCTATTAGTCTAAATATATTAAAGTATTTTTCTTTTTGTTGTTCACATCTATTTTTAATTTCGCCTTTTAATTTTTTTTTAAATTAAAATAACTATTTTAACATATTACTTTTTAAGTGTCTGTTTATTTAAATTTAATCCTTTTTTATTTGACTATTTTTTTAAAGTTTAACCATATTTTTAATTAAAAATTTTGTTTACAAAATAAACAAAAACTATTTACAATAAAATTAAAAAATTTACATTTAATTTTATAAATTATAATAATAAAAATAAAAATGAAAGAACAATAAACTATGAGAATGGTTAGAGTTGAAATCCCATAACCCTTCTTCTATAATCTCAGCGAACCTAATGTAAAGCTATTTACAGTCATTGAAATTCAAATTAACTAATTTAAGTCCAATTCGTCAAATAGCATAACTCCTTTGAAATAATATTCCTAGTGTCTAATTTTGTAGCTTCACCAGGATTGATATAAGAATTAAGTTCAAAAACCTAAAACAACATGGGGATCGAGAAGTTCTATCTATAAACTTATTTACAAGACATTCAATTTAAATTAGTTATATTTACAAAATTATTTGTTATAAACATAACTTTGAATAATTTCACCAATTATCAATTAATTAGTAGAATGCATTAAGAAATAAAAATATTACTCCATCTCATATATATAGTGGTGGAACTTAGACAAAAAATATAGGAGTGCCAAATTCGATTTGTTATATATAATTTGGTTTTAGTTAGAAAAAAAAGTTCTTCATCTTTTCTCTTCATTTCCTCTACTTAAAACAAGTACACATAATAGTATAATTCAAACAAATATTACTATCATTCGCTATTATATCATGATACAAAACCATAAATACCATTTTAGATAAGTCTTTCGTACCTCATCAATTTGATTTGGTGGTATAGTCAAATTTGAGGTCGTTTTTCTCGGATTGCGTTCTAGTGAATTTTTAAATTCATTATATGTAACTCTAAAACTTTAGAGATTTGTTTTTTATTGTCTTGAATTTTTGGTTTTCATGAAATTTCTCAAGTTTAGTTAACGTAAATACATTTTTTTTCATCTTTATCACAAACATTCCTCTTTATTAAAAAGAACCAATTTTTTTTTTTTTTATCATAATCTTTCTAATATAAATTTATCACATCTCGCCTATCTAGAAGAAATAAAATTTATATTCACAAATCACAATTATCACCGTACAAAACATAACAAAACTCATACCACTTTAATTAAATAAGCAACATTGTATAAATTTAAAACTTTTAAAAAAATTACCATAGGCAGCGAAAAACACAAAATCCCTAAATTTCATAATTAAAGATTATAATAATTTGGGAAAAATTATAATTAGGGTTCATACCAATTTCATAAAAGAATCCCTAAAATCATAATTAGGATTTATATTAATTTGACATAAACTTAATTTGGGAAAAACATCCTAAAAAGAATCATAAGTTTAATATACATAAATCATAATAAGATACTAACCTTGATCTTAAAGATCATGCAAGAATGTATACTTCAATATCAATCTATGTGTTTCTCAACCTCTATTTTCCAATCTATGTATTTATTTCTTTTCACATACTTTCATGATAATTTACATGGTGGAAAGATCTTATAGCCAAAAAAAAAATCTTAATCTCTTTTATAAATCAATGTCTCCATTCAATTTTTCTATTTTATCTTTTATTATAATTTTTCATAATATAAACTTAATATAAATAATATATAAATATAATTTAAAAAAGTACATAAATATATATATAAAAAATTAAAAAAAAATTGTGGAATCATGGCTCCTTCTGCACTATGTAGTTCCGCCCCTGTATATATATTATGAAGGTTTCTGTTTTCATCGCCGGCATATACATCATAATTTACAATATAACCCGTACGAATCCAAAAAGCAACCTTACTGAACACAATCTCTAATTACATATTTTCTTGCATATAAGAAAATATTGTATTTTCAATACTATGATAACATATTCCATCCACTTTTAAATAGATTCTTTTATATATTCCCGTAAAAAAATTCTTATTACAAATGATTATTATATATTTATCTATCATTGACCTAATTAAGAAAATCTGAAAATAACATTAAAGTAAAGAATGACAAATAATAAAACATATATAGATGATGATGATTTCATTAAATCTTCAATGACTTCCGAGGTTTGAATCTTAAATGAGAGAAGTGAGTTTACTAATTATTCTTAATAAATAACCTTATTTGGTGGAGAATATTACAAGATTCAAATACATTATTTGAATTTGATCTCTTTTAAATTTATCTATTTTTTGAATGTTTTGTTTAGATAAGGCAATTTAAATTTATTAAATCTTATTTTTCTTAAATAAAGTATTTCTATTATCATCAAATGAAAAAATTATTTAAATATCAAATAATTGTTAAAAATTAAAAAATAATATACCAATATTTATAATCTTTTTTTAATTGATCTCGAGTGATGTTATTATTTAGTTAAAGTTTTCTAAGATTTTTATTATTGTTTTATGTTTGCAAATTTTGTTCTCAATTTAAGATATTTCTAAGTTATGAAATTCTATAGCACCAAATTGACTCATACCCAAATACTATAACACTAGGTCATGCTCATGTAAAGTCGTGTCAAGTCAGTTTGTGTTAGAGTTAAGCTAAGTAGACTCGAGCCTAATTAAATTCAAGTAGTCCTAGCCCAAGTCTGATTAGGTCCAAGTCAGTCTCAACCGAGTTTGAGCCTACATTCAATCTAGATAAGGCAAGTCTACATTAATTTGAGTTTGGGTTGACCCACATTTAGCCAAGTTTGACAAGGTCTAGGTTGGTCCTAGTCCGATCAAGACCAAGTCCAACATAACCCAACAAGACCAAGTCAAGTCAGGTCGAGCCAAGTTTGTCCAAGTCCAAGTTCAATTGAGTTCGCTCAAGCGAGTTGAGTTGAGTCTACTTGAGAAAGTTGAGTCAAGCTAAGTTTGGGTCCTAAGTCGAGTTGAGTCGATTTGGGCTTAAGTCAAGCGTAGTCGGAATAGGCTCACGTTCATCTGACTCGGGATAGACCCACATTCAATTGAGTTGGGATAGGTTCAAATGAGTCCTAGTTCGACTAAGACTAGATCAGACATGTCCGATAAATATCAGGTCAAGATGAGCCTAGGTCAAGACGCTAGTCTCATCCTAAGTCGAGTCGAGTTAGATCGATTTTAAGTTGAGCCAAGTTAACTTAAGTATAAGTCAAGCCAAGTTAGAGCAAGATCGTGTTCAACAGAGTTGGCTAGTCCCATTCGAGTCAAGTTCATTTGAATCCAAGTTTGGCTAAGTCAAGTTGGGTCATGACATGTGTTGTGGTCCTCTCAAACTAAGTTGGGTTGACCACATGTGAGGTCAAACTGAGTCTAACCAAACTCAGGTGGAGCTGAATTAATCCAAACACAGGTTAACCCAAACTACAGATATCAAAATATGAGTTTAAATATGAAGTATTTCAAAGTTTTACTACTTAAATAAAATTTTAAATTCTTAAGTTTTAAGTAATTCAAATACTCTAATAAAATTGTATAATTTCAATTTCTTTCAAAATCATCTACCTAAACAACATATTTTATAATAAAGTATTTCAAACTCTAAAAAAAATCAAATATCCTCATAAAATTTGTAATCCATACACAAAGTAAAGAAAATTTTCTCAAGTTTTTCTAGCATCCTAATGCACACTCGCATTCTTAAAATTTATTGTCACATTTATACTCCCTTTTTTTTTCATGCCAATACTTTGACTTTGATGTATCACATCTGAAATTTGTCTTTTGAAAGCCATATTAACATTTTCAATTTGAGGATGAAAAATGATGAAAATTGTTACTTATCCATGTCAACATGGATTAGTTAACATTTATATATATGTTCATATACACGGTAGTACATTATTGTTTTAGAGCTTTAAAGAATTAAAAAAAAAAGAAGAATGAAAGTGTTACAAAAATATAAGAAATATTTTTATGCATCCCCATAAAAATCTTTTTTATTTTAAATTTTTTAATCGCACTCCTATAACAACAATTAAAAATACCCATTAGTTGCTTTGCTTGGGGATTTATCGGACAAATGTCTTCTGGTCGAATTAGGATATATAAATCATTTGTACAAGTTTTTCACATTCTCCAATTTATACATATTTTGTATTATTAACAACCCTCTTTTCATCTTTTAAACATTTTTTTTTATTCTAAAAGGACTTGTTTAGATAAAGTAATTAGAAAGAAATTTAAATTTAAGAAATTTTGAAAAATATTTTAAATGAATAAAATAGAAGAATTTCAAATACCCTTAAAACTATAAGAAATTTAAAATTTCACTTATTTTCACTCCATTACTACTCCACTCACGACAATTGAGTCAGATGGCTTGAATCAAAGGTTGGGCTGAGTCGGTCCAAGACGAAGGTTGAGCTAAGTTGACCAAGGAAGAAGGTCGAGCTCAGTTGGCTTGGGCCGAATCAGCCTAGGCTTGGACCGAAGGTCAAGTCGAGACGACCCGTATCGAAGATCAAATCTAGATGGTCTAGGTCGAAAGTCAAGTAGATATTGCACAGGCCAAGTCATCCGAGACCAAAGCGGGCCCAATTAGCCTGGGTCGAAGGTTGAGTTGAACCAGCCAGGGTAAAAGGTCGAGTCGAGTCGGTTAGGAACGAAGGTCAGGTCGTGTTGGTCGAGGTTGATGGTCAAGTCAAGTGGACCCAGGTCAAGTTGCTTCAGGCCAAAGTCAAGTCAAATCGACTCAGGACTGAAATCGAGCCAAGTCGATCCGAGTCGAAGGTAGAATCGATCTGACTAGAGCCAAAGGTCTACCCAAGTTGGCCTAAGCCGAAGGTTAAGCCGAGTCGACTCAGGCCAAAGGTCGATCCGAGTCAGCTCTTGTCGAAGGCTAAACTTAGTCAACCTAAGTTTAATCTTTGACAGTCGACCCGATCGAAAGTCGAAACGAGTTTTCTCGAATCGAAAATCGAACTAATTCAACTTGAGCTTAAAGATAGTTGAATTTGCCTTAAAATAGAAATTAAAATGCCTTATCCAAATAAAAAAATTGAAATCTAAGATATTTCAATTACTCAAACCAAACAAATTATTTAAGAAATAAATAAAATTTAATTGTGAGTAATTCAAATACTTTTTATTTTAATTTCTCGGAATCACTAAAACCCTCCACAAAAACACAAGATAATTGTTGGTAGAAATTGTTAAAACCCATCCTCCAAACACAAGATATTTGTATGGTCCCTTATCGAAATATAGAAAGGTTTGTATCAATTTCTTCATAAGTTTGTTTTAAAAGAAAATATAAAAAATTAAACTTCACTTTTTCATAATTTCTCTAAATTTTTATATTTCTATCCTATGTATAAATTATTTTTAACTTGTAAACAAAAATACTTTATTTTTCTTTATAAAAGGTTAATAGAAAAAGTTGGTGATAGCCGGGGTTAAATTTCATGGTGTAAAATATTCCAAATATAATCACATCATGTCAATAATTGTGTTGAACATAATAGTGATTTTTTTTTTTTTTATAAAATATGGAATTGAAGAGATGATTGGCTAAAGAGGAAGGTGATCATAGAAAATTGCAAATCAAGAAACACCCTACAAAGTACACAATATTACCCTCCAAGAAAAGAAAAAGTTGGAAGTCACAAGCCATGACCCCACCAATGATAAATGGGGATTTCATGATTTTGGGTGGGGAAAATTATGGATTGTGCCTGCAAAAAAGAGTGCATGAAGAAAATGGTTTTGACCCTTCTTTTTCACCATGTTTAATGGCAGCAAAAAGAGAGATAGAGAGACAAAAGGTTGTAACTTTCTCCATCTTGCAAAGACAGAATGAGAGGTATACCACCCTCACTTTGAACACCAAAGAGGATAGGGAAAAGGACAGCTGATAAGGGAGCTCAAACTTCTATCATCTTTTACACATGTGAAATTAGAAAAATATATATATACTAAACTTATAATTTACTTTACATATATGTAAACAAATATAATTTAGTTTCTGATATCATTTTCATCTTATACTTTCTTATTCGATGTTTGTGCATGAAGTGTCCACAATTTTAATTTGATCCTTAAATAAATTGAAAAAAATGTGCCATATATGTAGAAGATCAAAATGTGTTACAAGCATAAAGTTTACAAAAGTAATAATACATAAAAACCGTCATATCGTTTGTCTTTCTGGTAAATTATATTATCTATATTTAATTACATTTTTAGAATCATCATGTGTTTATTATTGTTTACTTCCTTGATTTATGTTAAGAAATAGAATTTTAAATTTAATTCAATCTTACAAAATTGATTTGTAAGGTGAATTTTATACTCATATATTATAAATTAGTCTTATATATATCTAGTTGATATAAGATTTTTAACACATATCCTTACACCAAAATATATACATCTCAAACATGAAACTAAATATTAGTGGATGATCCGATAGTGGGTGAAATAAGACACCCAACAAACAACAAAATCTCGCTAAACTAGGCTCTAACTTATAACTCTGATATCATCTTAAGAAATAAATTTTAAGCTTAACTCAACCTTACAAAATTGATATAAGACTCCAACGAAAAGTTTGATCTCTTATTTATTAAAATGAATGCAATCTTATAGGTTATGGGTGAATTAATTTTAGTGTTCAGTATGTTTTTGGTCCATGAACTTTTACATGAAATTAGAATTCGTCCATGTCTCAAACTTTGATATATTTGATTCTCAAACTTTAAAAATGAATAAATATAGTCCTTATAACTCAATTACGTTAAATTATTTTGACATGTCAAATGCATTTTTTTCAACAAATATTGAAGTGGGTACATGTCAAACGGTATAAACAATTCAAATATTAGCATAAAATACGTTTGACATGTAAAAAAATGTAACCTAATTGAGTTAAAAAAAAAAAAAACATGTTCAATTTTAGGTCAAAATTTTGGAACTAAAACATATTTAATCCTTAATTTTAACACTATTAGTCTTGATTAGGAGCAATGTCAATGAAATACTATTTTCGCCAATTAATTTAAAATTGTTGCCACTAATTAGCATACCATTTTGGATAGAATCGGACTATGTGAATCAATATATTTTTTTTATTAATAGTGAAATGAAATTGAACATAGAATAAATAAATCATAAGTAATTAAGCATTACCTATATTTCTCTCTCTAAGTGTCATTTAACATCTTAGATATCTATCTATAAGTTTTTAATAAACAATAGATAAGGTGGTAAACCGTGAGAAGGACCAAATTAGTAATGTTTTACTAGTGTAACATTTATTTAACAATTACCATATTAATTTGTATATAAAAACAAAAGTAAAAGTATAAAGGAATGAGAGACATATGGTGGGTTTAATTCTTTTTTTTTTTCCTAACAAAAGCTAAATGTAACAAATATTGTTTATTTTATTTTATTTTTCTTTATCTATCCTAGTATTTCTTCATCACAAACTCGTATAAAAAGTCAAAATAAAATCTTAATTTGAGTTAAACAAAAAAAATACCTTTAATTGCTTTAGGAAAATAATTGGGTCACATTTCTCTAATTTAAGCATGCGTAGCAACGTTTATGTTATCCTTTATAATATTATATATTGATATGATAATATCAACATTTGGAAGTTTGAAAGTCATATTATATCTTCATAGATTCGTTATTTCTTGGATTTTATTCTATTAATAATAATAATAATAATAATAATAA
>Ga0209589_1001437_pt1 | contig 39331 bp, 25 predicted proteins | sample CowpeawhiteBW_FD_187525 | JGI IMG/M metagenome (GOLD analysis project Ga0209589, IMG submission 187525) | Root nodule microbial communities of legume samples collected from California USA - Cow pea white BW (SPAdes) (version 2) | ecosystem: Host-associated > Plants > Roots > Nodule | place: USA...
AAGAATATATATATATATATATATATATATATATATAACAAAAGTTGGACTTCCTTTTTATAGTATACATAATTGTTACCACGATCTAAGCCAGCAAAATATAGATGCAAGAAAGCGAATCCAATGCTTTTGGTAGACCACACAAATCTATATCAATAATTTTCAAACATAAATTAGCAACATACTCATCGTTGGATAAGAATTTTGGAGTATACATCCATTTTTTATGGACACTAGAATCTAAAAGTTATTCGTTGATATCAAATGAATGGAAAATATGAAGAATATAATTCAAAGTTTTATTCTTTTCTCAATGTTATATGTTCTCATTTAATCTTTAAGTAGTTTATATTTAAGTACTTATTACTTTGGAGTATATATTCTTTTTTTATTGAACACCATAATCTAAAAGTTATTCCATGGTATTAAATATATGGAAGATATGAAGTACATAAATTAAAATTTTATGATTTTCCAACTTACTTTTAATATAACAATATATATATATATATATATATATATATATATATATATATATATATATATATAAGAAGAAGAAGAAGATTCCGTACATAAATTGTTTGTCTACTTTTTGATGATATTTTTAAATTATAATATAAAATTAAAAAAAATAGAAAATATTAAATTATGGTGAAAAAGAGGTAGCTAAATGTTACCAATAAACTACCCTTATATTAGAACAAAAACCTAACTACGTTAACTATAATAATTAAATTATAAGTATTTAAAAGATTTGATTTTATATAATTAATACTTATTACAATATAACTTCAATAAAATAATCAATAAAAAGATTAATTATTTTTTATATAGTAAATAAAATTTATATAGATATCCGTTAGTTTATTATAAACAAATATTACAAAACGAATAAATTGAACCAGTTGACGGTTATTTTATTAGGGTAAATGCATAAAATTTATTTTAATTCATATTTACTTGTTAATTCTTTGAAACAACGGATATTTCTAATAATAAAATATAATTAAATCGAAAGTCGTGGAGAACATATTCATTGTCTAGTGCTGCAACGCCGAATATTCCACACATGGTGTGCTTTGTTTCATTCGACTTTTAATCTATTTATTCCTATTTTTCTTTCTTTCTTTTCTATCACACCCCATTTTGGATTGAAGGATATTATTGGTCTTTTTATTCACATCTCTATTAACTTTTTTATTCATTTTATATTTTTCCTTTAATTTATTTGTATTTTATCTCTCTTTCTTAAAATTAAAAAAAAAAAAGTGGGGATGAAGTTGAACGTTTGACTAATAAGTTTCATATAGATTTATCTATCTAATAAGTTGAACGTTTTCAATGTCTTTTATCATATACAGAAGTCATGATAATTACTATTTTCCAAATAATTTTAGTGATTACTATTTTTTAAAAGGGTTAAATATATTTCTGGTCTCTTAACTTTTATTAAATTTTAGAATTAGTCTAATTTGAAACTTTCGACCAATTTAGTCTTTCATCTTTTGAAATATATGGATTCAGTGTTTTTAATCAAATTTTGTTAGGTTTATTTGATATTTCGTACATATTTTAAGATTATATTTGAGTTGTTGATACTGTTTCACACAATTTTGCTTTAATGTTAAGTCAAATATTATTATGAAACGTGTTTGAAATATCAAATAAACTTAACAAAATTTGATTAAAATGACTAAATTCACGTATTTCGAAAAAAGAATGACTAAATTGGTCCAAAATTTTAAAATCAACTAATTTTAAAATTCACTAAAATTTAAGGGACCAAAAACATATTTAACCATTTCTAACATAATTACGTTATGGTGTGTGCGATTCCAAATTTAGTAGCGAGAGAGGTAAGTGATGATGAACATGAAGGAGAGGAAAAGCACGAAATGAATTTTATTTTATACACACTCATGTATTTCAAAAGATATTTCTGAATTTAGAAATATTTTTCGAAATTTATACCATGAAATACAATGTTTTAAAGTTATGTTCTAAATTGTATATTTTAAAAGGTATTTCTAAATATAAAATTATATTTCCAAATATAAAGTTTGTATTTCAAAAAAATATATTCTAAATTATATATTTTGGAAAATTGTTTTAGATGTAAAAATACTTTTTGAAATATACAATTCAAAACGTAATTAAGAAAAACATTTAAAAACAGTACATTTTGAAAATAATTTTAAATTTGATATTACCTTTAAGAATATACAACTTAAAATATATTTTTTAGAATGCATTTTAAATTACATATTTCGAAATATATTTCTCAATCCGAAATATATTTAAAAAATGCATATCCAAAAAAATGGAGATAAGGAAATATAATTAGAGGTGAAGTTAGTGATGACGCGATTCGGTGACAAGTGACAAGAAGAAGAGAAGAAAGAGTGAAAAATATATTTAGGTTTATTCAATTTTTTAACCGAGGACTTTATGGGGGTGCAAGAAGAAAAAATGAATTACAAGAAGAAATAGTCGAATTTCACTTATAACTTTTGTTTTTGTAATTTAACAATTGGGCTAGTCCAAACTGAGAAGCCCAATATTAGCGGCGTGGCCTTAGTCCCTAATTTTTAGGCTATTGCTTCCTACACACCATAATCACCAGTTGCAGACCCAAAATACCACGAAAAGCCCTAAATACCTTTCACCAATCAAGCATACTATACTACCATTGTCATTGTCGCTTTTAAGGCAAGAAGAGAGAGAACATTGCAAAAGATAAATAAGATAGAAAATGCTCAAGAAAGATAAATAACAATAATGGAGTATATTGGTTAGAATTTTCAATCCACTTACCTATTTTTTGTTTGGTCTGATTAACCTATCAAATTAATAGTCAAAGGTGAGTCAGCCTATCCACTGACCCATTTCTATTTTTATTTATTTTTTTAAATTAAAATAATTAAAAAGATTAAATTTCATGTATTATAATTTGTTAAATATATAAATATATAATATTATTATAATTTAAATCATTAACACTTACCAATAAAATCCTAATTATTAGTTATAATAGAATAATTTAATATATAAATATATTTAATTTTTTTAATTAAAAATATTAATTGATCAATTTAAAATTTAGAAAATGTTTATATAATTAAATATGATTTAAATTTAAATATTCATATATAAAAAAAATTTCATAAATTAAAATTAAAAAAAATGGCGGACAGCTGGACCATTTTTAGGGGGTCAGATTGGCTGGTTTTGATATTTTAATACAAAGTCATAAAATCTAACATGAATATCGATTATATATAAAATTGACGTTGACTTTTGAAGTTAGGATTCTCCCACATGGTAGATTAGTTTAATGCTTTCCTTTTGCTCTTATGTTTAATGTAATAATATAATCATTGAAAAAAGTTAAAGCATCCAAATCACAATAAGCTAAGCTGAGTGAGGGAACACATGAACAACCATTCCTCCATCTATATTCTCAAACCAATCAAGGCTTTTAGAACATTTTCCAAAGCAATAATAATAACAAAAACCTCACCCAAAACACTAGACTCAACACCAATATTTGTTGAGAAACTTTTAAACAAATTACTAAGATTATCCCCCAAGGATACAAAAAAGAAAATTTATCAAACTAGCTTCTCATTTTTCAAATATTTTGTATATAAGGATAATGATATTTTAACCTTTTTTTTTACCTATTTTTAATCAATTATATTAATCATCATTAGCTCATCTATTTTAATTTTTTGTAATGATGTAATGTAATGATCTAATAATGATTGAAATGATGAGTTAAAAGTGAATAAAAAAAATAAGTTAAAATATCATCGTACTTCTTATAATATGTATGAGTACCGAAACTACCACAATCATGAAGGGTGTCTCTCTTGAACAACTAATGAAAGTAATAACTAAGGATATCCAAAGCATCTTCATGGACAAATCCAGCACCAAGATTCCTTCCAAAAATATCAAAGAACAATATTCCAAAATTCAAGCAATGTTATGAGTTGATAACTCAACTAATTCAATCTTTTATATATATATATATATATATATATATATATATATATATATATATATATATATATATTATTTTATCTGTTAACAAAAACATATTTTTTTTAATTATACATTCGTCTTTGTTAAAAACAATATCATATGCATTGTTATACAATTTATTTATGTTAAACAGATTATGCTACAGATCATCTATTAGAAGAACATTGTCAATACTTATTGGACTGACTACAGTTATTCTTCCTTCCGAATGTCACCAAACATCATCAAAGATTTTTTAACTTTTTAGTAAACTTTTTCAAAAGTTTAAAGGTAGTGAAGAGAAGTTCCTTATAGACTTCAGTTACGCAATGTAAATCATTAAAATTTACTTATCAAATTTATCATATGATTAATCAGACATTGTATCAATCATGAGACATTTATGTAACTTCTTTCTTTTCTTCCTTAAATTCTGACAAATCAAAATCTTCTCGTATTGACTTTTCTTAAGGTAAATATTTTAGTCTAAAATGTCTTATATTTTCAAACTCATAATACCATAAATTAATTTAGGTTTAAATATTATTTTGATTCTTTTTTTTTTTTGTGTTCAATTTGGTTCATGATCACATTAAGTTGATTGTTTAAATTATAGTTTTTTGTATTTTATTGAAATAAGTTCCTATTTTTGTTAAATGTATTCAATAAGTTCCTATTTTAGTTAAATTTATTCAATTTAGTATCACTTTCCATTTCATTATCCTTCAACACTGCTACCACCACCACCATCACTGTTGTTGTCGCTACCACCACCACCAAACCAAAACCATCACTATCACCCTACAATCACCACCATCACAAACACAACTACCACCACACTGAAAACACTGTCACCATAAAATCAAATCCACAACCACCATTACTACCACATTAAAACAACAATCACTTCAACCACCACCACCACCACACTAAAATCACATTCACCACCATTACACTAATTAAACCCACAAAAAACAACACTCACGGTGGAAGGGTTTTATGATGGTGAATGTGATTTTAGTGTGGTGGTGAGGTTGGTAGTGGTGGTGGTAATTTTAGTGTAGTGGTATGGTTGTGTTGGTGGTTACAAGGTGGTGGTGGTGGGTTTAATTTGGTGGTGATGGTAGTGACAGTAGTGAAGGGTCATGAAATGGAAATGGAGGGTGAAGGTGAAGATGAGGGTCATAATGAAGTGGTGGGGTTTGAGAATAATGAAAAAATGTCAGATTAAATTGAACAAATTTAATTAAAATAGAAACTTATTTGAATAAAATACAAAAAGTCATAATTAAAACAATTTACATGTGAGTAGTGTCAATGACGAAGTTAAATATAATTTAACAAATCAGAAATCAAATTGAATGCGAAAAAAAAAAAGACCAAATGAAATAAACTTGACCAAAATAACATTTAATCCATTAATTTAATCATTTTATTATTAGTTACTTTATGATGTGTGTAATTATTCATTTGGATAAACTTTCAATTTTCACTAAACATCGTGTCGGCATTTTTCATTTTTCTTCTTCTAATCATGCAAACTCAAGTTAACTTAAAAGCTACATCAAATTATTATTATTATTATTTATTTCTAATTTAATTTAATTTGTTAAACGAAACCCGCCACGCACTTTCAAACGTGGAATTATGGCTTAAAGGGAAAACCCAGGTCGAATGAATGAGTGACACAGGCTGTCGCGTGGGACCTTCTGCACTTTTCGCTTTTTCCCATACATATCTCTTTTCCTTGCTCCCCATTGGTACTCTCAGCTTCTCACCATTGAGAGAAAACCAACTACAATCATTTCAAGTTTCAAGCAACTGATTAAACACGTAGGAGCTTCATGTACACACATATAAGCCATAGCAGGAAACGGATAAGAAAAGAGCATAGGAAGAAGGAAAAATGAGTGTTAAGGTAGCAAAAGGTGGTGGTGTCGTGGTTGGGAAATACGAGTTGGGAAAAACCATCGGAGAAGGAAGCTTTGCGAAGGTGAAGTTCGCCAGACACGTCAACAACGGTAACAAGGTTGCCATCAAAATCCTCGACCGCAAACATGTCCTCCGCCACAACATGATGGAACAGCTCCAGCGAGAAATATCTTCCATGAGACTCATCAATCACCCAAATGTTACTAAAATATTTGAGGTTCCTATCCTACCATAACACTTCTTCCTATATTATCTCTTTCCATGTCTAATTTATCGTCAACTAAATTCATTCAAAATTAATCTTATCCCTAATTTCAATTGTTTTCATAAAAAAATGTTTATAGAATAAGTTGGATGTTTGAACTGAAACTTAGTCATTTTTTACAAAGAATAAATTGCTCTCATGGATCTTAAAATTTATATTTTATGATTAATTATCAATAAGTTCTTTTTTTTTTCTTTATGAACTTCATACGTTTTTTTTTCTGCGTAAACATTGGTTTTTTCAATTGCATCCGAACAAAACTATTTATCTTAAAATAGCTTTTTAGTAAGCTTAGTTAAGCAAAAAATTGATTCTCATTAAAATAAAGATTTCGTTTGTAAAACTCTCAAACTCAGCCTAATTTGTATGTTCTAATATTAACTAGCAATATATAAAAAAAAAGTAGAAAGAAAATAGAAAAATATAAATATAATAAATAGGATTCTTAAACACACTATTTTTAGTATGTTTTTTTTATTAATTAAAATTTATTAAAAAGTATGAAGTCGCGAAAGAGATTTATTAAATACAATGTAAAATTGACGAGATTGTTAGATTTTTATTAAATTTCAATTTTTTTCGTAAAAAGAACGTGTTTCTAATGTTTCTGATAAATAATATAGTATAAAAAGAATTCTAGCAAAGTACTTTAAAAATACTAAAATATGACCACTCTAAAGAACATGTGCATGAATCCAAAAAGAACAAAAAGTATCCCACTATCCTATGAAACATATATACTCTACACGTGATACTGCCGAAATAGCACAAAGTTTCAAACTTTTTCTGTAATTTCAAAGCTAGATCGAATCATCATTACAACCATGCTGACACAAGTTCATGACCAAATTGATGATCTGGTTTAGTGGAAAAACTGTTCAACGTTAATTAATACAAAACACTCCATGGTCCTGAGGGAACTTTAGTCTCTTTTGAAAGCAACTTGTAACCACTGCACCAATTTCTTTCATTAACATTTTTGACTCTTGTGCAAAACTCTTTTTATGAAAGTAACTTTCTGATTAGAGTTTTATCACGCTTAAAACTTTTATCTGATCATTCTTTGAAACTCTTATATAATGTAACTAATGTTTTTCTCATTCTTTGAATCCACTGCATGCATTCACTTTATTCAGTCAATATATGTCCTTTATTAAAGGATAGGTGATGGCAAGCAAAACAAAGATTTACATTGTTCTGGAGTTAGTTGATGGGGGAGAGCTATTTGACAAAATAGTAAGTCTTATTTATTTCTCTTTTTCATTTCGTTTTGTTAATGTTCTTGCATCTGATTACATACATGCTTCTTTGATTTCTAGGCTGCAAAGGGGAAACTTGAAGAAGATGAAGCTAGAAATTATTTCCAACAACTTATTAATGCTGTTGACTACTGCCATAGTAGAGGCGTGTATCACAGAGATTTGAAGGTCTTTCAACTTTTACTTGTAAATATAGATTCATAAGATTGATCAAGATTCAATTTTTTTTATGGCCATCTTCGTTGAATTTTGCAGCCTGAGAATCTTCTTCTGGACTCGAACAGTGTTCTTAAAGTTTCAGATTTTGGATTGAGTACGTACACGCAGAAAGTAAGATATATAGTTTCTTCCTTATTGGATTCATGCACGATTCATTTGCATGTGATCTTAGGCCTAACTTTCTTCAAATTGTTACGTAATATTGCAGGAGGATGAACTTCTCCGCACTGCATGTGGAACACCAAATTATGTTGCTCCTGAGGTATCTACTTAAGGACTTAACTCATTGTAAAATGATACATTGATCTTTAGTCCTTCAAAACTTGCACTAAATTGTATGTTATGTGCCATTTGTATCAGGTGATTCATAATAAAGGCTATGTTGGTTCTACATCTGATATGTGGTCTTGCGGAGTTATTCTCTTTGTACTTATGGCTGGGTTCATGCCTTTTGATGCACCAACTCCCATGGCTCTGTTCAAGAAAGTAAGTTATTTTACATTATTATTATTATTGTTATCACCTATGACATGAGAATTTATCATTATTCATACAAGTCCAAATCTAAAACATTGCTAAAAATTTCAGATTGTCAAGGCAGAATTCTCTTGTCCATCATGGTTTCCACCACAGGCAAAGACACTGTTGAAACGCATTCTAGACCCCAACCCTCAAACGGTTAGCTTCGAATGTTTGCTTCATTTTCTATTGGGTCATTACTATATTATTTTTCTGAGATTGCTTCTGTAATTTACCCTTCAAGTTCTTGTATTTGCGTGTTTCTGCAGAGGATAAAAATTCCTGAGCTCTTGAAAGACGAGTGGTTCAAGAAAGGATACAAACCCACTTCTTTTACTGAAGAGGACCTAAGCGTAGATGATGTAGCTTTCGCCTTCAACGACTCTAATGTACTGATTTTTGGTCAAGTTTGTACTCAACTTCTTTCATCCACGGTGGGAATTCTGTTGTTTATTCGTTCGCTTTGGTTTGTAGAAAAATCTAGTGACAGGAAAAAAAGTGAAACCCGTCTACATCAACGCTTTTGAGCTCATTTCTAGGTCACAAAGTTTCAATCTTGAGAATTTGTTCGAGATGCAAACGGTATGTCAATGATTTGTTATCTGATCATGTTAACGTTTTCATGCTTCTCTTTGTATTTATTCCTTCTGCTTGATGCGTGTTGCGTGTTGCTTGTTGCTTCTCTGTTTTATGTATCTCAACACTGTAGGATGAAGTGAAGCAAGAAACCTGTTTTACTTCACAGTGCCCTGCAATTGAAATTATGCACAAAATTGAAGAAGCAGCGAAGCCCCTGGGATTTATTGTACAAAAGAAAAATTATAAGGTAAAGGTGGATTGATTCTCTTCAATTTTGCTATGCATTGGACATTATTGGTCTGTTGTAGAGTATTGTTTCTTACGCATATCTAAATGCTGCAGATGAAGCTGCAAGGTGACCAGAACGGAAGGAAGGGTCACCTTTCGGTGGCCACTGAGGTACTGAAACATTTGTTCATGATAAAGTCTTTCTTTTTCTTTCTCTTTCTTATTTTGGTCACATGACAGTACAAAAATTAGTCTTTTGATCACAATTACTGTGTCAGAAGAAGAACATAGGAAGCAATAGATTAGATTTTCGTTGACTTCTTTCCAAGGTTCTCTGACCGAAATTCATTGTTTCCACTGGTTTTTGTTGTCAGGTTTTTGAAGTGGCTCCCTCAGTGCTCATGGTGGAGCTGCGAAAGACAGGGGGTGATACACTTGAGTTTCATAAGGCATGTGAAAGTTCTTACGTTTTTTTTTTCTGTCTGTTTTTCTTTGGTCTTGTGATAAATTATGATGACATCCCTCTCTGGTTTATATGCAGTTCTACAAAATCTTCTCATCAGGGTTGCAAGACATTGTGTGGCATACAGAAGAAAAGAAGTGAAGAGTTAAGGTATCATATGAAAGAGAACGTTTTGATGATGTAACATTTTATCCACAACAACCTCTTCAATAGGGTCACTTCTTCAATGATTTGTTTGATTCGTTCATAACTCGGTTATGTTCTGTTTCTAGTGCCACTATCATTCTGTGGTTCATGGAACGCCCAGTGCTTTGCAAAATCTTTGGAAGTGTCTGGTTGGATGTTGGATATGAGAGAAAAATAGTGTGTATATGGTTAAGGAAAAATGTTGTTTCTTCATCTTTGACTATGTATTCTTGAAAAAATGAATACTTTGCACTTAGAGTAGAATGTAAATAGGGAAAAATTAGTAGAAGTAGGACTTGGAGTGTGTATAATACTTGCACTTAGATTTGAGTTATCTGTGTTATTAAACTACTGCACATAATATTCTAACTATAGAAGTTTGCAATATCTTTTTGACGTTTTTTGTAATATTTTTTATTATTAATTAAAATTTGCTAAAAATCATGATTACTGGCATACATCGAAATGTGTAATTTTTAATAAGTTTTCGTTAGTAATAAAGAGTGCTGATTAGCCTTTCTATAAAAAATTATATAGTTTCTTAGTAAATTAATAAAGAAACCTTAAAAATTAAATTAAGTTTGGCGTAGTTACTTTTCGATTCCACATATTGTCGGGTACAACAAAAACATAGGTATATAAGATAGGATTGACTAGAATATTTTTTGTGTTTGGGTGGCATTTATAGACTTCTTTTTCATGGTTGATTGGTAAACTCAATTTTGCTTTAATTAATTTTGAATTGTATTTTGAAAATGATAGTTCACAAACAATTCTATATAAATTATAATTTTAACCATTGTATTCCACACTTCAACTCCGGTATGAAAATTTCTGCTATTTGGTTCTTCCATTAAGTTTGTCTACAGATTAATTAGAGTCAACATGAACAAAAATTAAAATTTATAAATATTTTTAAAAAAATTCAGCAGCATCTTAGTATCTTGATTATCACTAGATTTTATTTTCAATCACTCTTAATTACGACTAAAGTTTCTCAGATGTTATCAATTTAAATAGAATGTATTTAGAAAAAAATTTGCGTTCGGGCTGATTTAAAGTCAAATCAAAACGGATTACAATAATTTTTTTTTTAAAATAAATTACTGGATTAAAAATATTCTATTATTTTTATTATATATTATTATAGATTAAATAAATATTAAAATTATGTTATTAGCGTTAGCCAAATAACGTTAATAAATATTAAAATAAATGAAATTAGTGTCAATTAAGTAAATATTAATTTCATTTATTTTTAATATATATTAAAATTGGTGTTAGTCATGCTAATTTGACATTAACAATTTTATATTTATAAAAATACATTTAAAAATATAGAATACAATAAATCAACACTAATATTTTTTATAAAAATAATAATAATTTCTTTTAAAAGAATTTAATGTCACCAATATTAATACTTTTAGTTATTAAAAGATAATATTGACTTAAAAATTGTTTAAGTCGACTTTGTTGATGTCTATCATTAGTTAAGCGAGCACTATACTACTTGAAATATAATTAGTTTTATTGTTGTAGTAGTATTTATATTTTTTTTCTTAAAGTTTATGTTTATTTAAACATATAAACAATTTTTTATCACTGCATCAAAAGTTATAAATCATTTTTGTCAATAAATCATATTACAAGATGATAATTGATGTATCATGCAACAATCACATATTTGAGTTGGATGGATTAAAAATAAATGTTTTTTTTTTTTAATTTGAGTTGAAATGAACTTTACTTGTTTAACCTATTTGAAAGACTGTTAAAAATGAATTGAAAAAACATCTCTTTATCATTTGTTTTCATTATAATTATTTTTTAGTTTTAATTATATAAGTTGACCTTTTAATTCTTTTAATCATAGAATGTTGTTGGATAACTTTTGAATGATTTCGATATTACTTTTTAAGTTATGATTAATGTTTAATGTTTGGTGAAACCAATCAATCTATTAATTATATGTATATATATAGTGGATTAACTATTTTTAGTCCAAATCATGATAAATGGATTCACTTTCATTTCCTAACCAGAACGCGGTTACAAAATAATTGTTGCACTTAAATTAATTGAGCAAGTGAAGCCGTGTGGCTCATGATTACGATCGCCATTATTTTCAAAGACATTCATTGAATTGGTTTGTAGTTGGAAGAATGTGATTCATGGATGAAGAAGCAATGGACATTATGACCCAGAAGTTCTAATCTCACTTGCTAACTGAGTAAAAAAACTTATATGGTTTTTTGTAGTATTGCATTTATGTTATTGGGACCATTATCAAGTTGCACTATTGAACGGGGTCATACTCCTCCAACTAACCCACCACTTTCAAGTATGACTTGTTTTCGTCCATGCACAAATCATAGAGTCATCAAATTATAAACTTTTTTATGTTGAATTAAAAATTATAAGGAAATATAAACATAATGTGATAAATTAAAATAAGATTTCAAACTCTGAGATTGAAGATAGCCTAACCCTTGTGAACCATTGGGTCAAAATTTATTACATTTGTGATCGCAAGTTCACCTATTTTAAAATCAGTTGACCAGCAACTTCAAAGTATGTGCTTTGTGGCAAATAAAAGAGTTGAACAAGGTCGGTGAACTACATGCACCATATATGTATGGCTGTAGCATGTAATCCACGTTTAGTTATCAGAGTCATAGTTTTCCAATGGATAAGAATCTGAATGTATGAAACACTAAGTGCAAAAACAAATGGATCTTCAGTATGACCACTAAACGATTCGTAGCCATAATGTTGGGGCCAATTATTTACGAAAAGACATTCATGGTGTGTCAGAAATTTCAACCACACAACATACAAATAAAAAAGGTAAAATTAAACTGAATAGAACCAGCAACATAGAAAATAACGAACTACACTGTACTATACGAATGCACTGTTATCTTCGACTAATGTATCCCAAAATTTCACAGTTATGGGTTGATTATGTCATTTCAATTTTTCTTTGTTGGCGTAAACCACTTCTCCACCAACTTAGATACAAGATAATGCCTCATTTCAACACAACTTTACCTTAAAAAGTGAAACAGTTTCCGAAATCCACCGTCCATCACCAAACTCATAACTCCCACTTCTGGCTTTGGCTCAATAGTTTGAATCATTTTAGATCAGCTACTTTCGATTTCTACCACTGTTCCCCCAACTTTCTCCAACTTTGTTGTTTGTTTGTGGTAGGATGCACGATTGAATCATAGTATTTTAGAAGAAAAAAAACGTGCACAACAATGAAATTTCTATTAATCTATTTGGAGACTGTACAAAAAAACACTGCACTTAACTGAGAAAGACCCAGAAACAAATTGAATATGGATGAGTAGATAATAGCAAATCATGGTTTTAAGATGGGGTTGAGGTTTTGACAAGATAGCACAAAACAAAACCATTAATTGTTCCATGATGACCAGCCACCAACGACTACCGGCCTTCCATCAATCTTCCAAATTTCACCGTCTCCTGAACTGTCTGTCCAAAACAACAATATCTGCACCCAAAATAGAGACCAATTTCATTTTTCTTTCTTTTCGGTCTTGTTTTGTTTTGTTACACATTTGCGTGTTGAGACCCCGAAATTTGTTTCACATGCATACGCCAAAGGTTTTATTGTATAAAAAACAAATGGAGAAAAAAGGGAAGAACAGACACACACGTGATGACAGCCCCGTTTGTTTAGAGAATATCTCACAAAGTCAAATTACGCTAGAAATATTTATTAGCAAAACCCAGGTTCAAGTTAAGATGAGAAACACACGATATATTGGTTTTAAATGAGAGTTTGGTTTGAGAAAGTTGTTGAGCGATATATCTAACCCTTTTCAGAACTACCTCGCACAAGATTAATTACCAAGTGATGAGAATGAAGGCTTGGTAGCTACTATTATTACATTGGCTTACAATGTTTTTTGATGACTGTTTCAGGATTTTGTTTTTGTTTTTTTCCCCAAAGTGCAATAATGGTTCAGCTTCCTCCTAAAGCCACACCCCTCTAGTCTCTGCTTTATAAGCCAACCAAAACCCACCACTTCCACATCAAAATCTCCCAAACAAAACACACAATATAGAGACTATGGGTGGCGATAGCATAGACATGGACAGGGAGAGATTGACGGCGGAGATGGACTTCAAGGACTCATCTTCCGCCGTCATCAGAATCCGCCGCCGCCTCCCGGACTTCCTTCAGTCGGTGAAGTTAAAGTACGTGAAGTTGGGATTGGGATACGGTTACTCATGCAACGCAGCCAGCATTGTGATGTTGGCCGTCACCCTTCCTCTCTGCTTCTCCCTCACCGGTCTCAAACTCTCCAGGCTCTGCTCCCACCAGCTCGACGCCGAGACCGTGGCGGTGGCTTCCGCTGCGCTCCTTTCCCTCGCCGCTCTCCGCCGCTGGAAGCGCTCGGGCGCGGTGTATCTGGTGGACTTCGCGTGCTACAAGCCGGAGAAGGAGCGGAAAATCTCGGTGGAGTCCTTCCTGAAGATGACCGAAGAGAGTGGGGGTTTCGAGGAAGAGTCTCTTCAATTCCAGAGGAAGATTTCGACAAGAGCGGGTCTCGGCGACGAGACTTACCTCCCCAGAGGAATCACTTCCCGGCCGCCAAATCTCTGCATGAGCGAGGCGCGTTTGGAGGCGGAAGCGGTGATGTTCGGCGCGTTGGACGCGCTTTTCGCGAAAACCGGCGTGGAGCCGAAGGACATTGACATTCTGGTGGTGAATTGCAGTTTGTTCAACCCCACCCCTTCTCTCTCCGCCATGATTGTGAACCACTACAAGCTGCGGAGCAACATCAAAAGCTACAACCTTGGCGGCATGGGATGCAGTGCGGGACTCATCTCCGTTGACCTGGCCAAAGACCTTCTGAAAGCCAACCCCAACTCCTACGCCCTGGTGCTCAGCATGGAGAACATAACCCTCAATTGGTACTTCGGCAACGACCGCTCCATGCTCCTCTGCAACTGCATTTTCCGAATGGGCGGCGCCGCCGTCCTCCTCTCCAACAAGCCTTCCGATCGGTCGCGATCTAAGTACCAGCTGCTCCACACCGTGAGAACCCACAAGGGCGCCGACGACAAGCACTACAACTGCGTGTATCAGAAAGAGGACGATACCGGAAAAATAGGGGTGTGTTTGGCGCGGGAGCTAATGGCTGTGGCAGGGGATGCTCTGAAGACAAACATAACAACGTTGGGTCCGATGGTTCTGCCTTACTCGGAGCAGTTGATGTTTTTCCTGTCACTGGTTCGGAGAAAGGTGTTGAAGATGTCGGGGGTGAAGCCGTACATTCCAGACTTCAAGCTGGCCTTCGAGCACTTCTGCATCCACGCCGGCGGAAGAGCGGTGTTGGACGAGTTGCAGAAGAATCTCCAGCTGAGCGAGTGGCACATGGAGCCCTCCAGAATGACGCTCCACCGCTTCGGCAACACCTCTAGCAGCTCCCTCTGGTACGAGCTTGCCTACACCGAGGCCAAGGGTCGGGTCGCCAAGGGGGACCGGGTCTGGCAGATCGCATTCGGGTCGGGTTTCAAGTGCAACAGCGCCGTCTGGAAGGCCATGCGTGACATGCCCAACTTAACGGAATGGCGTGGCAACCCCTGGGACGATTCCGTCCACAATTATCCCGTTAATCTTTCCTCCACTTCTTAATTAATATCTCTATCCATCAACACAATCGTAATTAATTGCTTAATCAACTATAATTACAATAATATTACTATACACTCCCCTTGCCTTCAATTTCTTCATTAGCTTCATCTTTTCTTTCTGCAACTTTAAATATGGAACATTCCCAAAAATACGTATTTGTACACACTGCACTACCACATCGTACAAAACAACATTGTGGGAATTCCAGACCAAAAAGCGTGCCATTTTGTATGACTGGTCAAATGATAAATCAAAGAGAAAGAAATGGAGGAAAATTTGACGGAATCGCGTGGAAAGTAAATGATACATACATACATACATATAAATTCGTGTAATTGGTATTTCTCTTTTATATTTTGTCTCGTAATTTAAAAAATTATATCAATAAGTTGGATAATAGTTATGGGATTAATGGCCATCCTGATTTGTGTTGCGTCATCATTGATTACAAATTCTTAACAAAAATGGTGCCTAACCGTTTCACATTCTTTCTGCAAATCCAAATGCGTTTGCATTGATCAATATTTCCATACGTAGACGCAATCAGCAACTAGGGTACACTAAATAAAATGGCTAATTTATTCCTTTTTTAGAAATTCTAACTCAAATTTTTAGGGTTCTGAAACTAGTTTGTAAATGTGATTTAAAAGTAATCAAACTAATTTGGTCATCATTGTATCAAATGTGATACGTGTTATTTTAATTTGAATGTTTTTTTCTTTAGAAGTTTTTAAATTTAGTGGAAATATAACAAAAAAAAAGGGTAAATCAGCACTAGGCACAAAAGTATATCACATTGGATATTCAAGTTATGTCGGACCTTACAACTTACTTTCTTCCAGACCAACAACATAGTAATAAATTGGTAATAATGATGGTACTTTTAAAACTTTTAATGTGCCAAAATATTTGAGTACGAAAACTTTTAAAAATAGCTCGTAATTTCGAGGACTTTTTTTACTTTTATATGATCATCGACCAATAGCATAAATAAAAAAAAATTTAATAAAGATGTTAAACCAATCTCAAAATCATTACCTTGTGTTAGGAGAATGAATTTCAACAATTTTAAGAAATTAAAATGCATACTAATTGAATTATTTATAATTAAATTTTCTTCATCTTTTAAATAAGTAATTTGGATAAAGAAATTGAAATATCTTATATTTTAATTTTTTGTTTAGATAAAATAATTTAATTTATATTTTACGGTGAACACAACTCTACCTTTTAACTTAGCTTGACCTCAACTGCTTTGACGTAGGTCAGTTCGACCTTGGCACAATTTGAATCAATTCGATTTCAACTGACTCTGCCTGAGTTGACTCGACTCAACCTTTAACTAAGATAGATTAGTTTAAACCTTATTTCTAAACAAACTCAACTCAACCTTCATCTCAGACCAACTAGACTCGAACTTCGGCCAAGGCCGACTTAGCTCAAAACCATCTCGTCTAGACCTTCGGTCCAATCCAATTCGACTCAAACTTTGGCCTAGGCTGACTCGACTCAACCTTTGACCCAAATCTCAGCTTAACCTGCAACACTGAAGACTAGGCTCAACCTTCAACACGCACCGACTCGGTTCATATCCATCTCATCTCAACCTTCAACGAACTCGATTCGACATTTGGTCAAGACCGATCCAACTCGACCTTCGGTCCGAGTCGACTCAACTTTCAGCCCTATCAAGCTCGATTCAACTTTCGACCCGACCAACACAACTTGACCTTCGATCGTGCCATCTCAGCTCGACCTTTAGTCTTGATTAGTTCTGCTCGACCTTCGACTAGTTCTTCAAGTCAGACATGCTCGACTCAACCTTCGATCCGAACTGAGTCACATCAATCTTCTGTCTGATCGACTCAACTTTTTATACATGTAAAGAAAATTTTTCCACTCAAAAAACTTAATGAAAGTGTGAGCAAATAATAATATGTATAAACAAGTTAGTATTAATGTAAACACTAAATTCAAAAGAAATTCTTTTTTGAGTGCTTGTAAAAATAATTCATCTACTAGATAAATAAAAGTGTAGTTCTTTGGATTCTTCTAAATAGCTTTTATTTTATAGTCATAAGTAACTTTGTGCACTAAATTAGAAATAACATTGTTTACTCATGGTTAATCTCAGGAGATCATAACATATAACCGATAGTAACATATAACTTTATTTGTAAGTTAAAAGTGACAATAAAAATACTTATAAATAAGTTTTGTTTACTAAATTTTTTTACAATTAATAAAAGAAAACTTCATAGAACCTATAGAACCTAAGTTAAGTTAAATCAATATAAAATAAATTATTTATTACTATACATAAGATTTTAGTTATTTTTTCTTAACAATCACTCAAGTATTTGTCAAAATATAAAATCTAAGTTGAGTTAAATCGATATAAAATAAATTATTTATTAGTGTATACAATTTTAGTTATTTGTTCTTAATCGTCACTCAAGTATTTGTCAAAATATGATGAAATTATTTTTCAAAGTTATCAAATGATCTCTATCGATGTTTAATAGACCTATATACTATACGTTTTTATAATATATTTTATTAGTTTTATTTAAACCCTTCTTTCTAAAACTAAAATCTTTCGTTTCAAAACCAACCTCAAATGATAGAAGTATAAAAGTAAGATAAACAAAGAGAAAGATTTCTTATAGAAACCCATATATACCATCATCGTACCTAATCATATACTCCAATACATCAACCTATTGATGTTAATTCCTTTAATCAATCTTGCACATGAATGGATTTGAAAAATGTTAAGATTAAAAACTATAATTTAAACATAATAATCTTAAATTATATAAAACATCAATAAAAATTTAAAAACAAAGCAAGTTAAAAATCCCTATGGATATAAAATAAAGTCAGATTAAAAATTTAAGAACTAAAGCAAGTTAAAAATCCCTATGGATATAAAATAAATATTTTCAAATATAGACTAAAATGTTATGAACTAACATCAATAAGAACAAAATAAAAAACACAGATTCATGTTATGAACTAAAGAAATAAGGACAATTGGCATTCTATAGACCACAAAGAGCATGAAAGTAATTGAAAGGTCTCTCTGACCAAAAAAAGAGACACATATGGATTCAAAATTTTATCGTAATTTTTTCAAATATAAAATGGAGATTTTATTTATTGTTTATGTTTTAATTTTTAAAATTTAACAATGATTTTTTATGTTTATGAATTTTTATCTTTCCAAAACTCTATGTAACATCATCAACATGTCTAATATTCAAATCTTTGGACACTTGTTTCGTTAAGATCCTGTGACTATAAATGTCAATGAAGTTCACTTCAAAAGAAAGCAACATTAAAATAGTTTTTATTTGCAAACTTTATTTTTATAAAATAATATAATTCGAAACAAAGAAGTGTGTGTGAGTAAAAGAGAAGAGAGAAAAAAAGATGTGGTTTTGCCCAAACCACGCCACTCCCTTTGAGAGGGTTCTTGTTCCCTCCATCTCCGCCACCTCGTGGCGGAGCCACGGCGTCTCCGCCACCGCCAACCAAAAAGGTGGGAAATTGGGGCACACCCTTCTGGGCGTTATCCGTTCCGATTCGACTCCAATAACGAAACTAACAGAAGAACAAGGAAAGATGAGTGGGTCAGATGTACTTTGGGCACTGCAGAGAGCGAGTGCTCGGAAGAAGAAGAACAGGAAGAACAAGAAAGAGTATCGGAGGGACGAATCCTCTGTGGCCACTCTCACCGAACAATCTGCTGTGGATTACACCAACGTTCGTCCACTCTCCATAAATGCAAATTGGGCTGCTAAATTGGAGGACTTGGATAAACGTCTTCGTGAGCTTTCTGATACAATTTGATTTCTCTGTTATTATTTACATACAAGATATATTTTTTTTCTTCCTCTGATAATAATTTAACATAGTTTGCTTTTAAATGGTTGCTTAATTTTGGGTCATGTGCGTGCTTTTGCTTGAAGAGTGGAACTTTGGTTTTCAGTATTATACTAAACGGATGGAGTAGCTATGAATTAGCAACTTGGAAGAATATTATTCTGGAATTTTTAATTTTAAAGATAAGGGCATATTTAAATTGCACACTGAGAAGCTAAAGATTTGATTTTTCATGCTTGCCTGGCTTTTTTCCACTTGCAAAGAAGTTGGGTTAATAATCTTGAAAAGTTTTCTTGTAATGAATGTTTGATGCTCAACAGTATTACTTAATGATATTATAAGTATGATCCTTTAATACATATATGAAAAACTGTTTTGTGTTCATGCAGCACTGAACCATTTTTCAATTATATTCTTGACTTCCTGTGTTCTAAATTGTAATTAAGAGAAAAAGATGAAACTCCATTAAATGGCATTGTTCTGGTGGGGTACGAAGCCAATTTTTTTTATTTTTGAGTTGACTGGTTAACTTTTTCCGCAAGATATGAGCGTTTTGGGGAATGGAAACTTCATTTCGTTTTCAAATCTTATGGACAGATTGTATTGTACTGTAGAATGCTTATTGGGTTACCATTACAATAACTTGTATATATATATATATGTCTATATAAGGAGAGGAAAGAAAGATTGCTTGTAACAAACTTCATCTGTAAAACAATAACCTCTCTGATAGTTGTAAAGTTGTATACTATATTTCTAAAAAAGTCTTTTGATCAGTTTACCGTAAACTACTGAAATTGACTCCTTTTTAAATCCTCCATTTGATGAGTTCAGAAGTAATATGCCTCTTAAGATTGAGATATTCTCTCCCTAATCAACAAAATGAAATAATGCACAGAAGTAAAACCAAAAGCATGCATCGATGATGTTTTTTCATTTCTGGGGATCAACGATCTCAGATGTTGTCGCAGATTTAGCCCTTCACCAAAACAATTAAAAGGGCAATGCTAAGATATAAGAAATTACTTTAAATTCTGCAGACATCAATGCACATACGTGAAAACAAGCCAAACGCGTAGTTCTTGAGTGGTCCAATTTTCTCGTATATGCTTCTCCTTGAATTAGTTGGATTTATTTTATTGGTTGATTTTTACATGGTTTGAATTTGATCGAATGCATTTCATAAATGGCAGCGCTGTAGCGAGTTAGCATTGATTAACACTGCTAAAAGTACTACTCCATTTATGAAAACTGCCACTAACAGATAAGGACTGTTTGGGTTATATGAAAAAATGCGAGAAAACAGGTAAAGTTTTTCTGAAGCCAAATTAACACAATTTTCTACTGGCTGTCAATAAAAAATTCCAAGCATTACAAGCAGAAAATATGACAATTACTCCGCTGTGACTCATCTAACAGCAGTAGGCACCATCATTAAAAAAGTTAAATAGAATATCACTGGTCCTAATCCTAACTTTCTCTTCATATTTTTTCTTTTTCCCCTTTCATGGGATAGGGATTGTGTCAAAATGTATAGCAAATGAATTACAAGTCCCTGCTTCCCAAAGTCCCCTCACCACCAAAAGACAGTTAGGGGGCAACAGACAGAATCGCATTAATCTGTCTCTTTTATATCCCTAATAGGGTCGATACCTTCTACTACGATTCCCTTCATCATTGCCACTACCACCACTGCCGCCGCCGCCGCCACCACCACCTCCTCCTCGCCCTCCCTGCCCACTTGGACCATTACTCCGATCACTTCTGCGAGGCCGGCTAGGTGGCGCTTGTACACCAGGTTGTTGACTGCACCATATTACCATTATCAACATCACTTATTTTACCAATTTTCACAATTCAGTTCAATATTAACTAAATAAACATTACTCCATAACATACAATATAAAATTAACGGTAAAATTCTGAGAACATTTTATAGTAATGATGATACATTAATATAATTTTTATACAATACCAATAATTTAGAATTACCATTTTGCATAATTGCCAATGCAATTTTAAATTAAATTGACACTTGCGTATATTGATAATATTTTCATATCAATCTTACATGGGTTACCACACTAGTAATATCAAATATAATGAAACGAAACCATGAAAATGAATTTGCAGAAACTTACAGGACATAGCCAATTCGACCGTCAGGTAATACCATTGGAACCATTTGCATCCCTGCTGGCATTGGACCCCTACCATATATCATTGGCTGCTCACACATGCATAAGAACCCACAGAGATCCAAGCGGATTAGAACAAAGGATAAAACACGAAACAAAGACATCAGATATACATATACATTGTAACTCAGTAAATACCTGTTGATAACCACCACCAACACCATATCCAGCCCCTAAAGAGCCATAAGGATTTCCAGAAAAGTTACCATACGCAGGATGAGGAAGATGGTTTGGATGCAGCCCAGGATTGTAGCCGTACCCTCCATCGGGTTTTTTATCAGCTTGAGGCTTGGCAAGAACAACTTCAAGAACTTGGCCTGCAGTTCAAATCCATTAAACACCGAGTATATTCAAAGTACTTCTTTTACTGACAAGTGATAGCTGACACTTGTTAATGATTTTTATGCATAGATAAGTGAGATACTCCTAAATCTCTTTTTTTGTATAGAAATTCAATTAAAGGAAAATATAATTAGACAAACATGAAGGGACAAATTTGGCTTATTACAATAGTATAAAACATATACCATCAATTTCATATTTCTCAGTATCTTTTACAGCTTTCAATGCACTTGATCTCTCTGCATAATGAATGAAGCCAAAATCGCGTTTTCCTCCAGCTTTGCCAGGTGGCATGACCACTTTTGTTACTTCTCCATGGCGACGGAATAGTTCCTTCAGTTGTTCAGTGGTAACATTCTCTGGTATGTTCTTGACGTACAGAGCTTTAACCTGAAAATGCCAAAACAAAAAAGGTTCGAAAGCAAAACTCTAATTAACTAATGTTCCCTGTAGGCGCAAACCCTAAAAAACACATCAATATAAACACCGCATATCAACATTTATGATGCTTTCGATGATCAACATCAGTCCCTTTTTTAAACAAAACCATCTTTCTCTAAGTGTCAGTCATTAATTTTACCAAAACAATGATCCAGAGTCTAGAAAGTAAAGACACTTAAATGTTTCTGATATCTGTAGATTTCACGTCAAGGAAAGATCGAGGCACATGGCAAGGAGCAGAAAAATTTGAGATAGAAGGGATATGAGAAGAAACCCAAAGTGATCGAAAGTGTAAATGTTTTGCTTACAGAAACAAGGATGAGCTTATATATGCCAGAAAACTAGCTTCATAATTGCCAGTACTTAACTAACAACCAAACTAACCAACTAAACATGTGGTAATAGCTCCTACCAACCTGAACAATAGACATTACAACCTAGGGATTTATAATACAAGCCATGAGAATAAGAAACAGCAATGTCCAAGAAGCATAAATCAGAAGTCTTCAACAAGTGTATAGGTAAACTTAATCTTACTCTTACACCACTACAGTACTTATTAAAGCATATTGGAACTCTTTGGGCCACCATATTGCGGGAACAATAATCTAAATTCCAAACTGAGACAGAGACTTTAATAAGAAAAAGCATAAGCTGAAGTCAAAATTGAACACCTAAAGCAGTTTCAAACCAACACCATATAAAATACGCAGATGAATTTGAAGATTCTGACAGTCACGCATGGAAAATATATCGAATAGGAATATCTGAAGAAATGAGTAAAAGTTAAGATGATCTATATCAGTTGAATGAAATTGACAGAAGAACTATTCTATGCTAAGTGTTTCCCTTCACAAGGGACTGCCCCTTTCTTACAACTGAACACTTGTGAAATTCTCTCCAAATTCATATTCCTGAATGACCCTCCCGATCCTTACTACCTCCATATATTTAACTTATTCTCTCCGACAAATCAACTGCTGTAACTGTCCCTACTCAGCGAGACTTCTAAATTGTGATAAGCCCTGACCCCAAAGTAAAGTAAACTAATCTCCCCATCAACTTTTTATAACCAAAAAAGAATGTTATTAGAGCCAGTTTTTCACTTTACTTTTTTTTTCTCCTTTTTGAGGAAATGATACAACTTGCTCAAATTAACAGTTAAAAAATGCATGCTCGGAAAATCACTGAACCTAAATCACAATATATTTCTCCAACAGCGAATAGGTCTTCCTATATGCTGAGATCCATGTTAAATGCATAAAGAAACTTGAAAATACCCATAGGATTGAGTTCTTCAGTGTGAGAAGGAAAAGGAGGAAAAGATAGCAAGAGAAGGGAAGAAGGGATACATGTCCAATCCAATCAAACCCTCGATGCAATGATAGAGAAAGCTATAAGAAACTTCTCATTTCCATTCCACCATAATTGTGAAAATTACCTGTGAAGAAGCCGAATGATCAGGAGAGTTCTTTGGATCTGCCCATGTGACAGTGGGGGTATTGCCATCCAGCTTAAAGCTTGCATTTGACATCTTTTGCCGTGAATAATCAGCACATGCATTATTGTAATACAAAACAAAAGCAAATCCACGATTCCTACTTGGATTTTGAGGGTCCTGATAAAAACAAAATGGAGAGGGAATAAAATATTAGCCCTGACAAAAAGTTTAATGTAAGCTAGTAGCACAGCCACGGGAGACTGAACCTTTATGAGCTCGATGTTTTCAACTCCAGGACCAACTCCTTCAATGACTTTCCTAAAGTCATCTTCCGTCCAAGTTTTTGGAACATTACCAATGAATAATCTGTGTTTGGTTTCAGAAAGTGAACATCTCAAAGTTTTACCCTGAAATCAAGACAATTTTTAAAACCATTCACCAACATTGGATTCTTAATTGAAATATGTCTTGAAAACAAAAGATAGACAACGAGACTTTTATGGAGCACCGTAATACCTTAAATTCCCTGCTATGTATCTCCTCGATTGCCTTTTGTGCTACCTCTTTTGTTTTAAAAGCAACAAAGGCATAACCCTTGTTCTCACCAGTGTCCCTGTCTTTCATTAATCGCACCTGAAAAGAAACAACAAATAAAAATCTTACTAATAATCCCAAATTTTCCCATCTGCAGAAAGGAAAGTTTATAGTATCACTACATAAATTTATCAAGGCTCACCTCAAGAATGTCACCCATCGGCTCGCACAAATCCCTTAAATCATCTTCACATACATCCCGGGGAAGTCCACCAATAAAGACTTCGGAACCGTGAGGTGGAAGGGCAAGAAGTTCGTCATGCTTCTCTTTCTCATCTTCATCAATGAATGACGGTTTTTGATCATCATCACCAAATTCAGTGGCAATGTCACTTTTTTCTGCTTCAGGTAATTGATCCTTCCCACCAACCTCAGCTGTTGAGTCCTCATATTCATGTTCCTCAACACTACCTTCAGCATTTTCATCTTCACCTCCATCAACTCCATCGTCATCTATTTGTTCTTCAACATCATCATCAATCTCTTCCATGAAATTTTCCTCATCAAGGTCCACTCGCTCGTCAATTTCTGCACCTTCTGACATGATTGGTTCAGCCTTTTGTCATGAACAGCTGAATACCTGCAGGTTTACACATTAATCACAAAATCTGTACAGAACTTTAGGATTTACAGGACACCAGCTTTAGGTAATTGTTTTTTTTTTTCAATGGGGAAATTTTTTTCTAGGAATGTTAGAGCGGTGGTGACAGAGGCATAATGCCAGACAGAACCACATAAATCACCAGCAACATCCCTAAATTGCTTTCATTTGGCCAGTGGGCAACTAAATTGAGATCCTAACCTAAGGGTCGTGTTTGAGAACAAAATTTGGGAGGGAAGGGAAGGCATTTGAGGAAGGTTTATATTGGTTGGGTGCTTTTTAAAATGGGGGAAAGAAAAGGGTTTGGAGAGTTTTTAAAACCCTCTAAAACCCTATTTCCTCCAATTTGAGGCATTACAAGAAATAAAATAAAATTACTCAATAATCCCGGAAAACTTTTGCAAATTCGGGCTCATTCATGTTCTCTCTGATTTATAAGCAAGATGTAGAAACTCTCTCTCTCATCCATGTTTATCTTCTCAGCACTGGGAACCTCCGTCTTAGCCCTCCTACTCACTGGTGATTGCAATTAACAATAAGAGTCAACATCAAGTTTTCCTGCATGCGTAGATGTGGATATGGGAATGGACATAGTAGACCTGGTCCTTGGGGATCTGAATGACATAGGTTCCCACTGGCAGCAAGATCATTCACACAATCGAGGAGGATATGTGGATATTTGTAAATCAATGACACTATCAAATGTGAGTATTGAGGACTTTCCCTCCTAATTGGGAGAAAATTGAGGCCTAATTGTTGGTTATTGACCTATTTCAGTTCTAGTTCTACACTATGAGAATGGGCAATCGGGGAAATTCAAATATTTTAATAGAAATCTGTATGCAGACAAAATCTTGTTTGTCCAATGCTGGGAAACAAGAATGACAAGAAATTGAATCGGCTATTAACATTAAACAAGACAAAGAAGCAGACACGTAAATCTGGGTGATATAGAAAACCCTGCAAGGTTAGGTTAGGGTTAAACCTCCGATGTGAGTAGGAGAGGAGATAAGAGGAGTACAGAGCAGAGAAATGTGACATACCAAAGAGAAAGATGGTTTGTTGGTAGATTAGGGGCCGAAAATGGCGATATGGGAAGGGTTAGAATTGGATCGAAAGAAGAGGTGGGGCGAAGAAAAAGAGGCATATTTATGATGGAAATGGAAAAAGGAGAGATTTTGGATAGCGTACCAGTGCTATTAAATGAAGGGTTTTCGGATTAGCTTCTGAGTGGGTTTCGGTTCTGTGATTCTTCTTCTTCGTTTCGTTCTCACCCTTCTTCCTGTACACACAGAGAAAGAGAGAGAGAGAGACAAAGACTGAGATGTGTGTATGTGTTTATCTGCCAAACCCTCTCTTTTCAGATGCCCCAAATAGACAATGATATCAAATGGTCGTTCTCACTTTATTCATTTGCACCCCCCTCTCCACTAATTACCAATTCCCACGTGTCCTATTACTCAATAATCACCTTTTAATATATCTTACCTTAAATTTAAATTTCCTTATTATATATATATAGTACTGGTAATATTACTTATTATTATTTTTATTTTATTATATTAGACGTATTATTATTATACCAATGCACTTATGTATGTTCATTTTTCTTTATAATAAAAAATAATGAAATTAAAATTATAAAATAAATATAAATAATTTTTTATATTATAATTATAGATAATTTTTATTTATTTTGTAAATTATTTTTATTTATTTTGTATATAATTTTTATTTATTTAATTAAAAAAGTAGTTAAATTTAAAAAAAAATTAAATTTAAAAAATTAGTTAAATTTAAATAAAACAATAACTTGAAAAATAAAAGTGAAAAAAAAATAGACAAAAAAAAAGAATCATCTTTATATTTAGTTATAGACTAGCGTGCGTTACCGTGTATGTGGTGTATTTTTTAAATGTATATAATATTATATAAGTAGATAAAGATATTGTAATATTAGTAACTTAATATACAAAATAAATTTATATTTATTAAAAAAAGTTAAATAAATAGAAAAAAAAGAAGAAAATGTGAAAAAATTAACTATTATAATAATTTTATACAAAATATGTAAAAATAGTTGTTAGTCTTTAAAAAATAAATAAATAAATAATTATATTATAAAATTATAATTGGGAATAATTAATTATGAACACACAACAGAGAAATATATATATATATATATATATATATATATATATTATATTATTATTATTATTATCCATAATTATATATAAAGAAGATTATCTATTGTGTCCATAATTATTTACTTTTAATTGACCTTTCACAATAAAATTATTTACTTTTAAAAACTGTTATTTTTGCAAGTTTCTTGTAGAACTATTCTAACTGTTATCTGTTTATTTTAAATTCATTAATGGTTATTTTACTTTTTTTAGAAAACATATATTTACTTTGGATATTAACTTAATGATATTACAATATCATCATCTACTAATATAATTTTATATATATTTAAAAAATGTGTATAGTCGCAGTTGCTCATGTGTTTATTGTGTTTATGCTAATAATAACAACAACAATAATAATAATAACAACAACAATAATAATAATAATAATAACTATTATATATATATAATTCTTTTATTTATGTCCACAATTATTTATTTCTAATTTATCCTTTACAATAATTTATTTTTTAAAACAACAAACAATTATTTTTACAAGATTTTATAAAACTATTCTAAGTGTTATCTTTTTCTTTTTTTCATTCAATAACAATTATTTCCTAACTTTTTCTTCATTTATTGCACTTTGTTTTTAGAAAACATAGATTTACTTTGTATATTAACTTAATGATATTGTAATATCATCATCTACTAATATAATATTATATATATTTAAAAAAATTTAAAAATATGTACAAACAAATACTATGCCGTAGTACTTAGGTTTACACTAATATATACATAGAGGATTTCCTCTTTTTTGTACACATTTTATAATTTCAATTTTATCTTTTATATTATTTTATTGTTAACTAACTTTTAATCAATAACTGCTTTGTTGATTTTGTTTTCTAAAATGTCATGGGTTTCAATTTGCTTTTTTTTTTTTCATCATTGTATTTATAGTTTTCAAGATAATATTCTTGTACCTTTTACTATTACTTCCAACTGTTATTTCTTAAAATTAAAAAATACAAACACATAGATAATATAGTATATATGTTTTTGCATATATATATATATATATATATATATATATATATATATATATATATATATATATATATATATATATATAAACTCATAATTATGTTGTCTAACAAATTATGCTAACAAAATTAAAAAAGTGAGTTAACGTGACATTACACTTTTTATTTCATTTTTAAGGATACATAGTTACATCAATAATCAAATTTAATCGTCACCACTTTAATTACTTTATTTAAAGGTTTATATCTTTATTGTTAGTATAAAAGATTTTGATGCATGAAAATTTGATGAAAATATTACATAAAGACTCGATGAGGACTCGATAGATTGATGAAAACTAGAAAATATGATGTGTTGATCAAGCTTGATATGTGTTTAATCTGGATAACAAGTGAAGATATTGAAAATTAGAGATTGGAGCTTAACATGGAGACAATTTGACATAGAATAAGTGCCTTGTGTTTGGTTGTAATCTTTTATTCTAACAAAAGGTTTTTTAACAAGTTAATTGCCTAGTTGTTATAGTTCTGTTATTAACATATTTAATCAGCTAAATTATCATTCAATCAGCTAATTTCACTTAAGTCAAGTGAAATCGACATATTGAACAAATAAATCAACATGTTGAATATACTATATATTTATATATATATATATATATATATATATATATATATATTTTAATATTATGTGGAAATGTTTTTACAATGTTTTGAGTTTAATATAAAGATGGATTATGAAAAAATAAGTTAAAAAAATTACAACATAATTCTTTTATATTTTATATAAGTTTTCATTTCATATATATGATAGATAAGTGCTTTAAAGAGAAAAACACAATAAGTTGAATGTTACATAAAGATGTTTTTACAATTTTGAAACATCTTATATATGTTTTTTTTATTTTCTTTATATATGTTTTGTAAAACCCTATAAAATGATATTTTAGAAGTAATAATGGTTTAAAAATAGTGAGACTTGATTATTTTAATATTAAAAGGATTTAGTATAAATAAAATTGTTATAAATAAGTTTCATTATTTTAAGATACACCATCTTTCTATAATCCACTTTTCTATAGTTATCTAACTTCTCTCCTAAGAGTTATGTCTTTCAGGTCGTCTGATTGAAGAACCGAGACCATAGGATTGATCATCTCGGTGAGCTCTTCAATTTGAACTGATCAGTTTCTCCAATTCGCGTAAGTTAAGTCTCTGCTCTCTTTTTTGGTCTTTTATGTTTTCTATTGCATGTAAGCCCTCCTCCGCTTGCATGCATCATTTTATTTATCAATATGAGTATCTATTGATTAGTGAACATAATGGTATGTCCTAATCGTTCTTGTGATGTTTCTATGTGTAGATAGAGCATCCTGTGAAGTTAGAGACGTTTGACGTTTATAGAATTGTTTAAGCAGGATACCAAGTAAGGGAAGCTAATTTCTCTGTCTTAATTGATAAACCTGTTAAAAATGCATATTGTATGCTTAATTTGTGATTGATTGATGTATCTGATATGCATGATTGCTTGTGATGTTGAAAACAAGTTGTGTGTTTTTCCTGTTAATTGAGAATAACTATTGGTTTAGATGTGTTTTGCATTCAATTGGTATGAATAATAGATAGAATTGATGTTTGATAATTAAATGATCTCTGCATTGGTTTTGGAGTGGTATGGACTGGCTGAAGATGTATAAAACATGTTAGATCAACTTTTGTATAATTCTGCAGAGCTGCACACTCGTTGGGCAAGAAGTACTTGTTGGGCGAGTAAGCTGATATCTAGAAATATGCAAAACATCGATCTGCAGAATTATGCAGATTCGCAAACTCGTTGGGCGAGTAATTCTCGCTGGACAAATTTCCTAGTTAGGAACTTCCAGACCTAGGCTAGTTGTTGCGCGAGTAAGTCAGGACCTGAAACTTGCATTCTTGAGTGATTTGAATGGTATTTTTGTGGTTATAGAAGCTAATTGGGATGATGATTGATTTAGATGTGATTAATATATGCAATGTAATATGAGATTGAGAGGTGTTAAAACTAATTCAAGGAGAATTAGTTATGAATTATGGTAGTGTGTGCATAGAGGTAGGAATTGCCTTGGCAGTTAATAACCATTCAAATTCTCAAGTAGAGAAAAATGAGGTATGTGGTGAGAGGGGCATGGAGTTCTAGCCTAAGTGTTTTTCCTTGACCATAGGTGTTACTGGATTGATCTTGTATGTGGTAAACTTTTCACTCTTAATATGTCGCTCTGCAGAGCATGAAATGCCACTATACATACATAACTGACTGGATCCGACCTCGATGCATGTATGCAAATTAATTGAGTCGTAGTTTATAAATATATGTATGTGAATATCTGCTTGTCTGTAATTGTTATATATATATATATATATATATATATATATATATTATATGGTTTGAGAAAATTCTTTAAAAGTCATTAACTTACTCTTTTTCTATGTTTTCGTCTTGTGTTGTTTGTTTTCCTTTTGCGATGATCACTTATTGAGGGGGAACAACTATGGTTGCAGTTTCAGAGGCACCTTTAGAGGTTAAGGAGCCATATTTTAGGTCGGAAGGAGGTCTTAGTGAAAAATTTTTGTAAGTGGTTAGCTTGTGTTTAGAGTTATAAATGTTTGGTGTGTATAATTGATATATTTATATAGTCCGATCATTTGTAAGATTGTATTAACATACTTTATACATTTGTTTATCTGTTTTGAACACTAAGGTGGAACATCCTATTTTATCAGTTTTAACCTGCTAAAATTGAGATGTTACATATTTTATATTGTAATTTATTTCATTATACTAATATGCATATTTGTAGTTTATTTGAAATAATTTTGATAGTTTTGTAAAATAAATGAAGTTGTGAAAGCCACTTCGAATATAGCAAATGACATGTTATTCATTTGAAGTAACATGGTTGCTTGACTATCTTAACACTTTTGTAATCAGTAAATGATTCAAGAGTATGTATAATATTGAAAAGAATATATCATTAAGGCACATTCTACATCATTAAGCTTTTTATTTTAATCTTTTATCCTTTGTTTGAATTCAACGGTGCATATAGTATGGTTTTTGTGTAGTTTTACAAGTTTATCCTTGTACTTTATACAAAACTATGAGCTTTGTTAGGGGTTTATTTACTTATGTGAATGGAAGTTGACCTGCTTTGCAAAATACCGTTTATTCAATTATTCAAATTTAACTTGTAGTTATTCTCAGTAGGGAATTTAGTAATTTTAATAATATAGTTAAAATATTTCAGTTACGTTATAATCATACTTATTAAAAAAAATAATGTAATAGTTTGATTTGTAATATTTCTTTCATAATCTTATAATTAGGGTTTCGTTATCATGATCCCCGAGATGATAAATCGACATCAATAGTTTGTATAAAAGAACCTGTGTAGATTAACTCATTAATTCATCGATCTTCGGACTGTGATAACATTATAGAAACTGAACAAAAAACAACTGATAACAAATTCACTGACAGACATCAGTTTTATTGAGATGCAGGATGTAATAAGACAGATTTATTGAAACCTAGTAATTTGGATTCTCTGTTTAGTTGTTTATCTGTCGTGTCTTTAAAATATAAAATACCAACATTAATATATTTTAGAGAGACAGCAGAAAATAACACAACAAAACTTAACAGAGAACAATCTGAACTCGGTTTTCAGAGCTCGTCTTTCAAATCATCTTCTTCTTTGGTTTTCTTACGAACATGAGTGCAAACCCTCGCTTTGTTAAAAACTTTCCCTGGTCTGCATAAGTAATCCTTCTTTGGTGCACAGTGACGATCTTCTGAACAAATGCACATCCCTTCTATGGCACACCCATCCGTATCTACTGTCACCCCACCTTTCAGTCCAAGCATTTGGTCCGACCACACGCTCGAGAAGATCCCTTCTGGATCATACTCCTCTTTAACCTTCAAAAACTTATCTGCATTTTTGTACTTGTTGATTATTCCATCGAATGCTAAGTTTCTATTTTTGCCCCAGTGGGGTAATCCTTTGTATTTCAACAATCCAATTTGTTCTATTTCTTCAAGTATATCTTGGAAAAGCCTAGGAGTCAATGGATCTTTGCTGCGATAGTATGTGAGGTCAAAATCCACAGCATCTTCTGATTTTCCGAGATAAGCACTGGAAGCTGTAACATAGCGCATAAGGATTCCATTTTCCATTTCTAACCCACACAGTGACTTTGGCTCCAACTCAACAAGTTTCTGCACATCTTCCACGAAGTTTTTTACATCAGACATGGGAATGCTGAACGTAGTTTGGAAAAAGAACTCCCCTTTGATTCGTGGATCCCATGGACATGCTGTAATCAAATCATCGTGAAAACTATCTAAACATGTTCCTGATGCTTGCATCCTGTTGCTATATCCAACAACAGGATATCCACGAAAGATACCTACAGCATAATCATATGTTTAAATAAATTAATATATTCTTTTATTTGAAATTGAAAGTTTTTTTTTTTATTTTTTATTTTATTTCTGAGTCCAAATTAATTGCGATTTTATTTTACTAAAAGACAAACAAAATGAAAAAATAAAAATGAGTACCATTGTTAGTCAACCCATAAGCAATGCCTGACAGCAGTCCAGTTATCAACTTCGCACTAATACACTTTCCATTAGCATCATGTAGAGCTTCTTGAAGTTCCTCTGTTAAATGAGAATGTGAAAAAACAACTATTAGCATCACGTGTTTCTTCTCGAAAACAAGTGATTAAAGAAGAAGACAATTGAAGTTAAATAACCTTATCTACTAATGGTTGTCATTTTCCTTTCTCTTTTTTTATTCATATTCAAACATGCATGCACTTGATATAGATATAGTATTTGTATTTTTGCATGATATTTGATTAATTATGAAGAAGATAAATATGTATCTGGAACCTGTAGATCTAACAACAGCTAATGCTACTGAGGGTGTGGAACGAAATGGGAAGAAATTGTATAAGCCAGTTCCATTCGCACTAACAGGTACACGGTCATCAATTCTATACACAGCCTTTTTCTGACTTGGGTACCACATTACATCGGCAAACTCATGTTTTGTTCCAAAAGTAAGAAGTTCATCTCCTAAATCTGAATCATTTTTCGTCACATATGTAATGGATCGCTTGAAGAGAGGCTCCAATTTTAGGGTAACCTGCATATATAATAGTGTAAATAAATCAAACTATTGTTTATACCGGTTCATAATTTTTTCATTAGAGACTAAAATAATATTAAGTAAAAAAAGAGTATGTATATATACCTGAGAAAGAACTCCAAGAACCCCGAGAGAAACTCTGGCTGCATTGAGAGAGGGATCAGACTCGTCAAGGGTCCGAACCTTGGCATAGCCATGTTCAGGTCCAGAAGGAGTAACGATTCTCAACTCCACCACGTACTCGTGAACGGCGCTTCCTTTACCCCACAACGTGCTTCCATGAGCACCTGTTCCCATCATTCCACCAATCGTCAAACCCCACCAGTATGGCGCATAGGGCAAGGCCAAACCAGCATCGGCGGCCGCCGCCATGATCTCTCTCAGCGACACGCCGCTCTGCACCGTCATTGTCCCTTCCTTCGCGTCGATGTTCAGTATCTTGTTTAGATTCTTAGTGCTTATCAGCAACCCGTTTTCGCCGTCAGTACAAGCCAGCTTGGTTATGCTGTGGGAAAAGCGTGTTGCGACTTTCACTTTTCTTTTGTTCTTGGAAGCTGATGCCACAGCGGCGACCAGCTCCTCCTCCGAGGTGGGGTAGACAACCTCGGAGGCGTTGCAAGTGGCTCGGTCGGGGAACATGCCATAGGTGTTGGTGATGGTGCATTTTGTGTTTTTTGAAGCACACTGGATTGGATCCTCTGGAGGATCTGCAATCACTCCACAGACACAGATGAATAAGAACACAAGTGTGAACCTTAAAACTTGTTCCTTCATCTTTTTAATGTGTTCATCTTCTCTTGTTTCTGTAGCCATTTATACAGTAAGAAGATAGTGTTTTTGCACGTTGTTTATACTATTTATAACAATAATAATATTATCTTTCAAATCTCAAGGTACTGCACGTTATCTCAGTTTGCATCTCATATTGAGTAATATTAGTAAACTTAGTCTACTTAATTTAATTCAGGGTTATAGGTTTGGTGTGATTATAGTTTATTTCATAGTTGATGGTCTTAAAAATGTTTTATGATTAGCTATGTAAGAAAGAACTTTATCAATATTATTCAATATATATACAAATGTTTTTAAAGAAAATTCCCTCGATCATTTGAAACTACCTTAACATCTCTCGTAAACTTACCTTAATATCTTGTTTCACGTTGAGACTTTGGAAACACCTAAAACGTATACTTCTAATACATATTTTGTACTAAATTCAATTATTTCATCAATAATATACCTCTCAACAATATAGGCTTATAAACAATATGGTATTTATTGTAAAGATACAGAGTTACATAATTAGTTATCTTTCACTTGATGAACTATTAAGTGATGTCGAAAAATAAAAGAGGAAACAAATTTCTTGTTGACACAATCATAACTATCTTTTTGTAGTTCACATATGTTGTGATTAATTACTTTGGTAATGATAATATTTTGAAAATGTATAAAGACATTAAGAGTATGTCACAAACCGTCATTAAAAAAGAAACTATTATGAAAATAATAATATTACCACTACACATTTGATAAAATATTTCAAATTTCAATGTATTGCACGTTATCTCGGTCCGCATCTCATATTGAGTACTATTAGTAAACTTAGTCTACTTAATTTAATTCGGGGTTATAGGTTTGGTGTGATTAGTTTATGTCATAATTAAAAAAAAAAAAAACTTCTTAAAAAACCTACTTGCATCATAGCAAGTGAGATAAGACTTTTATATTAATTAATTATGTGGAAGTGTTTTTACAATGTATTGGGTTTATTATAATGCTGGAATACGAAAAAATAAGTAAAAATTATATCATATATATGTACAATTGATTCAAAAGTATGTATAATATTGAAAAGAATATATCATTAAAGCACGTTCTATATTATTAAGCTTTTTATTTAATCTTTTATCCTCTGTTTGAATTCAACGGTGCATACAAAACTATGAGCTTTGTTATTGGTTTATTTACTTGTGTGAATGGAAGTTGACCTGCTTTGCAAAATACCGTTTATTCAATTATTCAAATTATGCATTATTCAAATTTAACTTGTATTTATTCTCAGTAGGAGTTTAGTAATTTTAAAATAATGTAGTTAAAATATTTCAGTTACGTGCTATTAAAAAATTATCATTTATTTTCATCCACTTTTCATTCATCTTTTTATCGTCAAAATAATTTCAGTTTTACTCTCTTTCTCTTATTTCTTTTTTTTCCATCCTAATATGAATTTAAAAAAATAATGTAAAAATGTAACTATGATAGTTATATATGCAATCCTCTGATGCACTCATATTTCAACTTGGATCACGTATCCGTATCCGACAAGTATCGTGTTTGATCCGTATCCAACAAGTATCGTGTTTGATCCGTATCCAACAAGTATCGTGTTTGATACTTATAGGATACTTTATCGATACTTATCAATGAAGTATCTAATTTATAAAGTCATAGTACACTACAAGTAAATATTTGAATAATGATCAATTTTAGTGACAACAAATAATTAGTCACTAAATAGTGATCAAATTGAAAACTAAAATAGTTTCAAAAAATTATAATTGGTATCTAAATTGATAATTAAAATAGTTTCAATTATGAATTGGTTTATAAATTGGTGGTTAAAATTAGCTGCTAGGTTTTGACTACCAAAATAATTAGTCTATAAATTGGTCTCTAACATATTTTTGGTTACTAAAATTGGTCATTATTAAGAGTTTTCTTTAAATAGTACTTCTATGATGACAGTAATTTATATTTTTATATTGACAACTTTAGTACATATAGTTTTAATTTTGATTCACACAAAAATAATCATATATTTATTATATTTTTAAGAATTATTGTATATTTTTTAATATTTATATATAATGTATCTATCACGTATCGTATCTTATTATTTTGAAAATAAATCTATCGACGTATCGGATACATGTCGTATTCGATACACGTATCATATATGTGTATCATAGATGCAATATATCCGTATAATGTATTTTTTTTTTTTAAAGTTAATGTTGACATTATAAATACTGTTTTAAAAAATACAGTTATTTTACATGATAATTAAGGATAATAATTTCAAGACAAACATGATAGAATATTAAGGGTTAAATATGTTTTTAGTCCCTCAAGTTTCAGTGAATTTTGGAATTAGTCCCTCATCAAAACTTTATACCAATTTAGTCTTTCATCTTTCAAAATGTGTGAATTTAGTCCTTTTAACCAAATTTTGTTAAGTTTATCTAATGTTTCAAGCGCATTTCATGATAGTATTCAAGTTAACATTGAAGCAAAAATGTGTCAAACAGTGTAAATAATTTAAATACTATCATGAAATGCGTTTGAAACGTCAGATAAACTTAACAAAATTTGGTTAAAAGGACTAAATTCACGTATTTTGAAAGAAGAGAGACTAAATTGGTCAAAAGTTTTGATGAGGAACTAACTCCAAATTTCGCTGAAACTTGAAGGACAAAAACATATATTTAACCCGAATATTAATATCTTTCTTACACGAAGTAAAGCCCAAATCCAAATTTTTAGTATCAAAAGTTTCTTCTATTATTTTTCTAAATATATTATAATAACTCTTCTCTTTTATACAAAAAATACTTTACCTAATTACGCGAAGAGTAGTTTATTTTACCATTGTCTAAATGTTGTGACCCATCATCTGAAATTTCTATACTTAGATCATCAGTTAAGATTTCTCATATTTTGAAAACAAATTAACCTAAAACTTTATTGTTATAAACTTTGTTGTAATAATATATATATATATATATATATATATATATATATATATATATATATAAATTATTGATTTAAGTTCATTTCGAATAAACTTCTTCCAACAATACACTATAAGTACACCACAAGGATAACATCATATATTAAAATGTTTGTAATTTTTCTTTCTTTCATAATCTTATAATTAGGGTTTCGTTATCATGATCCTCAAGATGATAAATCGAGATCAATAGTTAGTATAAAAGAACCTGAGTAGATTGTTGATTCATTAATTCCATTGATCTGCGGACTGTGATAACAGTACAGAAAAAACAACTGATAACAAATTCACTGACAGACAGCAGTTTTATGAGATGCATGAAGTTATAAGATAGATTTACTTATACCTATAACTGCCAAAGGATAGTGCTTCTGATAGCAAAAGGGAAAGAAATTTGGTATTCGAGGTACCAGGCCTCTAGAGAGAAAAGAGAATTCCAATGTAAAAATATTCCTCCCATTCAAAGGTTCATTACACTGCTTTTATTGCATGCATAATGGTTTCCGCATATCACGGTAACCATGTAACAGAAAAGATTCTTATTTCATAAAAGACAAAATAACAATTTAACTATCTCAATGCACGTAATCCTCCCAATTTGATGACCTCATAATACGTCTTTTGGGCCTAGTGCTGACAGCTTCAATTGGCCCATTCTCTTCCTCAGTGATTGTTGCATCATTCGTCACGTCAGGCAAAAGAACCTTGTCCTCAAGGTTGAAAGTACGTTTGATATCACCCCAAGGTTCCCACGTAGCTTCCTCGGGAGAGAGTCCTTGCCATTGCACCAGAACTTCTAGTTGAGGTGAATCATTTGCAGTGGTTTCACGGGTGTCTAAAATAACTAATGGATTAAGTAAGGGTCCATTATTATAAGTACCCAATGGTAGTGTTCCTGGTTCCTGAGGAGGAGAACCACTGTGAGCTTTCAAAACAGAGCAGTGAAATACCGGGTGAATTTTTGAAGTGTCCGGAAGATCTAAACGATAGGCCACTGGGCCAATCCGACTGAGAATTTGAAATGGACCAAAATAGCGTTTGGCAAGTTTTTGTGGGGTTTTATCCTTAAGCGAAGTTTGGCGATATGGGCGGAGTTTGACGTAAACCCATGTACCTACCTCATACTGAACATCACGACGGTGAGCATCCGCCATTGCCTTCATTCGATCTTAAGCTTTCTGCAAATTTTGACGTAAGCGAGACAAAATGTGGTCCCGTGAGCTAAGCAAGTGATCAACAGCTTCAACTTGAGAGTGACCCAAAATATACCCTGGCAAGGAAGGGGGAGAACGACCGTATACAACTTCAAATGGGGTGTAACCCGTAGCCGAATGAATAGTAGTGTTGTAACACCATTCAGCCCAAGGGATGTATTGACTCCATTTTGATGGCTGGGCATGACAAAAAGCACGTAAATATTGTTCAAGAGTGCGATTAAGAACCTCCGTCTGTCCGTCGGTCTGTGGGTGGTAAGCAGAAGACATTCGCAATTGTGTGCCACTGGCTTTGAATAACTCTTGCCAAAATTTGCTCAGAAATAAAGGGTCACGATCGGAAACAATACTTTTGGGCATGCCGTGGAGTTTGCCAACTACGTCAAAGAAAAGCATAGCCACTTGATAGGCTGAGAACTGAGTAGGAAGCATGGCAAAATGGGCGGCTTTGGAGAAACGATCAACAACCACAAAAATGGAAGTGTACCCATGTGACGGTGGTAAACCAGTAATAAAGTCCATGACCAAATCTTCCCAAACACGATGCGGCAGCGGAAGAGGCTGAAGTAACCCAGCAGGTTTCTGAGGCACATATTTAATCTGTTGACACACCACACATTGACGAATGAAGGTTTTCACATCCTTAGTCATAGAAGGCCAAAAAAAATTTTCTTGCAACCGATGGAGTGTCTTAACAATACCCAAGTGTCCGCCCAAAGGGGTTGCATGAAATTCTTGCATGAGAATCTCACGAAAAGGAGACGTAGAAGGCAGCCAAATGCGATTTTTATACAAAATTAACCCATCCTGCAATGTATAATCAGAGAACGCAATAGGATCTTGATTGATATCATTCAAAAGCTGAGTGTAAGTGTGATCACGTTGTAAAGTGGTGCGCAATTCATCCAAAAATTGGAAGTGAGGAATAGTGAGCACATAGTAATGGCCAGAGTTGTCTTCCTCAGAGATGCGAGAAAGAGCATCAGCAACCACATTAGAATGGCCAGCACGATACTGAATCGTGTAATTATATCCAAGGAGTTTACTCATATAGAATTGCTGCTCCGGAGTCTGGATGGTCTGAGTCAAT
>Ga0209589_1001440_pt1 | contig 39312 bp, 25 predicted proteins | sample CowpeawhiteBW_FD_187525 | JGI IMG/M metagenome (GOLD analysis project Ga0209589, IMG submission 187525) | Root nodule microbial communities of legume samples collected from California USA - Cow pea white BW (SPAdes) (version 2) | ecosystem: Host-associated > Plants > Roots > Nodule | place: USA...
TATATTTATATATATATATATATATATATATATATATATATTAACAAGTATTCAATTTTTTATGAAACTTTTATTTGATTAAATTGTCAATTCTTTTATTGAATAAAATTTTATTTATTTCATACTAATTCTATATATGACGCATATTCTATAAAATTTTGATTTTATATATGTAACGTTCCAATAGAATAATTCTAATAAATAGAACGCCACATAATTATAGTACGTACTAGAACATCGACATAAAGTATATTAGAATTAACCTTTTATCGTTATCCTAAATTATACTGGAATAGAAACCCGAAGACACAGCACAATGCCATGAATAAAATCTAAACATAGATTAGATTAAACTGAAAATGTGCTCACAAAGCAAGAAATTACAAAATAACAGTACACAAGAATAAATGCTCAACAATGAGCGATAAAGGATCCCGGAAGCCTAACTACACCGCAACCTCCCCGCCAACATCACGATCATCAAGAGTCTCGACATCTGCTCACACCAAGGATTTGGTGATCATCGCAAAAGGAAAATCCAAAGAAGAGAACAAACACAAAAAGAAAGGATAAGCTAGTGTAAAATAATTTTCAACATGTCATAGCAAGTAGATACTTAAAACAGATTATAAACATGCAACACAGTAGGCACTTAATCATGTGATAGCAAACAAGCAAGACTCTAAGACTCCATATTCAGATCATACTCTTGATATAGAATTCTAAAGGAAGTATGCATTTGTGCTGGTTTCTAAACTCTGCATAGTCTAGACGCAAGGGGTTATCACCCAACCACACACAGGGTTGATCCTCTAATGTCTTGGGCCCAATATGTCCCAAGATTAGGACTTCCTACCACTCTCACCACATAAATCATTCTGCTCTATGTGAGCGTGAATGATTATTAGAGTTCAGGATACCTTCCTTTATCTAGACATCTCCTATATCAAGGTATACACTAACCACCATCTCCAAGAGTTTCCCTTGAAACTCTTTTACCAACAATTTTCACATGCCATCTCAATCTGAAAACATAAGTATAAGGGGACAAAAAGGAGACCAAGGTCAAGACTTAGGTGAGACCAAAGCTTATAAGTTAAAAGACGAAGTGAAACAGAAACTGAGGGGATTACTTACTTGGAAGGAACTCGTAACTTAGCCCATAGAGAATGCTTGCTCAAAACCCTAGCAGAGCACTTTGGTGGAGAAAAGAGAGGGAGAAAGAGCTGATTTCTAGAAATGAGATAGAATGGAAGGGGTTAGGGGCTGGAAAAGGGTATTGGGTCCCCCTAATGGGCTGGCCTTGGGCCCACGAAAAGGCCAGGCCCAAGTCACTTATTAAGCTGAAAAATGGGGCTTACAATCGCCCCAACAATAAAAATTTTCGACCTCGAAAATTAAGACTTACTAGAAAAGATGCAGATATGACTTCCTCATGTCCTCCTCTAAATCCCATGTAGAGTCACTCGTCTTCCAGTCCCAGATGACCTTGACAAGACTGATCGACCTCCACATAATAACTAACTAGAATTATTACCTCTATGCTAGGTGATATGGTGTTAAATAATTTAGTTTGGTCAAGGCGCTGCTCTGAAAGAAACTTCTCAACTTCAAACCTAAAGCTTGAAGGATCCTTTATGTCCCACCAACAAATTTGTATCTAATATACTGACTTACTTTCCATATGCTCTACATTACCTCTTGTAGGTTTTTACCAAATTCTCATATAAACTCAGGTCTCGAACTAAAACATGTTAGTTGTCACTTCACACCACTTTATTCCTTCCTTGAAGCACCATTCAACCGACTTAATCACATGTGATACCTGGCCTACTGCCAAACATCAACACCCTTGGTCACCTTTTCTCCTAGTTATCCATACTTTTTTTTTTTCTAAATAACTGTTCTTTTTTTTTTTTCACATAGTTTAAAGAATGAGTTTATGTGAAACCTTAATTTATAACAACAATATCTGTTTTGGAAAACTTGCTTTTAATTATATGCCCAACTAAAAAAATTATATTTTCTGTCAATTATATTTTGCAAATTTTATAATTTAGTAAGATTAATTATCCATAAAAGAAAGAATTACATGTTAATTAAGATTCTTAGCAACAATGGGAGAAAAAAATCTTTTCTTATAAATTTTCTTAACAAATTTGCAAGAAAAATCTCATGTAATATGATAATTTTTAGCAGTGATGGATTTGGTTTATGTACTTTGGATTTGAATATATTTTTGGGTTAAATATGTTTTTGGTCCCTTAACTTTCAGTAAATTTTGGAATTAGTCCATTTTGAAACTTTGGACTAATTTAGTCCTTTATCTTTCAAAATGCGTGGATTTAGTCCTTTTAATCAATTTTTTTAAGTTTATTTGACATTTCAAGTGCGTTTCATAATAGTATTTGACTTAATATTAAAACAAAAATGTGTTAAACAATATAAACAACTTAAATACAATCCTGAAATGTGTACGAAACATCAACTAAACTTACCAAAATTTGATTAAAAGGACTAAATTCACATATTTTGAAAAATGAAGGACTAAATTGGTCCAAAGTTTCAAAATGGACTAATTCCAAAATTCACTAAAAGTTGAGGGACCAAAAACATATTTAACCCTATATTTTTACATATTAAGCCACTTAAAGATTTAATTTTTTTCATTTAAAAGTAAGCATTATGTTTATTTTTAACAACTTTCAATAAAACACATTATTTATTCATCTCATAAAAGAAGAAAACTTTGGCAGAAAGATCTTATTCACAAATAATACCTCCTATTATTTCATCTTCTAAACCGTATAATTTTACAACAGGTAAGAAGAGATCCAAAAAATGCATTGAAGTATGTTATCTCAATGCTTAAAAAATAAAGAGTTGTTGCTACTAATCAAATGAACGATCTCATCTTTCACAACAAAAACATTACCGTATGATGAGGTTAGCATATACAAACTACTGCAACACATAAATGCTGCTTTGTGAATTTCGGGGAATATTATTTGTTATGTTTTGTGATCCAAAGTCAACATTGTTATATGATATTTCGAAAGTATTTTTTTGTTTTTCCCATGATGTGAATTTTTGTTTGTGAGAAGGTGACCCTCGTCCACTGTCTGCATTCACAGATATAATGACGATGATGAATGAGATGAATCAGAAATTATGATCTCATATGAAGACAAAAGAACATCAAACTTCATTCTTCCTCGTTTGGTTTCATCAAGAATCTGTTTGGGAAAGTGAATTTGACACTTTCTAATCAGAGTAGGAGCATCAGGAGATCCAAAATACAACCAAGGAATCACATATACCTACGACATTCATAAGAAAGCAATTCTCTGTTTTCATAGGTTTTTTTGCCTCAAAATATGAACAAGTTTTAGTCATAGGAAGATCATTTTCAATTAGTTGTTTCTGAAATAGGTTTTTTTGCCTCAAAATATGAATAAGTTTTAGTTATAGGAAGATCATTTTCAATTAGTTGTTTCTGAAAGCCAGAATTGATAGGAATAAAATATATATATAAGATACAATAATACAATATATTGAAATCATATTCAAGCATGAGTTAAAAATTGTGTACCTGGAATTAATGAAGGATCCATGGAAGCACGTAGTATGAGATGCTACTGTTCTCTTTCTGAAAGGTATTCTAAAACATAAGAGTGTTTTACGTTGTTACTTAAAACTAACTAATGGGTATCAGTTTTGTAACCTCTCAGCAGAGACCAGGGACCTCTCAAATAAGTATTATTCAAGCCCATCACATATCGTTTACTAAACAATCTAACCCATCACAGATCGTTCATCAGAAAACCCAAAATTATATATATTACTCATACAATAATTAATTATGTGCAATATAATTAACATTAACAAATAACTTAATTTACTGATTAATGCTAATTCATAATAATAACAACATAGAGAATAATAATTTTGTATAATAAAATTATATAAAATATAACATTCTCCCACTTGGATAACATTAATAAATAAATTATTTATATCAATTGCAACATAAGTACAAATACTAATTAAGAAATATAAACATGAATCACAAAGATAATATCTGATAGGGATAGTTACCATATGCTTAGATTTCTTAAATAATGAATAATATAAAATAAAAACAAACATAATAAATATGTGATCCCAAAATAGTTCGTAAATTCTTTGTGTAGAAAGAGAAAGATATGTAATGAAATTGACGTCATTGACAAATTTACATCTCATGAAAACCATAATAATATAAAGTCTAAAAAACTCCAATAAATAAGCCTTTAGTTAGTGGGTCTACTAACATATTTTCTGTAGCAGTATGCTCAATCCAAGTTTGATAATCCAAAACTTTCTCTCTAACAAACAAAAATTTTATATCAAAAAGCTTTGAGCGAGTAGAACTTCTGTTGTTTTGAGATAAATGGACGGCAGCAGTGTTGTCAGAATATATCACAAGTGGCCTAGAAATACTTTCAACAATTTGAAAGCCAGAAATCAAATTTTTAAGCCACACAGCTTGACAAGTAGCTTCATAACAAGCAACATACTCTGCCTCCATAGTGTAAGTAACTGTAAGAGTTTGTTTAACACTCTTCCAAGAAATGGCTCCTCCCTCTATCATAAAAATAAAGCCAAAAGTAGACTTTCGGTCGTCAAGGCAACCAGCAAAATTAGAATCAGAATAACCAATGACCTAAAGTTGATCAGACTTCTTAAAGGTCAACATATGATCCTTAGTTCCCTACTAATATCTAAAGACCTTTTTAATAGCTTTCCAATGATCTAAACCTGGATCACTCAAGTATATCTCTAAAGCATTAACAGTAAAAGCAATATCGAGATGAATACAAACTTGAGCATACATTAAACTACCAACAACGGAAGCATATGAGATTTTTTTCATTTCAACTCTGTCATTATCATTTTGAGGACACTGAGATTTTGAGAGTTTGTCACCTTTTTGAACAGGTGCTGCACATGAGGAGCAAGAATGCATGTTAAACCTCTTAAGGACTTTTTAATGTATCCTCTTTGAGACAAACCAAGAATGCCACGTGACCTGTCACAAGAGATATAAATGCCCAAAACAACAGAAGCATCACCAAGGTCCTTCATATCAAAGTGGCTATTTAGTATAAATTTTGTCTCAGTCAAAAGTTCAACATTGCTAATAGCAAGAAGAATATCATCAACATATAAGACAAGAATGATGAAAGGGCTCCCATTTTTCTTCAAGTAAATGCCTTTATCCGGGGCATTTTTCTTGAAGCCAAAAGAAGTGGCCACCTGATCAAATTTCAAATACCATTGCCTAGAAGCTTGTCTTAGTCCATAAATAGACTTTTTCTACCTGCAAACCAAATGCTCCTTACCTTTTTTAGAAAAGCCATCAGGTTGAATCATATACACTTCTTCAAATAAATCTTCATTTAGAAAAGTTGTTTTGACATCCATTTGATGAAGCTCCTAATCAAAATGAGCTATTGAAGCCATAACAACACGAAAAACATCCTTAGTAGAGACCGGTGAGAAAGTCTCCTTATAATCAATGTCATCCCTCTGACTATAGCCTTTTGCTACCAAGTCTGACTTTATACCTCTCAACTTTTCCATTTGGAATACGCTTAGTCTTAAAAACCCATTTACACCCAACTGGTTTACAACCTAGTGGCAAATCCACAAGATCCCAAACATCATTATGGGCCATAGAAGCTAACTCATCATGCATAGCATTTAACCAATCATCACCATGAAAACTAGAAATAGCCTCTTCAAAAGTAGTAGGATCATCAACATTGTTTAGATCATATTCATGCTCTTGAAAATACACAAGATAATCATCAGGTATAGAAGATCTGCGTACTCTTTGGGATCTCCTCAAAGAAATTTCTTCAACAACATCATCATGAACTTGTTCATCTACTACAAGTGATGTGGCATCCACAAGATCTTGAAGAAATTCATTTTCATCACGGACAACTGGAATCACATTATCTACGGGAAGATAAATGGATGGCATGGGAATAACGACACAGTCTTCTCTAAGAGTGACTAGTCGTGGTGCATTGCTCCCACTGTCCAAATCATCCTCAAAGAATATTGCACAGTCAGACTCAATAACCAACATAGAGTGAGAAGGACAATAAAACCTGCTACCACGAGAACCCACACAATAACCAATGAAGAATCCATTGACAGTCTTGAGATCAAGTTTTTTTTAACTGAGGATTATAAGGCCTCACCTCCACCTTACAACCTCACACATGGAAATGTCTCAAACTTGGCTTCTTCCCAGACATGAGTTCATAAGGAGTCTTTGAAACAAACTTGCTATGTACTTGATTAAGAATATACACAACAGTCCTTAATGCATCTCCCTAAAGGAAATCTGGTAAAGAGGAATGACTCAACATACATCTCACCATCTCTAAAAGAGTGCGATTCCTCCTTTCTGCAACTCCATTTTGTCGAGGAGTACCTGACATATTATACTGAGCTTCAATACCACAATCATCAAGAAATCTAGCGAAAGGTCCAGGATTTCTTCTAGTTTCATCATATCTGCCATAATACTCTTCACCTCTGTTAGACCTTACATATTTTATCTTCTTTCCTATTTTCAACTCAATAGTAGCTTTGAAAGACTTAAAAGCATCTAAAGAACTTGATTTTTCCTATAGGAGATCTATCCATCCAAATCGGGAATAATCGTCTAAACGTGATAAAATACCTATATCCCCCCATGGAAGTGGGTGTTATAGATCAACATATATCAGTATGAATAAGCTCCAACACATTGTCACTCATGTTTGCTCCTGTATTTCTTACTTTTGCGATAAGCTTGCCTTTAACACAATCAACACAAGTATCAAAATCAGAAAAATCCAAATCATGCAGAATACCCTCTTTAATCAACCTCTCAATCCAAGGTCTAGAAATATGTCCCAGATGTCTATGCCACAATATAGAGGAATTTTCATCAACTCTACTACGCTTAGGTCCAATAACAGAATTAACAGACATGTCATTCAGATTTAGCATGTAAAGTCCATCATATAAAACTCCTGAGCCAACAATAATTGAATTGAAATAAACAACAAGTTTACCATTTCCAAATTCAAAAGTGTAGCCATATTTATCCAAAATTGAAACTGAAATCAAATTCCTTCTCATAGAAGGTACATAAACAACATCTTTCAATAACAAAACATGTCCAGAAGGTAAATTTAAAGAAACTACTCATATGTCTTCAACTAGTGCTCTAGCTCCATCTCTCATGAGAATCTTGGACTCGACATCACATGGTTTTCTCAGACTTGTGAACCCCTGTAAAGAATTCACAACATGAATAGTGGCACCCAAGTCTAACCACCAAGAATTGGGAGGAACATCAATAACATTAGATTCAAAACAAGCTACAACATATAGGAGTATACCTTCCTTATCAACATTCTTCTTCTTAAGAATATAACAGTCAGCTAGCTTGTGTCCAAATTTCTTACAATAGGCACAATTCCGCTTGAAGTACTTCTTCTTAGGCTCCAAAACCACTGATGTTTTCCCTGTGTTCCCCTTTTCAGGACGAGATTTACCTTTGAACCCCTTTTTCATAGGTTTAGTGCCAGAAGTAGTAGTTGTGAACTGCACACTATGAGACTTGGTCTTTTTAATTGATGCTTCCTCTTGAGAAATATTAGCTATCATTTCATCAATTGTCCATCCCTCCTTTTGAGTGTTGTAAGAAGTCTTCAACACATCAAACTAAGAAGGAAGAGATTCCATAACCTGCAAAATCAAGTAACTATCACCAAGCTCTACCTTTAGAGATTTGAGTTTGTTATAATATTGCCCAAGCTTCGTCATATGCTCACGAACACCACTTACACCATCATATTTGGTCTTCTCAAGAAGTGACAAATATTGACCCTTTTGAGCTTTGTCAAAAGTCTTAAACTTCTCACCAACTGATCTCATAAAATCTTTAGCATTGTCATTATCCGGAATGCTTTGTCGAATAGACTTCTCCATGGTATATCTCATCACCATTAGGCACACCCTGTTCGAGTGTTCCCATTTTTCACGAGAAGCTCTCTGGACACTAGTGGACTCAGGCGTAAGAGCTGAAGGTTCTACTTCTCTCAAAGAAAAATCCATGTTGGTAATTGCTAGATATAAATCCAAAGATTCTTTCCAGTCCTCAAAATTTGTCCCATTTAAACTTTTGATTGAAGTCAATGGCATAGGCAAAGAAGTTGATATCAAAATAACAAAGAAACATTTAATACACACTTATTATGAAAATAAACAAAATAAATGTTTCGGAATACACAACAAAATATGCCTATAATACCTGAAATTCATTAAGGGCTAACCTTGTGGTGAGGGAAAATTGATTCATTATAACACTTGTAACACATAGCTCGAGGGTGAGCAGCTCGGGGGTGAGCAGAGGTATCCACCACAAGTGCAAGCATCCGCTGAATCCGACCAGGTTATATGTATCCAGATGAGTCGAGTCGAGTCGTAGTGTATTGCTTGGGAGGTCGTAACATGCTTGTGTGATGTATGTATAATGGACTGTGAATATGTATATGACTTCATTGATGAAATGATTTTGGCTCTAGCTTACCCTTTGCTTGTTTGATTGTCTTGTGTGGTTCTTCTCTTTTGCGATGATCATCAAATTATTGATGTGAGCAGAAGTGAGAAGTTCTCGCGGTCAACAGGAGAACGGTGACTCCGCTGTATAGTCCATCTGGGCTGGAGCTGATGTTTTATTTGTTTTTTTGTTGGGCTTTTCTTAGGAGCCACGACCCATGTATTCTATTTGACTTGTGATCTCTTATATTCCTTTTACTTAATATCTGATTTTTCTTGTGGCACCGTAGTGTGCCTTACGTTGTAAGGAATGAGTTTAAACTCCAGGACTACGCTAAGATATTATTCTAGTGTGACACTTCTTTAATTACGCTATTAATTAAATGTGGTGTTACAGTAATTTATTTGAATTTAAAATTATTAATTATTAAAATAATAATTAAAATTAATTAAACTAAAATATAATTTATTAGTAGTTATATAAAAGAGTTATTAATTTGTTTTATATAATAATATAGTTGTACGAAGTTATTAAGTTATAAGGAAGAAAATACGTTTGAATTATTATATCGGAATTTTGAAATTCGTTGTGAGTTTCGGTATCTGGTGGAGGCTGTGCTCTGTCAGAATCATTTGCGGTCCTTCATAAAAAAAAAATTATCACAAGATATTATTAATCTGTAACAATATCTAATATACGAAGACATTTCCTTTTTTTTATATTTTAAAATTCTAATTTTATCTTTTAAAATATAATTAATTATTAAATATTTAAAAACTGACAATTATTTTTACAATTAATTATTAAATATTTAAAAACTGACAGTTATTTTTACAATTTTTTTATAATTACAATTTTTTTATAAATTTGTCGATCTTTGTTTCTTTTCATTTTTTTTTATTTATTAACCGTTAATCTTTCATCTTTTATAATATATTTCACTTTATTTTTAATAAATATAATATTTTTTATATATTAACTTAATAATATTACACTATCATCATTTATTAATATAATACCATATATATTTAAAAAATCAAGGTAAATAGCATAATAAAAGAAACAAAACATTAATAATAAAAATCACCAAAGTATGATTATCTGAATTTAAAATTGTTGATTATTAAAATTAATTAAATTAAAATATAATTTATTAAATTTATTAAACAAAAAGACACAAATAAAATCCTTTTATATATATATATATATATATATATATATATATATATATATGATTAACTAATAAAATTGATATGTTTGAGTTATTTTTGTAACATACATCTGGCTTATTCCATGGACATTATTGGAGACTTGTTTTATACCATTGATATGATATTTGAATTGTTAACAATACCTTTGCAGTTGGTTATTAGAATTGTTTGAAACGCTCTTTTCGGTCTGAAGATCTAGTTTAGATGGAGTTGGAGGAGAAGCAGATGGAAGTGGAGGAGATGAAATTCTATAAAAAGAAAATGGAGCCCTATAAAAAGGAATAGTCAATAATTTATTTCGTATAGCGAATACATAAAGTTTGAATTTTTATTAACACAACTTTGTACTCCTATGCTAGAATTGCTTGACTCAGCCTCCTCTTGAGTTTGAGTAGTTTGAATTTGTAATGATGGAGTATATGAAGTCCTATAAAAAAAAGAAGACAATACTTTTTTTATATCAATGATATATAATTAATATTCATGTTACATACTTTTGCAATTCAAAATTTATAATTGTATGACATTTTTCTCGGTTTGAGTTGAAAGTGAGATGAAAATGTAGAAGATAATGTCCTCTTGAAAGAAGAGTCAATGATTTGTTTTTTTTTTTCATTAATATATTATTGATATTTGTGTTACTATACTATAAGATACTTTCTTTTTTATATTATTGAAATGTAATTAACATTTTAGTTATTAACAACATACCTTAATTAAATCAAATAAAGTTTCTTAACATGCATTATCTTAAGTTGATGAAATTAAAGAATGTAAAAGTCAATTTAAACCCTATTAAAATATTCAAAAAATTTCACACACTTCTTTTCTCTTCTAATTCATTATCTTTACCTTTTCTTTTCTCTCTCTTTCATCCTCTTCCTTCGCATTCTATCACACCAAACTCAATTAATCTTTCTTAATACTAAAATAAAAACAATAATAGTTATATATGAACTTTTTAAGCTATAGGTAAGAGAATACGTTTCAATTATATCGGAATTTTGTATTTCGTTCTGAGTTTCGGTATCTGGTGGAGGCGTTGCTTTGTCAGAATCTCTTTCGGTCCTTCATAAAAAAAAGTAGCACAATATATTATTATACAAGGTAAAAAAAGTATATTAAAATACGTTTCAAGTATATTAAAATAATAAAAATCAATAGAGTATGATTATTTGAATTTAAAATAGTAATTTAAAGTAATTGAACTAAAATATAATTTATTAAAGAAAAAGACACAAATAAGATCATTTTAGATGCATGATAAACTAATAAAACTGATATTTCAGAGTTATTTTTGTAACATACAACTGGGTTCTTCCAGTTGGACTTGGTGAAGAAAAAGGAGATGATGGGCGTCTAAAATAATCACTTTGAGCACTGCATCAAAAGAAAATATTGTAAATACAATAATTCAATAAAAACATATATAAGTTTTTGGTGTTATCCTAACTACAAATATGATCACCACATTGTTTTAGAAATGAAATAAAACCCTAATAACAATAAAATGTATCTTCAGATTCTAACATTTACATTTTAAACCAATATTTAGGGTTTGTTGCAGGAAGTGATATATAACAAGTTAAAACATATGAGTAACAGTATTACCTTATGACAGAAGTGGGTAAATGATGATGCAGCAACTCTAATTTAAGAAGGAACGGAACAAACGTGATCATACTCTCTTGAAAAGCCATTTTCAGAAAAAAAAAAAAGTTGTGAAGTTGTTGTTTGAGTCTGATTCTTGTGGAGAAAAAAATGAACTGATATTTATAGAGAATGAAAGTGGCATTGGTGTATTTTCTAATCTTAAATAAACCAACTTATCATCAGCAGAATGGTTACTCTTTCTAAAAGTATGATAATACTTAAACTTTACTCTTTTAGATATCTCTAAACATTTTCTCTATCTCCCTGTAAGGGACCAAGGAATAGTTTGAGAAATAGGAAAAAAGTCTTACACAACAAAAAAAAAATATATATATATATATATATATATATATATATATATATATATTAACAGAAAAGAGGAGAACTAAAAAGATGTATTTATACACAACAACACTAACAGATTAACAACAGATTAATAGCTATATATTAATAGCTATATATTAATTAAGCCTAACAGAATGACAACTGTTTTAAGAGTAACAACTATTACTAAAAATTCTCATATTACATAAGAATTTTCTTATAAATATGTTAAAGATTTGCAAGAAAAGACTTTTTTTTTTGTTATTTTTTCTAAGAATTTTAATTGACAAATAACTCCTTCGTGGATAATTATTTCCTACAAAATTATAAAATTCGCAAGTATTTCCTACAAAATTTGTTGTGAAAAATGTTTTATACAAAATATTTTGCAATAAAATTGGCAACAATTTCCTGCAATATTTTTTTCATAACAAAATTTAAAAGTATTTCCTACAAAAAAAAATTTCAAAACAAAATTGGTAAAAAATATAAGTTTTTTTAATAGTAAACTGAATCTACACTTATATTATATATATATATATATATATATATATATATATATATATATATATATATATATATATATATATATATATATTTCCTTTCCAATTAAATATGTTTAAAGTCAATTTCTTAAGAATGCTCTTTAGGAGAAAAACTCCTATAAGTTCAACATATAGAGAATTTTTCACCCCAAAAAGTAAAGAATCTACCAATATATTATCCATACAATCTCTAAAAAACCAGTATAATTACAAGATTAGAACTTCCAAAAGTTACATCACTAGTATTCACTAAAGCTGTAAAAACGGGCCGCTTAAACTCACCATGGGTTGGCCACTCATTAAGCTAACTTAATCCATCTCACTTATTAATGAGCCTAACAAATTTGAACCTAGTAAACCTACCATGAATTGATAGGTTAAACAAGTTAACTCATTTAATTAAAAAAATTGTAATTTTTTTTATTAAATTTTCCTCCTACAATCCTGAGAAAAAGGATTCAAAAAAATTAATTATCACTCTTACATACATATATTATAAAGGTTTACAGGTTTACGCAGTTCTAAATAAAAAATGATTGGAAAAATCATTTTGAAAATTATTTTTATTTTTTTATGAACCGGTCTAGTTTAGAAGTATCTCATTCACCAAAAAAATTTAGAAATCACTTAATTCTTTTAAAAATTATTTGTTCGAGTGTCAGTTTTATTTTTTATTTTATTTTAATTTTGAAAACGTTTTATATTTATTTTATTTTATTTTAATTATTTTAAATAGTGTGTCCGATCGTGCAAACACCAAAACTTAAAAAAAACACTACTTTTTTCATTTTATAAATTATATATTTTTAATTATTTTTAAGTAATATGAAAAAATTATATAAAAAATGGAATAAAAGATGTGTGTGGAGTTTGGATAGTAACAAGGGCAAACTAGAACAAAATAATTGGAATTGTAGTGAATTCGGTGGTGCAAAAATATAAATTTCAAACAGGCCGAGCAACACACAAGACACTCAACAATGGGGGAATATGAAATAAAATGGCCCAATAATAACTTGAGCGGGTGCGAAAAAATTAAACGGGCCGACGCTTGTTACCAGCGATTTCCCTGAAGCAACCATCCTATTCGTTATTATAGGCAATCATTAGTAGGGGTAATTTTGTAATTACGTTTGTGAATAAACTATGTAAAGTTGATTGTAACAGCATTGCATAAGTTTTTACGAAAAATATTTCCGCCCTCTCATTTTAATGTAATTCGGCACAATTCAATAAAGCTTTCAGATTCCATTCAATAAAGTTTCTGTTTCTTTGTATTCCTAAAACTTCTATATCAAGTGGTATCAAACTCTCAGTACCCAGAAACATCATAATATATGGCAGATTCAACATGCAATCGAGTGCTTAAACGTGAAATTGAAGATAATTTAAAAACACGTCGTAATGTGAAGATCAACACTAAATTCATGGAACTCTGCAAATTCGATATAATAGTTAGTACACGAGTTATTGAATTTTTGTCTCAACAACTTCGAGAACAATTGCAAGATTTATGCAATAATCAAATTTTGGGATCAATCACTCATTAAAACAAGACTTTCAAATTATGGTACGTATGTTCTAACTGATATTTATACATAGAGCATTTTCCTTGTAAAAATTATATGAATCTAGCACCAATTCCACCCCAACCTCACAACCATTTCCAAAACCATTTAAACATGTCCCTACCAACACGCCTCCTATACTGCCTAACCCACCCAAATCATCATACACTTTCAAACCTCAAACACAAGCTACAAAAAGCCTTATCCCAACTTATATAAGTGCACCATGTGCTAAGGGTTTATGTTAATTTTGTGATGAACATTTCACTATGGGGGAATGTTTAACACACAAAAATTTATAAATTCATGTTATGGAAGTTGAGGAAATGACAAAAACATTGAACAATATGTCCCTTGCCGAGGAAACAATGTAACACAACAATATTAACCCTGTAATTTCAATGAATGTTATGAGTGGTCTGCCTAGTTTTAAGATTATAAAAATCACTAGTTATGTCGTCAAGAAATCCTTATATGTGCTCATAACTTCTTGGACATTGAATTAGTTAAGAAACATGGTTGTAAAGTCTCCCTAGTGCAACCTCTAAATGTCAAATGGCACTAAAGTTATAGTTTCTACTGAAATTACAAGGTTTTCTTGGACAATTCAAAGTACTAAACTCACTTTTGATGTTATGTTTATTCCCTTAATGTGTTGTGATTTTTTGTTGGGAATTAAATGGATTTTGACACTAGGGGATATTACATAGAATTTCCTTAATGTGTTGGCAATTTTCTTTTTAAAGGCAAGAAACATGCACCAAGAAGGGCTACAACTAATGTTTTGTAACTGTGAGGAAACAAAAATTGTCCAAGGCTTTGGAAAGTAGGGTACACTTCTCCATTGCAACCAAGAGACAAGTTTACTGCATTCCTTGACAACACACGCTCCTAAAAGTGATATTTCTGGTGATTTAGAGCAATTATTGTTGGAATTTGGAGATGTTTTCAATGAACCAAGAACTTTGCCTCCTTCAAGAGGAAGACATGACAATAGAATTCCAGTTGTGCAAGGAGCTAATCCAATTAGGAAACAACCTTATAGGTATAGGGAAAAAAAGATGATAAAATTGATAGATTGTGAAAGAGTCATTGGATAATGGTATTATACATCAAAATAACAGCCTGTATGTAAGTCTTGTAGTTTTGGTCGGTAAAATGGTTGGGTCTTAAGGGCTATGTGTGGATTATCGAGACCTTAATAAAAATACAATTAAAGTCAAGTTTCCCATTCCTTTGGTGGATGATCTTTTAGGTGAATTGAATGTATCTATAATATTTTCCAAGATAGACCTAACCTAAGAGTTGGATATAACTAAGTTAGAATGTATCATGTTGCATAAGACAACTTTCAAGATGCATGAAGGCCATTTTGAGTATTTGGTTATGCCATTTGGGATCACAAATCCTCGTGCAATATTTCAAGGATTAATGAATGATATTTGTAAGGATTTTTTGAGTAAGTTCCTCTTTGTCTTCTTTGATGATATATTACTCTACAGTGTTGGTTTACAAGATCATACTACACTTAAATATGTTACTCTGGACTATACGACAACACTCCTTATATGTCAAGAAATCCAAATGCTATTTTGGTGTCTCATGAGTGGAATATTTGGGCTATTTCATCTCTGGCCAAGGTGTTTCGACTTATCCAACTAAGGTTTTAGCAGTTACTAGGTGCTTACTACCATAAAATCTGAGACAATTAAGGGATTTTCTAGACTCTTCAATTATTACAAGAAGTTTGTCAAGGGATTTGACATTATTGCTAAGCCATTAGTTGATATGATCAAGAAGGATAATTTTACTTGACCCCTTAGGCAAATTAGCTTTTCACTCCTTTAAAGACAAACTAGTGGTTGCCCCTATTTTATCATTGCCAAACTTTACAAAAAAAGAAAAAATTGTTGAAGTGGATGCTTGTGGGTGTAGGTTGGGAGTCATATTGATGCAATATCACCATTCCTTGGCATTCATTATTAGAACTATGAATCTTTAATGGAAGTCACTCTCAACTTATGAAAATGAGTTGTTGGTAGTGGTATTTGTAGTTTAAAAATGGAAACATTACTTGTTGCCTGAGAAGTTCATTAGCCGAACTGACCATAGGAGCCTCAAGTACATTTTGGATCAAAGGTTAACTACTACCTTCCAACAAAAGTGGCTTATCAAGATATTGGAATTTAACTTTAATATTAAATATAAGCAAGGACGAGATAATGTAGTTGCAGATGCTCTTTTTAGAATGGTTGTAAGGATTCAATTGTATGCCATTCTGTGCAAGTTCATTAACCTGATTCTATCATGTTGTGAAAAATAAAATTATTGTGGCAAATTGACCATTCTATACAAAAAATGATTGCAAAAATCAAGGATAATCTACCTTCTCATAAGCACTTTGAATGGAAGAGGGAGGAGTTAATAAGAAATGGTAAGTTAGTGGTAGGTAAAGATGAAGGGTTAAAAAATACTTTACTACAATGGCTGCATGAATTAGCTATTGGTGGGCATTCAGGAAGAAATGTTACCCTTAAAAGACTAAAGGTCATCATGTGCTACAAAGGTCTCATTAAGGATGTTAAAACTTTCATCCAAAGATGCAAAGTATGTCAAACTTGTAAACTTGACAATTCTGCCTACCATGGACTACTACAACCTCTTCCAATACCAAATCATGTTTGGCAGCATATCATAATGGACTTCATTGAGGAATTGGCTGTTGAAACTATATGTAAAGAGTAATATAAAAGCAAAATGAGCAAAATGCACTATGTGTTATTAAAGAAAAGGCTTAGCTACTTTATAGCCTTACATTAGAAAAGAGAAACTGACAAAAACTACTTATGCACATAAAGCACAATACTTCCTAAAAATAAGGTAGACTTATTTGATACATAACAGAACTTCAAAAGCATAAAGATACTAAATGAACTTGAAAACGTAAAATACTAAAAAATTCTCCCTTAAACTGAATGGTAGCAATTAGTTTATATCACATTCAGCACAAACTCCTATTGACCTTCGCATAGTTAAAAAAGGTATCCAATTTCAGAGGTTTGGTCATAATATCAACCATTTGTTCTTGTGTCCCACAATGTAACATTTTGATAGTTCCACTCTTTGTAAGACTTCGAAGGAAATGAAAGCAAACATCAATATGTTTGCAACGACCATGCATTATCGAATTTTTTGAGAACTTAATAGTAGAGATATTATCACAATGAATTACAGTAGTTTGACTTTGCATTCTACATAATTTTTCCAACACCCTTTTTAGCCAAATGGCTTGACAAGCACATGATGTTGCTCCTATAAATTATGCCTCAGTAGTTAATAAACTCACAATTTGTTGTTTTGTTTAAGACCAAGCAACGACAACTGAACATAATAAGAACTCATAAATGGAAGTGATTTTTTTGTCATCTAAGTCCCCTACATAATCACTGCCAATGTTAGCAAGAAGTTCCTTGTTACCTCCCATTTTGTAGAAAATGCCAAACTCAATTGTTCCTTTTAGATATCTCAGCACTCTTTTAGCTTCCAATAAATGTAGCTGAGTAGGATTCTCCATGTACTTGCTAATTAAGCTTGTCACGAACATCATACTGGGTCAGGTAGAGGTTAGATACATAAGACTTCCCACAATTTGTTTGTAATAAGTCTTATCCACCTTTACACCAATATCATCCTTTGAGAGTTTAGCACCAGGAACAATTGGATTTTGAACTGGATTGCTTTTATCCATTCCAAACCGATGTAGCATTGTTAATGCATATTTCTTTTGACATAAGAAAATTCCATATGTTCATTTCATAACTTCAAGACCCAAAAAATATCTCATTTTACCAAGATTTTTCAAGGCAAATTCATCTTCCATGGAGCTCTTAAAATTTGCAAACATCAACTCATCATTGCCAGTAAAGATAAGGTCATCAACATATAGATTAACAATTAATATTATATATTCTTTTGCTTTCTTCACAAAGAGAGTATACTCGTATTCACACTTCTTAAATACTTCCTTCAAGAAATATGCTTCTATATAGTTATACCAAGCACATGGTGTTTCCTTAAGTCTGTAAAGAGCCTTCTTTAACTTGTACACTTTATGCTCAACTCATTTTTGTTCATAGCCACAAGGTTGGTCTACATACACTGTTCCATCTAGTTCTGCATGTAAAAAAGGCAGAGTTCACATCTTGTTGATAAAGTGTCCATCCTTTTTGAGATGCAAGTGCTACTACCAAGCAAATGGTTTCCACACGGGCTACTAGTGCAAGTACTTCAGTATAGTCTACCCCATACTCTCGTGCATACCCCTTCATCATAAGTCTGCTTTATATTTATCCACCTCACCATCCTTTTTGAATTTGGTTATATAAATCTACTTTACATCAACCGTCCGGTAAGTCTACCAATTCCCATGTGCCATTTTTGTTTATTGCTTCCATCTCCTCATCCATGGTTTTCCTCCATTGTGAAATATATACAGTAGCATAAGCCTCCTAGATGAGGTATAAGGGGAATGAACATATCATCCCTAATAGAAGGCTTAAGGGACGGATGGTTACCTTATCAGCCCTACGGTAGGCACTAATGTTTCAATACCAAGTTCGATGATAAAATCCTTTTCAATCACCATACATATGATGTATTGTTCGCTTTGGAGCTCGTGCTCTATCACAAGTTTATCCTTAAAATGCACTTTAGAGGGTGGAAGAAGGAAAGCGTATTTAACCACCTTAGGCCTAGACTTTTAAGCAATGTGAGACTATTGGGTGTGGTAAGAATGTAAGCCCCCAAGTCGACGTATAAGGGGAAGGACAAATCATCCCCAAGTGAGGGCTTTTTAGGGTCGGATGATTTCGTTATCAACCTCACGAGACCAATGGTTCCGTTATCAATCCCATGATGGGCGCCAATGTTCCAATTCAAGTCTGATGATAGAACCGTTGTCAATCACTAAATGTTCCGATTTCAAGTCTGATGATAAAATCATTGTGAATCACCAAATGTCTCAATCTCAAATACGATGATAAAATCACTATCAATCACCATACATCTGTTCGCTTTAGAGCTTGTGATCCATCACAATTTTGTCCTTAAAGGGTATTTTAGAGGGTGGAAAGAGGAAATGGTATTTAAGGTACCGTAGGCATATACTTCTAAGTGATTTGAGACTGTTGGGTGTGTTAGGAACAAGTCCCCTAGTAAAGGTGTAAGGAAAATGAGCAAATAACCCCAATGGAGGGCTTAAGGGATTGTTGGTTCTGTTATTGGCCCCACGGTGGCACCAATGTTCATATCCTAACTCCAAGGATAGAATCACTGTCAATCACCATATATCTGAGGTATTATCTGCTTTGAAGTGTGTACTCCATCACGATTTTGTCCTTAGAAGGTGCCTTAGAGAGTGGAAGGATGAAGGAGAATTTAAACTGCCTTAGGGCTTGACTTCTAATGATGTGGGCCTATTGGGTGCGATAGGAACATAAGCCCCTAATCGAGGTCTAAATGAAATGATAGATCATCCCCAATGGAGGGCTTAGGAGACCGATGGTTTCGTTATCAGCCCAACGACGGATGCTAATGTTCTGATCCCAAGTTCAATGACAGAATCACTATCAATCACAATAGATTTGAGGTATTGTCCACTTTGAAGCGTGTGCTTCGTCATGGTTTTGTCCTTCAAAGCGAACATTATGATTTGAAGGACATGCTCCAAAGTAGACAATACCTTGGAGGTATGGTGATTGATAGCGATTCTATCATCAGACTTGGAATTTGTACAATAACGTTATTTAATCTCAGATAATTGACTGGAGTAAGTGTTATAACATAATTAGTTAAATATATTTTTTGTCTCTTAACTTTTAAGGAAAATTAGGATTAGTTCCTTTTTGAAATTTTACCCCAATTTAGTCCCTTTACTTTAGAAATATGTGGGTTTAGTACGTTTAACCAAATTTTGTTAAGTCTATTTAACATGTTAAACACATTTCAAGATAGCATTTGAGTTTACTGTTTGACACATTTTCCTTTCAATGTTAGTTAAGAAACACATTTGAAACGTCAAATAAACTTAACAAAATTTGGCTAAAAGAACTAAATTTACACATTTCTAAAGGTGGAAGAATAAATTGATCCATAATTTTGAAGATAGACTAATTATAATTTTTACTTGTTCATGAAAAAAAAATGTAATTCTAACCTAATTGAACTCTTTCTAATCGATTGCATTGATTTGAGAGGTTCGATTGGTCTGTATTTGTCTTTCCTTTTAATTTAGAAGTGTTTTTATTTTAAGTTTTATCGAATTGTCAACTTACTTTACCTTGATTATCGATTAATAGATCAATGTTGTTAATTTTGAGTTCATGAACTCTACTTACTGAATTTTTATGTTTTCTTTTTTCCATATTTAACTTTTAAATTTGTTTTTGTATTTTCAAATAGAAAAAAAAAAACAGAGAACTTTCTTCAAATAAACACTCAAAAAAACTTCCATGTGCCCCTCTTGAATAAAATGATAATAAAATTATAAATATTGTCACTCACAAATTCTTTTTATAAATTTCTTAGTGTCTGCTAAACACAATTCAAATGCAATACACATTAAATAACTACTAAATATTATTTGAAGTGCAAGTTAAACCAACGTGTATACGATAAACAATTATTTTACATACTATATATTAGAATTAGTGAAGGAATAGTCTTGGTTAGATCAATATTACCTTCATAATATTAAATTATGTTCCACCGATTACATTAACTTCGTTAGCCAAGAGTGTAGAGTATTATATCTATACTTCATATGGCAAAGTTTGGAGAAAGTTTTGTATCTCGGAACAGAAGCTAAATTATAACAGAATATAATTCACTACTAAAAGAAATTTACTCTTAAGCCAATTTTGAAAATAAACTAAACTCACTAATTATCATTATTGTAATTAATCTCAATCTTAAAAGACATTTTCATATTATTTTTCCCATCGACGGTTCTTCTACATGTTCTGCTCTTTGTTTTTATTTTTTATCTTAATTCTCATTACTATTTAACTAAAATATATGATTTTGGACATTACAATCTAAAATATAATCTGAAATTGAGTTCTATAATGAATAATTTTGGAATCAAAATATCAGTCATTACAAAATATACTATGATACAAAAGTTATATCTTTAGCACAAAATTGAAGCATTAAAATTTATTACAATCCAATAAGCTCCACATCAATTTGTGATAATTCTTCATTTAAGAGAAATTCAAAAATCCATCTCACATTACACTAAGTGGTCGAAAAGATTAAAAATTGGTAAAAAAATACCTATAATGTTAAAAACACTTATTTTTATTTGAAGGATTAAATCATAAGCAATGCTGTATTATTGGACAATATTGTTACATTGTATTTGTCTTGAATTAAAGCTCATCGTGAAGCATTGTATCATTGTTTGTGACCATCTTTAAGGGATTTGAAGCAGATTCTTGAGTCCTGAAAAATTCATGAAAAACCCGTTAGTATTTTTATTCTCTCTTAAGTTCTTATACTATCTTGCCAAAAGAGAAAGAAAGAGTCAATAATTTATTTGATACTATTGATACATAATTGATATTTAAGTTATTAGCAACGTACTTTTGTAGTTGTTTATTAATTTGATTTTTTGGTGGAAATGGAGGTGGGGGAGCTGAAGCCCTACAAAAAAGAAAGAGTCAATAATATATTTTATATTGTTAATACATAATTTGAAGTTTAAATTTTCACGAACATACTTTTGTACTTCTATATTAGAATTGCTTAAAAGAGCCTCCTGAGTACTTTGAGATGGGGGAGAGGGTGTCCAAAAAAAAAAGGAGTAAATAATTTATTTGATACTATTGATACATAATTTATATTTGAGTTATTAGCAACGTACTTTTGTAGTTGTTTATTAATTTGATTTTTTGGTGGAGATGGAGGTGGGGGAGCTGAAGCCCTAAAAAAGAAAGAAAGAGTCAATAATTTATTTGATATTATTGATACATAATTGATATTTGAGTTATTCGCAACATACTTTTCTAGTTGTTTATTAATTTGATTTTTTGGTGGAGATGGAGGTGTGGGAGCTGAAGCCCTACAAAAAGAAAGAAAGAGTCAATAGTTTATTTGATATTATTGATACATAATTGGTATTTGAGTTATTAGCAACATACTGCAGTTGATTATTAATTTGATTTTTTGGTGGAGATGGAGGTGGGGGAGCTGAAGCCCTACAAAAAGAAAGAAAGAGTCAATAATTTATTTGATATTATTGATACATAATTGATATTTGAGTTATTAGCAACATACTTTTGCAGTTCTTTATTAATTTGATTTTTTGGTGGAGATGGAGGTGGAGGAGATGAAGCCCTACAAAAAAGAAGAAAGTGTCAATAATTTATTTTATATCGTTAATACATAATTTGAATTTTGAAAGTTTTACAAACATACTTTTGTACTTCTATATTAGAATTGCTTGAGAGATCCTCCTCCTGTGCTTGAATAGATGTAGATGAGGGAGAGGGTGACCTAGAAAAAAGGAGTAAATAATTTATTTGATATCATTTATACATAATTAATATTTGAGTTATTAGAAACATACATTTGCGATTGCTTATTAATTTGATTTGGTGGTGGAGATGGAGATGGAAGAGATGAAGTCCTATAAAAGGAAAGAAAAAGTCAATAATTTATTTTATATCGTTAATATATAATTTGAGTTTGGAATTTTTACAAACATACTCTTGTATTTGTATATTAGAATTGCTTGACAAAGCCTCCTCCTCAGCTTGAGTAGTTTGAATTGGTGGTGAAGGTAGAGATGGAATAGATAAAATCCTATATGAAAAAAATAAGCAATATACTTTTTATATCATTGATATATAATTGATATTCAAGTTACATACTTTTGCAATTCAATATTACAATTGTACCACATTTTTTTTTCTGAGTTGAACGTGAGATGAAAATGGAGAAGATAACGTCCTAGAATCAGTATTTTTTTTTTTTTTATCATAAATATATTATTGATATTTGTGTTACTATACTAACATAATTTCTTTTATATTATTGAAATGTAATTAACATTTTAGTTATTAACATCATACTTTACTTAAATAAAATAAATTACTTAACATGATCTATCTTAAGTTGGTGATGAAAATATAGAATGTAAAAGTCAATTTAAACCCTATTAAAATATTCAATAATTTTCACACTCCTCTTTTCTCTCGTAATTAATTATCTTTCGTTTTCTTTTCTCCCTCTTTCAACCTCTTCCTCCCCATTCTATCACACCAAACTCAATTAATCTCTCTTAAATACATTTAAAAAACTATGCATTCTTTTATACTTTCGAAACTATAATACTAAAATAAAAACAATAATAGTTATATATGAAGTTATATTAAGATATAGGGTAAGAACGTACGTTTCAATTATTATATCGGAATTTAGTATTTCGTTCTGAGTTTCGGTATCTGGAGGCGGTGCTTTGTCAGAATCTCTTTCAGTCCTTCATAGAAAAAAATAAAGTACCACAATATATTATTATACAAGGTAAGAGAAAAAGTATATTAAAATAATAAAAATCAATAGAGTGTGATTATTTGAATTTAAAATAGTAATTTAAAGTAATTGAACTAAAATATAATTTATTAAACAAAAAGAACCAAATAAAATCATTTTAGATACATGATAAACTAATAAAACTAATATTTCTGAGTTATTTTTGTAACATACGACTGGGTTCTTCCAGTTTGAGTTGGTGGAGAAAGAGGAGATGATGGGCGTCTCACATAATCACTTTGAGCACTGCATCAAAAGAAAATATTGTAAATACAATGATTCAATAAATATATATATAAATATATATATATATATATATATATATATATATATATATATATATATATATAAAGTTCTTTTGGTGTTGATCTTAGCTACAAATATGATCATCACATTGCTTTAAAAGATAAATAAAACCCTAATAATAATAAAATGTAACGTCTCTTAAGCCCATCAAACAAAATCATTCAACCATTTATATTTAAACCAAATTAGGGTTTATTGAAGGAAGAGATATATAACAATTAAAAACAAATGAGTAACAGTATTAATTACCTTATGACAGAAGTAGGAGAAAGATGATGCAGCATCAGTGATGAAAGAAGGAACGGAACAAACGCGATAAAACCCTTTAGAAATGCCATATCGGAAAAACGTTGTGAAGTTGTTTTTGTTGTCTGAGTATGATTCTTGTGGAGAAAAAATGAAGTGATATTTATAGATGATAGAATGCAAGTGGTGTTGGTGAAGAAGAGTCTGAGTGATGTGTAAAACTAAGTGTTTGGTTCTTAGTCTCAGATTTTTGTCTCTGCTTTTTGTCCTAATTGGAAATTCATATTCTAATTTGAAGATAAGTGAGTTTACATTATGAGCATAACAACTTCCATCTCCCATTCTTCTTGTCTTATATGGCCATCAAAAGTTTCAATGCTATTTCTTTGACTGAAAATTTTGTTGGAAGTTGACACATGTGTATTTAAACCTACTTTTCTCACTCAAAATTATGTAACAAGAAATTTTATAAGGGAAATTTTTCGTGTTAGAGAACGCGGAGTTTCCAGCTGAAAGACAAATATGTACCTTTGTTAAATAGACTTTTGGAAAACATTCTTCTTTTTATTTATTTTTAATGCATAGTTTTAATGAGTCAAGTTCCATTCTTTTCTCATGTTTGAACTTATATCAACGTGTTGAATGATTTACCGAAGAATGACAATCATTGACTGCAAAGCCAAGTAATGTGAATCCATTCTTTTTCTTAAGTTGTTTGAGAAGTTTCTCTTCATATTTAGGTTTTATACAAGAAATTCAACTTCTAATAATTTGACACAGATTAGTCATATCTTGTGATATATTGTTCAGACTTAATATAATGTCACAGTTTTTCACTAACATTTAAAACAAGCCATCAATAAATCCATATAAATGATCACTAACCACCATCAATATAAAATCCCTTTGAACAATAGTTTTGTAAGTTTTTTCTTTCTTGTTGAAAAATAATGGAAGCTTCTTATAATTAGATTTATGAAAAACAAATACAAATGTGAAATAATCACACATAAAATTAATAAGAAAGTTTAACCATTTATACTTACATCTCAATATTGTTACCTACTTTGAAATATATATATATATATATATATATATATATATATATATATATATATATATATATAATAGGAGTTTACAAAAATCCTTAACTCACAACTCAAACAAATTTTAAAATATAAAATATTCATTGAACTCTTTTTTTTTCTCACTCTCCTTCTTTTTTGTAGTTGAAATATCTTACTGCAACATTTTAGTCCTATTATAATATGGTTAAAAAAAGCACCTATTATAAAAAAATGATATTTAGATTTAAGAACAGATATGAATTATGATAATATAAGTATTATCATACAAGTGTTGATGGCGTTTATCATACAAGTGTTGATGGCTCTTAATGTCGATTGAGGGGTCATGTATGAAATTTGATTCCATGTAAGTAGTCCAATGATGAGATGCTAGAGTAGCAACAAGTTCCACCAAGTGTATTAGATGCGTAATAGTATTAAACAAGTGTCATATCTATAAGGATTTGTTATAAGATCATCCAATATTTACTACCGAATTGAATGGAATAGTGTTTGTTGTAGGTGTGTATGATTATAAAAACAAATTAATCTAAGATTTGGAAATTATAATGATAAGTACATGCTAAGGTTAGATTTTTTTTTATCTCTTCTATTTCTAGTGTATTATTACTTATCTTTTATACTTAATATGTTATTCATTCAATATCTTGGAAGTACTTTAAGGTAGATCTAGGCTCATTCCTACAATCTACAACCTAAGAACTTCATACCCAGTGCAATTAATCCACTCCTAGTTGAATGTTATTGCCTTAAGTGTGTGACTTTTTTTCCAACTCACCTTTTAGATCATATGCAAGCCTCTAATAAGAATGAGTTGATTTGATTGGACAACAGTTTGAGACCAGTCTCCCAACTCACTCAAAACCATTGAAATAAAATGAGTTGTCAATTCATCCACACATCAAGCACAAATCAAATCACAAGATATTAAATAAAAGGACATACATAAATATCAAAGAGGCAGTAGTATAGAATCAATTACATTCAACCTCAAAACAGGAGAGTTTAACTACTCACGTTATAGAAAAAATTAAGCTTTAGGAGTTGTTGTTCCTCTCTCATGCCTCTCACTAAGATAATCTACTTTAGTACATAGAAATTTTCTAAAGAAGTTGAGAATGAGATGCTAAAAGTAAAGCCTTGTATTTATAGATGATTTTTGGCGATGCTCAGCTTCAGATTCAAGAACAAGGTTTTCCTCTCATGGTGGGTTTTCTATTCATCTCAACCCTCCGTTTTGGTGATCAACACTCAAGTTTTCCCTTTTTGGAGGATATCTTTGATTGCTCAACTCTTACTTTTGGTGCTTCGCATATAATTCCTTTTGAATCTTAAGACAGGTTATCTAATCCAACAATTGAATCCTTAGTATCATCATTAAGAATAGGTGAAAAAATAAATTTGTATTATTTTCATCTTCACATTTTACCTTTCACTTTCTCACTTAAAAAAATGAATTTATTATTTTATTTTTCATCAATATACCTAATATTTTTTAAAAATGTTAAGACTAAAAAATAATTTATCAAAATGTAATAAAAATTTGAAAGACATAATTACTAAAAAAATAAAATATGTTAATCAAGTCATGTCTCAAAAATGTTACAGAAGAAAACATATAGTATATGACTTCTCTTTTTTCATAAAAAAATAAATATACAAAAAACTTATAAGAGAAAAAAGTAATAAATATCAAACTAATATTTTTCAATCAAGAGACAAGAGAGTGTTACATTTTTATCTTAAAGGAGATAAGAAAACTGATGATAGATCAGAGTGACGAGAATGAATTTGTGTTTAACTTTATACTTTTTTCAAAAACAAAAAACAAAAAAGATATAAAAGAAGATATGCAAGAGTAGTAAATAAATATAATAAATAAAAAATTTAAAATGAGAGAAAACAAAAAAATATCTCAATAAATTTTATTATTCTTTATTATATTTAATTTATTGTTAACATTAAATATTATATTCTATAAAAAAATAAAATTCAATCTAAAAATTTTAAAAAAAATGTATATATTTTAAAAATAGTTTTATAAAATTTAAAAAATTTTGGGGCATGGCCCCCCTAATGCACTTCTAAGATCTGCCGTTGTATATAAGGTTTTGCAATAGCATATATCACGTCATAATATGTATTAGAATCAATTTTCTGTTTTGCAAAATTTATGGTGACAATATCATATATCGTCACAAAATTGTTCATAAAGTCTTTGTAATAAATTTCGAAATATGTGATTAATCAATTTTTTTTTTCGGAACTAAAATATACTATGATAGAAAGAAATTCAAATATGAATGCACTCTTATATTAAATATCGACTATGGTATCACGTATTATGTGAAGGATTCAAGTTCCTTTGCATTACACAATCATAAACAATTATATATTATTGTACAATCCAATAAGTTCCACACCAATTTCTACAATAACTTTTTATTGAAGGAAATTCAAATATCAACATCTCACACTCAACTCTTTCACAGAAAAAAAGATAAAAAAAATACACATAATGGTGTTAAAACACCTTTTTATTTCTTTCAATCATAAGCAACACTATATTGTGGTAGAATATTGTAACATAAGCTAATATTTCTCTCGAAGTTCATCGTGAAGCATAGTATCATTGTATGTAACCGTGATTTGAAGAATATTCTTGAGTCCTGAACAATCCATGTAAAATTAGTTAGTATTTTTATTCTCTCTTAATTTCTTATGATATATTATATACTTTTAACATAAAAGTCACTCTCATGCAAAATATATCACTCACATGTATGCCTGTAAATAGAGAGATAGAAAAATAAAATAAATAAATAAGAAAGATAGATAGATAAATAAAAATATATTAAACGCAATCAGAGAATAAAATAAATGAAAATGCATCACAAATCTTTTTCGGTGAAGACCAAAAAAAGTAATAAAATGAAAAAAAAAAAGTACTCTTAAAAACAAATAATTTCATAAAAGAAACACACATGTAAAAGTAATAAATTAAATCTGCCTTAAGTAGAAAGTGAAGTAAGGTTTTAGAATTTTAATATTTGAGCATAGTCAAGTCCCTACGCTACTGGAAACCTTTTGCTTCCTTTTATAGTCTTAAAATTAGTAAAATAGAGGTACATATATGTGTAAATTTTTTTTATATGTATTACATTAAAAATAGAATACAATTCAAATAAAGTTATTGTCAAAGTAAATTTCAAAAGGAATATTGTGGGTAGCAATAATATGGAATTTATGGAAAGAGAAAAATTATGTAATTTATCAAAATGAAAATATCGATGTAGAAGAGGTTCATATTCCAATGTTAGTTTAATGACAAAAAATATAAGGGAAGGAAAATAAAAATTTCAATGTAGCAATAATGGTAAAATGAACTCTACTAATTAATTTTATAATAAATAACTTCAAAAAATGAAATAACAAGATTATAAAAGATGTTGCTTAAGTCATTAGCAACAAGCCTTAATACCTCTGGAGATCCAAATTGTTTGACACATTCTTCTAAATTTAAGCTGGTGGCGGTGAAGAGGGTGACTTCGACTCCTAATAAAAATGGTTAGTAATTTTATTTTTAATATGTAATTGATATTTAAGTTATTAGTGACATACTTTTTTCTCTTTTTGCTCTTTCGAAGTTGATGTATTCTTGTCTGCTTGTGTTGGTGACGAGGTTGAAGTAGTATCACCTTTCCTATTAAAAAAAAAAAATCAATAATTTCTCATAATAACTAATATCTAAGTTATTTACAACTTACTTGGAATTGCTTGAATCATCCTTCACACTTTGAGTTGGTGATGGAGAAGTGAGTGGCTTCGGGTCCTATTGAAAAGGGTTAGTAATTTTCTTTTTTATATAAAATTAATATTTGAGTTATTACTAACGTACTTCGGAAATTGATTGAGTCGTAGCTGCTTGTGTTGTCGACGAGGTTGATGTACTATCACTTTTTTTCCTAATAAAAGAAAAAGTCAATAATTTCTTATAATAATTAATCTTTGAGTTATTTCTCATATCAATAATATATAATAAAATAAATTAATATATTACATATTAATATTACTAATATTAACTTTATTACTAATAATATCAATAATACTAATACTAATAATAAGATATAATAGTAACATGTAATAATAGTAATAATAATAATAATAATAATTATTATTATTATTATTATTATAATATTAATATTGATTATAATTTTATTATTATCACTATAAATAATATTTTAAAAAAATTAATACTAATACTCATAAAAATATTATTACAATACTAATATTATCACTGCAAATAATATTATAATACTAATATTTATAAAAATATTACAACTTACTTGGTAGTGGTTGAATCGTCCGTTTGAGTGGATGCATCTTCGGTTTGAGTTGGTGATGGAAGGGGAGCAGGATGAGAATCACTTTTACTCCTATAAAAAAGAAGTAAAAAAATCAACTAACTAATTCTCTTTTCATTTCTCAATAAATTTTAAAATATATATATATATATATATATATATATATATATATATATATATCAGTGAAAACACAAACATTATTATATATTCATATTTTATAATTTTTATAGTTAAAATCATAAAAAATATATAATTAATTTTTAAAATAATTATTTAATGTAAACTTAGAAAAATAATATATATATATATATATATATATATATATATATATATATAAAGAGTTTGTAAAATAACGGTTAAAGATAAAAGAGATTTTTAAAATAATAAAATTAAAAATAAATTATTTATAAAATAATTAATTTTTAAAATGATAATTAAAAGTAAAACTAAAAAAACAAATGTGGACATAAAAGAAACTATATCTTGGTATATTATTATAGATATATACTCAATCATTGATCTAATTTAAAGTCTAGATATTTTTATAGTAGATATTTTTAAACTAATTAATATATGAAGTTATTTATGAGAAAATTAATTAATTCAATTCATCAATTTCAAAAACGTTTTATGAAGTACAGTAAAAAGAAAAAGATGTTTAAATAAATATCACCAAAAATACCTAAAAACATAAATATAATAAATATTTTAGATATTAATAATGACATACATACATACATTTGTATTTTATACAGGAATTTCGTAGTAATACACAGTTTTTGAGTTTATGAGGTGGCGCTGTGGTCAGATCACTTTGAATGCTTCAAAAAAAGAAAAGAAAAATAGGATAATATTAGCTGTGGATTTTGATCAACATTCTTATAAAAATCAAAATAATATATTTAAAATTTATATATTTAATATTATTATCATTTCATTTAATAAAAATAAATACATAATTTAGTATAGTTATAACTATAAAAGAAACATGTTTAAAAGATTATTCATCACTTCTTCATATTCTTAACTCATCAATAATTGAATCATATAACTAAATCTTTTAGTTATTTTTTTCTAATGTAAATAACCATATTATCTGTAAAATATTTATCTTACATTTTATTAACGTGCATAGATTGATTCAAAAGTCTTCGCAAGCTTTCATTTCATTTATATGTGATGAACAATCAATTTCTCTTTTATTAATTTCTCTTTTATTAATTTAAAAAAAAGAATTATTCTTTTCTTTAATCAATATACCTCTTTATAAAAAAAGTTTAAGACTAAAAAATAATTTATCATAATCTAATAAAAAGTTAAGAGATATAATTACTAAAAAAACAATAATAATCAAGTTACAGTTAAAAACTCCCGCTATGAAAAATCACATAACATGTTATTTGTTATTTTATATTCATAAAAAATAAATATACAAAGGATCATGAGCTAAAAGATAGTACTAAATATTAAATAAATATTTCACTATCAAGTAAGACAAGGGAGAATGACTTTTTTTTCTTTAAGGATGGAGAGAAGATATGAAAAATGACAGCATAAATAATGAGAATTTTTTTTCTTCAATAACAGAAAAAAACATATAAGTGTGAGAAATAAGTATATGTTAAAAACTAATTCATCTATTACCCCTTCATTTGGCACAACAATTGGTTGTTTGTACAAAACCTCTTACACCAGCACTATTTAGATCCATATTTTTCAAACTTGGAATGATTAACATACATTCTTCGGTATGAGAGACTAATACATGTAGCCAAATTGATTTCAAAATCAATTTCTAATTATTTTGGCTTTCCTTAGGATGATATTACCTTAATTTAAGCCTTAATATTGTTTATATGTTTTAATCTAATTTTATTATTTATTAACATTAAATATTATACTTTATAAAAGAAATTAAAAAAAAATACCTACTTTTATTTCTATTGATTTTTCAATATATTACTACCTAATTTAAAAATATACATATAATTTAAAAAATTTAAAAATACATATAATTTAAAAAATTTAAAACACATAATTTAAAATAAAAATTCAAAATGTTGGGGGCCATGGCATGAAATAATATGAAACATATTAATTAGGTTTTCCTCTGAGATGTAAAAACATATCAGCTCTGATTCATCAATAATATTACCTTATGACAGAAGTCGGAAAATGATGATGCTGTAACCCTAAGGAAACAAGGAATGGAACAGTCACACACTCTACAAAACCCAAATTTACAAAAACGTTCTAAAATCTTTTTGTGTTTTGTTGTTGGAGTTTGATTCTTGTGGAGAATTGTGATTGTTAACAGAAATGAAGTGATAGTTATAGAGATCTTAGAATGCAAGTGGCATTGCTTAAAAATAATTTGTTTGCTTATTAGTCTCTTTCTTGTTTCAGCACTGTCCTTTTCGAATATTTTAACTCAAAATTAAGTCCAATGACATCATCATTAACACCTTTCCTCTCCAACAACAAAAGAACCAGTAATAATGCAGTGCCAAATTTTCAACAAATACTTTGATTATGTCAAAATCTAATTTTTTAGAGATACTAAATATATAAAATATATTAAAATTTAAAAAAAAATCAAATTATATATTAATTTATATAAAAAAAATATGGGGAACAAAACCTCCTTCGACCATCACAATTATCCGTCACTGCTATGAACTAGTTTTTGATTGGTTTATCTAATATCAAAATTAATGTATACTATGGTAATTCCTCTTGACTTTCACAAAGAAAATGTAATTATTTGTTTGATTGAACAATTTGATGCAGTTTGAGATGTATATTTAAACACAAATTGCTCAGTCAAATGATGTAAAAAGATATAAAAAGGGGCAATTTGTAGTGAGAACACAGATTTTGCAGCTGAAAGAAAATTAAATATCTTAGTTAAATAGAGTGATGGTAGCCACTGTACTTTTTATCTATCTTTATTGCATAGTTTTAACGAGTCAAGTTCCATTCTTTTCTTTTGTTTGAGTTCGTATCAACTAGTTTTCTCGAACTTTTTACCAAAGAATATGAAAGTGGTTGACTATGAATGAATGTGTTCATATATATCATAATCTCCCACTACATCGTCGCCAGTGACTCTTATTCTGTCTTGTATATAGCCAAGTAATGTGAACACATTCTTTTCACATGTTAGAGTTTTATTCGTTATTACTTTGGAAGAGGGAATATCTTCATCAATGAGAAGGGAATCTTTTATAAATTCTTCATGAAGTTTCCTTGTCTTATATTATGGTGAGATACGACTTTTTCCTGAGTAAAACTTTTTACAAAAGAAAAATGACAGGAATTAGGTTAAACATGACGCCATGATGAACCTTTACATTTTAATTTGCATACTCTTTTTGTTCTTTCGTTCTCTTTGAGAACATATAGGTCAAATTAAACATAATTCACTTAACTTGCATGTTAAACAGATTCAAATCTGGTCGAAGGTAGGTTGACTTATTATTAGTAAGTTGACCTATAACCTACCAATAATTCTTTTAGATTTTTATAATTTTTCACAAGGTTTTTATTATAATTATCTATAATTTTTAATTGTGTAGGTTCAAAATATGATTTTTTTAAAATACTAGAATGATGTTTAATAATGTTTAAATAGTTTAAATATTTAATTTATTTGTTTATGAAATTATATAAGTAGACACTTTAATTTTAAACTACTATCTCTATAATAATGTTTGGTAAAATAGATGAATATTTTAATTGTACTATTGTAAAATAATGAGTTGAATTAATCTACTTTAACTTACTATAATAAATATATAAAATAATTTAAAAATATAAAACATCTTAAAAAGATTAACCCACAAACCCATGATAAGTCGAGCCGAATAACAAAATTTGTTGCTTACGAAAAGATAAGTTGAGTTAGAGTGCCTCATTTTCAATTCAATCCGTAGAGCCGTCAAAATGGGTTATAACCCGCGAGCCAACATCACGGCTTCAAGTCGGGTTGGGTTGAAAAAAATTACAAATTTCAATACGTGTTAAAAATGAACCCAACCCACTAAGAACCCGGCTCATTCGGGTTGAACCCATGATGAGTAGGAAGACCATACATGTTGCACACCTTATGATCAAGGAGGTGGAGTTACTAGAGCAATTCCGAGATATGAAGCTACAGGTGGAGGTGAGATCTGAGTTCATTAGATGTAGTACCCTAACTATATCTAGTGACTTATTGAGCTCAGTGAGAGAGAGGCAGTTATTGGATGCCAGTCTAAACAGAGTTAGAGAACAGCTTGGGTCAGATGAGGCTAGAGATTTTGCTTTGGGTGATGATGGTATACTGAGGTTTCAGGGTAGGGTATGCGTACCTGATGATGTCGAGGTGAAGAAGTTAATTCTAGAGGAAGGACATAAGAGTCGTCTTAGTCTGCATCCTAGCATGACTAAGATGTACCAGGATCTTAAGGAAACTTTCTGGTAGCAGGGAATGAAGAAGGATGTTGCACAATTCGTATCAGCCTGTTTAATATGTCAGAAGGCGGAGGTGGAGCATCAAAGACCCGATGGGAACCTACAACCCTTGGAAATGCCAATGTGGAAATGGGACAACATCTCCATGGATTTCGTGACCCATTTGCCACGGACTTTTAGAGGGCACAACACCATCTGGGTGATAGTGGATCGATTGACCAAGAGTGCTCATTTCTTGGCGATGAACTTAAGGATGTCCATGGCTAAGTTAGCCCAACTGTACATCAAGGAAATCGTGAGACTGCATGGAGTACCTTCGAGCATAGTTTCAGACAGGGATCCCCGGTTTACTTCGTGGTTTTGGCAAACCTTACAGGATGCTTTGGGAACCAAGTTGACCATGAGTTCAGTCTACCACCCTCAAACGGATGGTCAGTCCGAGAGGACGATCCAGTCACTTGAGGACTTATTACGAACATGTATAATGGATCACTTGGGTGCTTGGGATGAAGTGTTACCGTTAATCGAGTTTACCTACAAAAATAGTTTCCATACGAGCATTGGCATGGCACCGTATGAGGCCCTTTATGGTAGGAAGTGTAGGACCCCTCTGTGTTGGTACCAAGATGGGGAAATAGTACTTGTGGGACCGGAGTTATTGGAGCAGACTATAGAGAAGGTGAGGATGGTGAGAGATAGAATGCAGGCTTCTCAAAGTAGATAGAAGGCCTATGCAGATCGTAGGAGGAGGCCCTTGGAGTTCGCAGCTGGCGATCCTGTGTTCTTGACGGTGACCCGAACCACTGGTGTGGGAAGGACTCTTTGCTCAAAGAAACTTTCTCCTAAATTTCTTGGTCCATATCCGATCACGAGGAGGATTGAACCAGTGGCCTATGAGATAGCTTTACCCCGTAGCTGGCGAACCTTCACCCAATGTTCCACGTCTCACAATTGAGGAAGTATGTGTTTGACCCGGCTCATGTGTTGAAAGCCGAGGATATACAAATCAGGGAAGACCTCACAGTGGAAGTACCACCCATCGCTTTAGAGGACAGCAAGGTTGAGGAGCACCAAGGAAAAGCTGTCAACCTTGTTAAAGTCATCTGGGATCGGAGGACAAATGACTCGACTTGGGAGTTAGAGGAGGACATGAGTAAATCACACCCACATCTGTTTACCTGGTGAGTCTTTATTTTCGAGGTCGAAAATTTTGTTGTTGGGGAGAATGTAAGGTCCAAATTTAATTTTCTGCCCTAATGTTTAAGGGTTGGCCTTAATCTGTTAGGCCTAAGGGCTGGCCCATAGGGTGCAAAGGCCCTAAAGCTGTTACGGTTTCCCTTCCAGCCTCACTTTGCAATCTGAACCTAAACACTGCCACCCTTTCCATTTCAGAGCTCTGCTAGGGTTAGCTGTCAACCCCTCCAAGTGAACTCCAACCAGACCTCCACTTCACGTAAGTCTGTTCTAACCTGTACTTTAGTTCCTTCTTCGTGGTTCCAACTAGGGTCAGTCGGGGTGAGCTCGTTTTTTATCTGGTTCCACTGTTTTCCAGCTCGCTAATCCACTCTAAGAGTTGTTGCATTCGCTATTGGTAACCAAGGATCCAGTTACTAGCTTGTTTTCCAGGTAAGGGAAGCTAAAACCCTACTATTCATTTGGTACGAGTCTGTTATTCTATGCTGTTTGTGATTATTCGAGTTGGACTACTGTTATGGATGTGTGATATGGTGGGATTGTTGTTTGGGGTATGCTTTCGAGTCTGCTGCAGGTGAAAACAGTGGCGGGCACTAATAAACTTGCCCAAGCGAGCTGGTCTCGCCTAGGCGAGATTAACAGAGGCTCACCTAAGTCTTTTTCCACGAATGGTCGCCCAGGCGACCCGCTGTCTTTTTGAGCGAGCGAACGTCTCGCTTAGGCAAGGAGAGTCTCGCCTGAGCGAGAACGCGTGTGAGGCCACTGTACTGGAAGTCGAGCTCTCGCCTAGGCGAGGGAAGCTCGCCTGAGTGAGGGTCCTCCTCGCGTGGGCGAGACCCTGCTGCCTGAGCGAGAAGCTGGGCAAGAGGGTGGCTGGCCTTGGAGTTTTCCTTGATCTCAAATGTTGATAATGTGCTTGTATGGGTGTTACCTTTAAGATTATGAACTGAATGACCTTTATGAATGAGATGGTGTATGAGTTGTGATTTGTGAGTTTTAACATGATGTGAGTATGATAATTGTATGAGATGATACATGAAATTGAAATGATGAGTTTGGTATGAGTTCGACATGAGACATGAAAGAGTTGGTATCAATGTGGCATGGTAATGTTATGAGACGGAGTTCCATATTTCGAGTTCGAGAATAATGAGTTGGTATGGTTTGGCTGGGAATACGAAAGAGGTGAATTATGAGAATCTGTATATGATGTATATGTATATATCTGTGTGTATGCATGCTGAATCTGTTTGATTGATTAAGAAAGTTTGGTCTGTGTCAGTGCGTAATTCCTTGGGATCTCTAGGTGAGATTCTCAGGGTCGTGCTTCAGTGATCGGGACGTAATTCCTTGGCCCCTGTTAGTGGGTGTCCATGGTGGTGCCCCATCTGTATAACTAGGTAAGGATTCAAGGTAAGGTTGCATCCTGACACTTTAAGGAGTCAGTGAGTCTCACCTAGAGCAAACTGACTCTTATGGTGAGAGTAGCAGGAGGCCTGAAATTCATTAAGGGCTAACCTTGTGGTGAGGGAAAATTGATTTATTGTACCACTTGTAACACATAGCTTGGGGGTGAGCAGCTCGAGGGTGAGCAGAGATATCCACCACAAGTGCAAGCATCTGCTGAATCCGACCAGGTTATATGTATCTGGATGAGTTGAGTCAAGTCTTAGTGTATTGTTTGGAAGGTCGTAACATGCTTGCATGATGTATGCATAATGAACTGTGAATATGTATTTGATTTTATTAATGAAATGGTTTTGACTTTAGCTTACCCTTTGCTTGTTTGATTGTCTTGTGTGTGGTACTTCTCTTTTGTGATGATCATCAATTTATTGATGTGAGCAGAAGCGAGAGGTTCTCATGGTCAACAGGGGAATGGTGACTCCGCTGCATAGTCCATCTGGGCTGGACCTAATGTTTTATTTTTGTGTTGGGCTTTTCTTAGGGCCACGACCCATGTATTCCGTTTGACTTGTGATCTCTTTATATTCCTTTTTACTTTATAACTGGTTTTCCTATGGCACTGTGGTGTGCCTTCTGTTGTAAGGAGTGAGTTTAAACTCCAGGGCTGCGCTAAGATATTATTCTAGTGTAACGCTTCTTTTAATTACGCTATTAGTTAAATGGGGTGTTATATGCCACATAGGGAAAGAGTTAATATTCCTATGGAACCATATACTATTGTGTAAATGTTAAATACATTAGTTTTAAAAGGTCTAAAAACTTAAACTTTTAGTTTTATAAGACATCAGAAAGCATCAAGATTTGTCGATTCAAGATTTCCTATAAAAATAGTGTAAATGATGATTTATTAAAATTATATTTGAAATTTCTTTATTATATATGTATATATATATAATTTAAAAACATTACCATATAAACTTTTAAATATTATTTAAAAATAAAAAATTTAAATTTATTAATCAAAGTATTAACAAATATCAAAATATAACACACACACGCACACACACACGCACACATGCACGCACACACACAACACACAACACACACACCACACACACATATTAAAAAATTAATTTTTAATAACAATTTATCTAAAATTTTCAAATATAGAAAATATTTTTATATAAAATTTGAAAAGCATGACAAATTTTAAATAAAAATAAAAATTTTAAAAAATCATTAACTATACTATTAAGAAATAATTTAAAATCAAAAGAAAAATTTATATAAAAATTTGATAAAACAAAAAGCAAAGAATAAAAAGAAAAAAAAGTAGATGAAAGCCGACTACACACACATATTAAAAAATTAATTTTACATATATAATTTTAATAATAAATTTATCTAAAATTTTCAAAATAGAAAATATTTTTATATAAAATTTGAAAAACATGACAAATTTTAAATAAAAATAACAAATTTAAAAAATCATTAACTATACTATTAAGAAATAATTTAAAATCAAAAGAAAAATTTATATAAAATTTTGAAAAAACAAAAAGCAAAGAATAAAAAGAAAAAAAAGTAGATGAAAGCCGACTACTAAAAGTTTAAATAGTATATATATATATATATATATATATATATATATATATATATATATATATATATATATATATATATATATATATATTCATATATTCTTGGGACAGGGATTGCCATAGCTCCAAAGTTTTTAATTTTTTTTATATTATATATATAATATGTATTTTTTACTTTTTATTTTTTTTTAAATTTATTATATTAATATATATTAGAAATTAATAGAAGTTAAATTACAAATTTTTAATTATTTTATAAAACATAATATTTAATATTAATAAATAATAAAACATAAAATCAAATATAATGAAAAATAAAAAAAAATTATTAAAATACTTTTATTTTCTTTTTTATTGTATTTTTTAGTTTTTCATAAATTATACTCATCTTATATACTCACATGTTTTTCTTTTTGTTTCGAAAAAATAGATGCAAACTTATTAGTTTTGTTTTCATTTCTTATTTGTTTTCTTCCATTCATGAAGAAGAGGAAAATATTTCTCTAATCTCACATGATACTGAAACATTTGTTTAATAGTTAATATTTATTTCATGAGCTTTATATTTATTTATTATAAATATGGGAGAAAAGTATTATACTATGTGCTTTTGTTTTCATAACTGATTTTTTCTTGGAACTTGATTGTCCTATATTTTTCATTTAATAACTCTTAATTTTTTATTTTTTTATTAAATTATGATGAATTAGTTTTTAATCTTAAACTTAAAGAAGAAATAGGTATATTGATGAAAAATAATATATATTTACTTTTTAAGAGTGATTAAAAGAAAGCTATAAAAACCGCAGAAATTCAACTTATTTACGTATTCCGAAACATGACACAAATGATCATATTATTCAATTAGAGAAACCTTTCTTAAGGTGAGGACTTTCATATTAATTTTTTGGAATGAGTTCATAAAAATAGTTAAAAATTTTAATTTTGATTCAATTATTGATGAGTTAAAAAATGAGAAGGAACGAAGGACAATCCTTTATATACGGTAATTTCTTTTGTAATTATAATTGTACTAAATTATGTATTCATTTTTATTGTATTAGTAATATATATATATATATATATATATATATATATATATATATATATATATATATATATTAAATTTATATATATATATATAT
>Ga0209589_1001441_pt1 | contig 39301 bp, 39 predicted proteins | sample CowpeawhiteBW_FD_187525 | JGI IMG/M metagenome (GOLD analysis project Ga0209589, IMG submission 187525) | Root nodule microbial communities of legume samples collected from California USA - Cow pea white BW (SPAdes) (version 2) | ecosystem: Host-associated > Plants > Roots > Nodule | place: USA...
CGTGCGGATAGCGGCCAGTCCGTCGGAAGGATGATCGAGCAACATCGTCGTCTCCAGGTTGAATGGATTCAGCAACCCTCAGTCTGGCCTCAGACCTGGTCGCTATCCACTCCCCATGGAATCTTCGTCGCAAGAGCTCCTCGCAATGACGGTGGAGAGAGCGCGCGCTATCGCTCCGCCCGTCCGATCACCGCCATCAGCTCCGCGATCTTCTCGCGCTGATCGGCCTTGTCGCCGCTCGCGATGGCGTGCTCGACGCAATGGGCGACATGGTCCTTCAGGATCTCTTCCTCGACCCGGCGCAGCGCGGCACGCACCGCCGAGATCTGCGTGACGATGTCGATGCAGTAGCGGTCTTGCTCTACCATTTTCGAGAGGCCACGAACCTGGCCCTCGATCCGGCCGAGACGTTTTCCGACAGATGTCTTGATGTCCTTGCGCATGGGCTCTATATACCCCTACCGGGTATGGGTTGCAAGCCCACGGACGAGCCCGCGTAAAAGGCCGGAGCATGGCAATGAACAACAACGCACACGAGCATCGTCACGACGCGGAAACGCATTCCGGATGCGGCTGTTCCACGAAGGCTACACCGCCGGCGGCCAAGCCGGAGGCCTCCTCGTGCTGTGGCGGCCACGGCGATCATGCCGGCCATCCCCATCCTCACGGTGAAGCAGCAACCAAGGTGAATGACCCCGTCTGCGGCATGACGGTCGATCCCGCGACCTCGAAGCATCGCTTCGAGCATCACGGAGAGATCTTTCATTTCTGCTCGTCCGGCTGCCGCACCAAATTCGCCGCCGATCCCGCAAAATATCTCGCGAAGGAGAAGGCACCCGAGCCTGAGATGCCCGCAGGCACGATCTATACCTGCCCGATGCATCCCGAGATCCGTCAGGTCGGCCCGGGCACCTGCCCGATCTGCGGCATGGCGCTGGAGCCGGAGATCGCAAGCCTGGAGACAGGTCCCAATCCGGAGCTCGCCGACATGACGCGGCGGTTCTGGATCGGCGGCGTGCTGGCGCTGCCGGCGGTGGTGCTGGAGATGGGCGGCCATCTCGCAGGTCCGCACAACTGGATCGATCCGACCCTGTCGAACTGGATCCAGCTCGTCTTCGCCACACCCGTAGTGCTGTGGGCGGGCTGGCCGTTCTTCGTTCGCGGCTGGCAATCACTGCTGACGCGCAACCTCAACATGTTCACGCTGATCGCGATGGGCACCGGCGTTGCCTATGTCTACAGCGTCCTCGGCACCGTCACGCCGCAGATCTTCCCCACCACTTTCCGCGGCCATGAAGGCGCGGTTGCGGTCTATTTCGAGGCGGCGGCCGTCATCACCGTGCTGGTGCTGCTCGGTCAGGTGCTCGAGCTGCGCGCCCGGGATGCGACGTCGGGCGCGATCAAGGCGCTGCTCCAGCTTGCGCCCAAGACCGCGCGCCGCGTTGACGCTGACGGCAGCGAGCATGAGGTCGAGATCGACACGCTCCATGCCGGCGACCGCTTGCGCGTCCGTCCCGGCGAGAAGGTGCCGGTGGACGGCACCATCCTGGAGGGGCGCTCCTCGCTCGACGAATCCCTCGTGACAGGCGAATCCATGCCGGTCACCAAGGACACCGGCGCCAGGGTCATTGCCGGCACGCTGAACCAATCGGGCAGCTTCATCATGCGTGCCGACAAGGTCGGGCGCGAGACGCTGCTGTCGCAGATCGTGCAGATGGTCGCAGACGCGCAGCGCTCGCGCGCACCGATCCAGCGCCTGGCCGACCAAGTCGCCGGCTGGTTCGTGCCGACGGTGATCGTCGTCGCTATCGCCGCCTTTGCCGCCTGGTCGTGGTTCGGACCGGAGCCGCGGCTCGCCTTCGGCCTGGTCGCGGCGGTCAGCGTTCTGATCATCGCCTGCCCCTGTGCGCTGGGCCTGGCGACCCCGATGTCGATCATGGTCGGCGTCGGCCGCGGTGCGCAAGGCGGCGTGCTGATCAAGAACGCGGAGGCGCTGGAGCGGATGGAGAAGATCGACACGGTGGTGGTCGACAAGACCGGCACGCTGACCGAGGGCAAGCCCAAGGTGGTCGCGATCGTGCCGGCGTCCGGCTTTGCGGAAGACGACATCCTCCGGCTTGCGGCCACCGTCGAACGCGCCAGCGAGCATCCCCTAGCTGATGCGATCGTGCGCGCGGCCAAGGAGAGGCAGCTCGCCCTTGGCCAGGTCGAGCAATTCGATTCGCCGACGGGCAAGGGTGCGACCGGCAAGGTCGACGGCAAGACCGTCGTGCTCGGCAATGCCAAATATCTGACCTCCATCGGCATCGAGACCAAGACGCTCGACACCGAAGCCGAACGGCTGCGCGGCGACGGCGCGACCGTGATCAACATGGCCGTCGATGGCCGGCTGGCCGGCCTGTTCGCGATCGCCGATCCGGTCAAGGCCTCGACGCCGGAGGCGCTGAAAGCGCTGGCCGATGAAGGCATCAAGGTGATCATGCTGACCGGCGACAATCGCACGACGGCGGAGGCCGTGGCGCGCCGGCTCGGCATCGCCGAGGTCGAGGCCGAGGTGCTGCCGGACCAGAAGAGCGCGGTGGTGACAAAGCTGCAAAAGGGCGGCCGCAGCGTCGCGATGGCCGGCGACGGCGTCAACGACGCGCCGGCACTGGCAGCGGCCGAAGTCGGCATCGCCATGGGCACCGGCACGGATGTGGCGATGGAGAGTGCCGGCGTGACGCTGCTGAAGGGCGACCTGATCGGCATCGTGCACGCGCGAAAACTGTCGCAGGCGACGATGAACAACATCCGCCAGAACCTGTTCTTCGCCTTCATCTACAACGCCGCCGGCATTCCGATCGCGGCCGGCATCCTCTATCCGGCGTTCGGTCTGTTGCTCTCCCCGATCATCGCGGCAGCGGCGATGGCGCTGTCCTCGGTGAGCGTGGTCGGCAATGCGCTGCGGCTTCGTGCAACGCGGCTGTGAGGGTCGCAAAATCCGTGTAAAACGGGTCCATTCGGCGAGATGCGCGGAGGGGACCTGATGCAGCGGATTACGATCACGATCGAGGACGACCTCCTGGCGGAGATCGATGCCGCGGCCGAAGCGCGCGGCTATCAGAACCGCTCCGAGATCATCCGCGACCTCGCGCGCGCCGGGCTTCAGCAATCCACCGAGGACACCGCCCAGACCGGCCAATGCGTCGCGGGCCTCGTCTATGTCTACGACCACGCCGCGCGCGATCTGTCAAAGCGGCTGGTGCAGGAATTCCACGGCCACCATGATCTCGCACTGGCAACGCTGCACGTCCACCTCGACGACAACAATTGCATGGAGATGACGGCGCTGCGCGGCGCGGCCTCCGAGGTGAGGCATTTCGCCGACCACATCATCGCCGAACGCGGCGTGCGCTACGGCCGCGTGGTGATGATCCCGACCGGGGAAGGGAAGCAGGCGAGGGCGCGCAAGCACGGACATCGGCATGGGTAGACAGTAGCTCTCGTGCCCCGGACGCGGCGCAGCGCTCCTTCAGCGGAGCGCCGCATCCGGGACACGAGACCGTCAAGCCGCTGGCCACAGCAGGCCAGCCTCCCTTGCCGAAATCGCCCTGCATGTCTACCTCTCGCGGGTCGTCTCGTGAAAGGGTGCCCCATGCTTGATGCCGCCATCAAGGCGCTGTCGCAAATGATCTCGCCGCCGATGCGCTCGATCCTGTGGCGATCGATCGGGCTGGCGCTGGTGCTGATCACCGTGCTGGCGATCGGCTTGCAGCGGCTGCTCAGCTGGTTTGCAACCTCCGGCGAGGTGTGGCTGGAAGGCCTGCTCGGACCGGGCTGGCATTCATCGCTCGAAATCCTGTCCTGGATCGTCTCGATCGCGGCGGGCCTCGGTGTCGTGTTCGGCGGCATTTTCCTGATGCCTGCGATCACCTCACTGGTGGCGAGCCTGTTCGTCGACGACGTCGCCAACATCGTCGAGCGCGAGCATTATCCAGCCGAACGACCCGGCACGGCGCTGCCGTTCACCCAGGCGACGTTCGAGGGCATCAAGACCGCGCTGCTGACCATCGTGGTTTATCTCGCCGCGCTGCCGCTGGTGCTGTTCGCCGGCGCCGGTTTCCTGATCTTCTTCCTCGCCGCCGCCTGGCTGCTCGGCCGCGAATATTTCGAGCTCGCCGCGATGCGCTTCCGCCCACCGGAGGAAGCCAAGGCGATGCGGCGCGACAATGCCGCGACCATCTTCACCGCCGGCCTGTTCATCGCCGCCTTCGTCTCGATCCCGATCGTCAACCTGGCGACGCCGATCTTCGGCATGGCCTTCATGGTCCACATGCACAAGCGCCTGTCAGGCCCGCGGCCCGAGCTGATCGAGCCGGCGCGGCAGGCGCGGTAACCCGGCTCAGGCCACAGGCATCCCGCATTTGCGCAGCACCGTCTTGGCGAAGCCGAACGGCGCCGGCGTGAATGGGCCCGTCGGCGCGCGGGTGACCAGCGCGACGACGCCGAGTGCGGCCATCGCGAGCCAGAAGCACAGCCAGAAGCCGTCGATGTAGGCGAGCACATTGGCCTCGCGCTGGACGATGCCCGCCAGCGTGCCGACCGCGCGCGCCTGCGCCGATCCCATGCCATGGGCGGCGAAATGATCGGCGAGCTGCTTCAGTCTCTCCACCACATCGACATCGCCGACCGCGAGGTTCTGGCCGAGATAGAAGGAATGGACCTGCTCGCGGACGCGCAGCCACGTGCCCATCAACGCCACACCGATCTCGGCGCCGCCGAGCCGCATGATCTGGATATAGGCGGCAAACGAGGTGGCGCGGCTCGGATCGGAGTTGGAGAGCAGCGTGATGATCAGCGGCAGCAGGGTCAGCGACTGCCCGATCGCCTGCAGCAGCACGATGCCGATGAAATCCTCGCGCGCCCAGACATAGGTGAGCTGCGTGCCCCAGAGATTCGCCGCGGCGAAGCAGGCAAAGCCCAGAACGAGCACCGTGCGTGTATCGAAATGCCTGAGCAGCCAGATCGAGACCGGCACCAGCACGAACATCGGCAACGCGCCATAGGTGAGCAGCAAGAGGCCGCTCTGCTCGGGCCTGAGCTGCGCGATGGTTGCGAGGAAGTTCGGCACCAGCGAGGCGTTGGACAGGCTGGTCAGTGTGTAGAGCAGGATCAGGACCAGCCCCAAGCCGATGTTGCGCGAGAACAGCACATTCACATGTGCCCAGGGCTGCCGCACCAGGGACTCGTTGACGAGGAAGGCCAGAAACAGCACCGCGCCACTGGCGAGCAGTGCCATCACCGTGCCGGAGCCGAGCCAGTCCAGCCGGTTGCCCTGGTCGAGCCCGGCATAGATCATCGAGACTGAGGCGCCGAGCAGCAGCATGCCGCCCCAATCGGCGTCGCGCAGCAGCGCACGGTTCACCGGCTCGTTCGGCGTGCCCAGATAGACCATCAGGCCCATCAAGGGCGCGATCACCACGCCTTGCCAGTACAGCCATTGCCAGCCGAGATGGTCGACATAGAAGCCGACCAGCGAGGTCGACGTGTCCAAGGCGAAGCCGACGCGGATCGCATAGATCGAGATCGCCGGCAGCCACCAGCGGATCGGCAAATTGCGGAACACGATCATCAGCGTCGCCGGCACGAAGGTGCCGAGCAACAGGCCATGCACGAGGCTGAGCGCAAGCAATGTCGGATAGTCGTGCACGAATGGAATGATGAAAGAGACGGCCGCATAGACGATGCTGGGGATGCCGAGCACGCGGCGCAGGCCGAACACGGTAGCAAGCCAGGCCACCGCAGGCGCGATGAAGATCTGCGAGCCGATGCCGGCCGTGGAGAGCCAGGCGCCCTCGTCGAAGCCGAGTGAGAACGCGCCGCGAAGGTCGGGCAGGCCGACCGTGGTCAGCCGGCTATCGAAATTGGCGAGGAACGAGCCGAGCAGCACCGCCGCGACGGCGAACAGCGGCTGCGGCGCGATGCCGCCGCGCGAGACCGGCTCGCGGCTGGCAGCGTCATTTTCCGCCATTCGCAGCCTTGGTATCGATGCTGGTGACCACCGACATGCCCGGCACCAGCCGAGCGAGCAGCGGTTGATTGTGATCGAACTGAATGCGCACGGGAATGCGCTGCACCACCTTTGTGAAGTTGCCTGTTGCGTTGTCGGGCGGCAGCAGCGCCACCTGTGCGCCGGTCGCCGGCGCAATGCGCTCGACCTTGCCGTGCAGCCTCTCACGCGGGAAACTGTCGACGGTGATCTCGACCGGCTGGCCCGGTGCGACGTGCGTGAGCTGGGTCTCCTTGTAGTTCGCAATCACATAGACGTTGGGCAGCGGCACCACATTGATGAGATTGGTGCCGATATTGACGTAATCGCCGGGCTGCACCTGCCGCTCGCCGACAACGCCGTCAAACGGCGCGGTGACCTTCGTGTAACCAAGTTTGAGCTTCGCACCCGCCAGCGTCGCCTTGGCTGCCTCGACATCGGCGGCGCGCTGCTTCCTGGTGCCTTGCAGGACCTCGAGCTGGTGCTGCTGGGCTGCGATCACGGCGCGGCTCGCCCGCACGTCGGCCTGCGCCTTGGCATAAGCGGCCACCGCCTGCTCGAGCCGCTGGCGCGTGCCGGCATCGGTCTGCGACAGCGACTGCTGACGCTCCTGCTCCTGCCGCGCCTCCACCTCCATGGCCTCCGCGGACAGCCGCGCGGCCTGCGCCTGCGCGATCGTGGCATATTGCAGCTCGATCTGATTGGCGAGATTGTCGAGGGTGGCCTGGGCAGCAGCGACATTGGCTTCGGCCTGTGCGACCTGCGCCTCGTAGTCGGCCGGATCGATCTGGATCAGGAGGTCGCCGGCCTTCACGCGCTGGAAATCGGTGACGCCTACGGTGAGCACTTCGCCCGAGACGCGGCTCGAGAGCCGCGTCAGCTCCGCCCGCACATAGGCGTCATTGGTGGTCTGGATCACCGCATTGCCGACCCATTCGTCGAAGCGCAGCGTCGCCAGCGCGACGAAGCCGAGCGCAACGATGACCGCAAACAGCGGGATCGCGAGCCGGCTCCAGAGCGGTGAGGCCGGCCGTTGTGTTGACTTGGGCGGCGGGACAGGTGCGGCGGCAGGCGGTGACGGAACTCGTTCTTGTTGACTCACGGATGCCCCCAAAAGCGCTTGTCCGAACGCAAATCTCACTGCTGTCATTTCCGGGACGGTTCGAACAACGGACCCGGCATCTCGAGATTCCGGGTTCGATGCCGCGCATCGCCCCGGAAAGACGTTGATTACTTGCTCACACCGTTTTCTCCGGCCACCGGCAGAGATCGTTGATCAGGCAGACCTCGCAGCGCGGCTTGCGGGCGAGGCAAGTATAGCGGCCGTGCAGGATCAACCAATGATGGGCATGCTGCATGAACTCGGCCGGGATCACCTTTTCGAGACCGAGCTCGACCTCCAGCGGCGTCTTGCCCGGCGCAAGTCCGGTACGGTTGCCGACGCGGAAAACATGGGTATCGACCGCCATGGTGTGCTCGCCGAAGGCCATGTTGAGCACGACATTGGCCGTCTTGCGCCCGGCGCCGGGCAACGACTCGATCTCGGCGCGCGTGCGCGGCACTTGGCCGCCGAATTCGCTGAGCAGCTTGGCCGACAGTGCGATCACATTCTTGGCTTTGGTGCGGTAGAGTCCGATCGTCTTGATGTACTCGCGCAGACGCTCCTCGCCGAGATCGAGCATCTTCTGCGGGGTGTCGGCGACCTCGAACAATGCGCGCGTCGCCTTGTTGACGCCGGCATCGGTCGCCTGCGCCGACAGCACCACGGCAACCAGCAGCGTGAACGGATTGACGTGCTCGAGCTCGCCCTTCGGCTCCGGATTGGCCTTGCGGAAACGGCTGAAGACCTCGCGGACCTCGGCCGGCGTCCAGGGCCTGGTGGCCTTGAGTGGTTTTTTCGCGGAGGATTTCGGTTTGGCCGCGACCGGCTTTGCCTTTTTCTTTGGCACCGCCGCTTTGCGGGAGACCGGCTTGCGGGTGATTTTCGCCATGATCGGGATATACTGAGGGACGATGAGCACAGGCAACGAAATTGAGCGCAAGGACTTTGAAGATCAGCGCGAGGTGCAGATCTTCTCCGCGCTGCTGACGCCGCACCGCTCGCTGAACCGCACCGGCTTCCTCGCCGTGATGCTGTTCCTGAGCGTGGTCAGCTTCGTCACGGGCCTCGCTTTCCTGATGATGGGCGCCTGGCCGGTGTTCGGCTTTTTTGGTCTCGACGTGCTCGTGGTCTGGTGGGCCTTCAAAGTCAATTTCCGCACCGCCCGGGCGCGCGAGGAGATCACCGTTACGACCTCCGAGCTGCGCGTGAGGCGCATCAGCCATCGCGGCCAGGTCGCCGAATGGACCTTCAATCCGCTCTGGGTCCGCCTCGACATGGAAGTCGACGAGGACTTCGGCATCGAGCATCTCTATCTGATCTCGCGCGGTCATCAGATCCAGATCGCGAGGTTCTTAGGGCCTGAGGAAAAGGCAAGTTTTTACAATGGCTTGGTCGAGGCATTGAACGCCACCAAGCGTGGACCGACCTACAATCCGATCAGCTGATTCCAGTCGGAAATCGGGTGGTTTCAGACCCGCCTCTCTCCTACATTTCCGGACATGATGACCCTCGCGATACATGACCAGCGCCTGGCCAAGCCGGGCACCCAGAACGCCGCGTGGCGCGACTATGATTCGGTGCGGCGGGCGATTGCGTTCATCTCGGCGAACTGGCGCGCGCAGCCGACCATCGAGGCGATGGCGGATGCCGCCGGCGTCACGCCGGATGAGCTGCACCATCTGTTCCGCCGCTGGGCGTCGATCACACCGAAGGCTTTCATGCAGGCGCTCACGCTCGACCACGCCAGGAATCTGCTCAGGGATTCCGCCAGCATTCTCGATGCGGCGCTCGACTCCGGCCTGTCGGGGCCGGGCCGGCTGCACGATCTCTTCGTCACCCACGAAGCGATGTCGCCGGGCGAGTGGAAGAACGGCGGTGCCGGTCTCACCCTGCGCTACGGCTTCCACCCCTCGCCATTCGGCACCGCGATCGTGATCGCCACCGATCGCGGCTTGTCCGGACTTGCCTTCGCCGATCACGGCGAAGAGAAGATCGCACTCGCCGACATGACGCGGCGCTGGCCGAACGCCACTTACGTGGAAGATCACAAAGGCACCGCGCCGCTCGCAGCGCGCATCTTCGACCCAAAGCTGTGGCGGCCGGATCAGCCGCTGCGCGTGGTCCTGATCGGCACCGATTTCGAGGTGCGGGTGTGGGAGACGCTGCTGAAAATTCCGATGGGACGCGCGGTGTCCTATTCCGACATCGCCTGCAACATCAATAATCCGAAGGCCTCTCGCGCCGTCGGTGCCGCGGTTGGCAAGAACCCGGTCTCCTTCGTCGTGCCCTGCCACCGCGCGCTCGGCAAGAGCGGCACGCTCACCGGCTATCATTGGGGCACCACCCGCAAGCAGGCGATGCTGGGCTGGGAAGCCGGGCAGCTGGGGATGCAGTGATTGATCTCCCTCTCCCCGCACGCGGGGAGAGGCGAAGAAACTCAGCCCGCCAGGTCCAGCTTCGAGGCGACCGTCGAATCCGCATTGAGGCGGTAGATGATCGGCGCACCGGTGGCGAGCTCGCGCTTCAGGATGCCTTCGGGCGAGAGCTTCTCCAGCACCATGATCAGCGCACGCAGCGAGTTGCCGTGAGCGGCAACCAGCGTGCGCTTGCCGTTGAGCACGCCGGGCAGGATCTCCTGCACGTAATAGGGCAATGCGCGCGCGAGCGTGTCCTTCAGGCTTTCGCCGCCGGGCGGCGGCACATCGTAGGAGCGGCGCCAGACATGTACCTGCTCCTCGCCCCATTTCTTGCGCGCATCGTCCTTGTTGAGACCGGAGAGATCGCCATAATCGCGCTCGTTGAGTGCGAGGTTCTTCGAGGTCGGCAGACCGGTCTGGCCGAGCTCAGCGAGGATGAGATCGAGCGTGTGCTGCGCGCGCGTCAGGACCGAGGTGAAGGCGACGTCGAATACGAGACCCTGTGCCTTCAGCTTGCGGCCGGCTTCCTTGGCTTCCCTCACGCCGAGCTCGGTGAGGTCAGGATCCTTCCAGCCCGTGAACAGGTTCTTCAGATTCCATTCGCTCTGGCCATGGCGCACGAGCACGAGAAGACGTTCGCTCATTTTACCTTCCGTATGAAACTAAGCTTGATGGTTGCTGCATCGACGGTGCCCAACCTTTCCCCGTTGGGGAGAGGTGAAGGGAGCCTGCAGTTGAAACGGGCAATCATTCCGTTGACTCAGATATCGGACAGGCCGAGCACGTCGGCCATGGTGTAGTGCCCCGGCGCCTTGCCATGGGCCCACAGTGCCGCCTTGAGCGCGCCGTGGGCGAACAGCATGCGGTCCTCGGCCTGATGCGACAGCGTCAGGCGCTCGAACGGACCGAGGAAGCTGACGCTGTGGTCGCCGGCGACGGTGCCGCCGCGTAACGAAGCGAAACCGATATTGCCTGGCCGGCGTGCGCCGGTGATGCCGTCACGTCCACGCTCGGAATGGTCATCGAGGGTGACACCGCGGCCGCTGGCTGCGGCCTGGCCCAGCATCAGCGCCGTGCCCGAGGGCGCATCGACCTTCATGCGGTGATGGGTCTCGACGATCTCGATGTCGAAGGTCTGGTCGAGCGCCTTGGCGACGCGCTTGACCACGGCGGCGAGCAGGTTGACGCCGAGGCTCATATTGCCTGACTGCACCACCACCGCGCGGTTGGTGACGCTCTTGATCACGGCGTTGTCGGAGCCGGAAAGTCCGGTGGTGCCGATGACATGCACGAGGCCGCGCTGGGCGGCGATCGCGACGTTGGCGATGGTCGCCGCCGGCACGGTGAAATCGAGGATGCCGTCGGCATCCTTCGACATCGCCCAGAGATCGGCGGAGAGCGTGATGCCGTTGGCCGGCAGGCCTGCGAGCACGCCGGCATCCTTGCCGAGCAGATCGGAGCCCGGCGCCTCCAGCGCGCCCGCCAGCACCGCGCCTTTGCTCTCGGCAATCGCCCGTACCAGCGCGCGGCCCATCCGGCCGCCGGCCCCAGCAACAATCAAGCGCATGTCAGACATGGTGTGATCCTCTTCGGAGCCGTTGTAGCGGGGGGACGCAGTTCCGGCAACCGAGGGGATCGGGGGCAGTGACGCCACGTTCACCGTCATTCCGGGGCGGCTCGCAGAGCCGAACCCGGAATCCCGAGATTCTCAGGTGCGCAATTGCGCACCATAGTTCGCCTCGGAATGACGGGCGTCAGCCGTCCTGCGGCTGCGGGCCGTCATAGCCCTCGATGATGATGAGATCGGCGATCGAGTGCGGCTGGCGCACCTTGATGTTGGCCTGATATTCCGGTGAGTTGTAGCAGGCGAGCGCGGTTTCGTAGTCCGGGAATTCGATCACGACGTTGCGGTTGCGGCTGGCGCCTTCAACGGTGGTGAACTTGCCGGCGCGGACGACGAAACGGCCGCCCCATTTCTTGAAGATCGGACCGTTGGCGACGGCGTAGGGCTTGTAGCCCTCGTCATTGCTCACGTCGACACGCCCGATCCAGTAGCCTTTTGCCATTGTTGCTCTCCCTGTTGTGGGTGGTCAGCCGAGAGCTTTCGCGATCTCAGCGTGGATGGCGTCGGCGACAGCCTTCGGATCGGCGGCTTCCACCACCGGGCGCCCGACAACGAGATAATCCGCGCCCGCGGTGATCGCGCGGCCTGGCGTCATGATGCGCTTCTGGTCACCGCTGGCGGCGCCCGCCGGGCGAATGCCGGGGGTGACGAGGCTCATCTGATGGCCGACGATCTTGCGCAACGCACCGACTTCCTCTGGCGAGGACACCAGGCCGTCGACGCCGATCACCTGCGCCTGCTGCGCGCGGGCCTCAACTAGCTCCGACACGCTGAGCCGATAGCCCGCCGCATGCAAATCGTCGTCGTTGTAGGAAGTCAGCACCGTGACGGCGAGGATCTTCAGGCCGGCACTGCCGCGGCCCTCGACGGCGCCCTTCATGGTCTGCGGATAGGCGTGGACGGTAACGAAGGTCGCACCCAGCTTGGCGACGCTCTCCACCCCACGCCTCACCGTATTGCCGATGTCGTGCATCTTCAGATCGGCAAAGACCTTTTTGCCCCTGTCGGCGAGCTTTCCGATCAACGGCAGGCCGCCGGCATAAGCGAGCTGATAGCCGATCTTGTAGAACGAGACGCTGTCACCGAGCTTCGCGATCATCGCCTCCGCAGCATCAACGCTCGGCAGATCGAGCGCAACGATCAGGCGGTCTTTCGGGGCGATCTCGGCTGGCGTCATGTCACCTCACATCATGCGTTGGGAAACGTCGATCAACTGCGCTACCAGCTCTTTCAACGCGGCGATATCACCCTCGTTCTTCAGCCTGTCCATATCGTCATAGGCCTGGTCGGCAAAGGCGAGCGTGAGCTGGCTGGCAATCACGTTGGCGTGGCAGGAGGAGAGGATCAGCCGCAAGGCCTGGAGCGCGCGGGCGGCACCGAGCCGGCTCTGCGAGGCGCCGGCGAGCGCGAAGACGCGGTTGCGGAACACCTCGCCGCGCGCCTCGTGCAGCTCGTGCACGCGGCTGACCCAGTCGATCGCGTTCTTGAGAAGCGGCGGCACCGAGGCGTTGTATTCGGGCGAGACGATGAGGACACCGTGATGGGCGCCGATCATGCGCTTGAGATTGATGGCATGCTTTGGCACGCCGGACTTGGCCTGGAGATCGCCGTCGTAGATCGGCAGCGGAAAATCCGCGAGCGAGATGCGGGTGACGTCCACGCCGGCCTGGGCGAATTCGGAGGCCGCCAGCGCCCCAAGCTTCACATTGTGCGAGCCGGTGCGCAGCGAGCCGGGAATGATCAGGATTTTGGGTGCGGACATCCAATCCCATGCGTTCGGCGAAACGAGCCCGCCGCGCAAAAGAAGAGCGGGCGGAATTAGTCCTTGCGATACACCCAGACGCGGGCCGGCGGAAGGTTCATCCAGATCCGTTCCGAGGCCTCTGTCGACACGCCGGGCAGCGATTTCGGGATCGGCGGCACCACCGCATAGGTGAACTGGATGAAGGGCGCGCCGGGCGCAAGCGCGGTGAAGGCATCGCGAATGAGCCGCAGCCGCGTCAGCATCGGTTTCGTCACGAGCGGCAGGCCCGAGACGACCGCGCTAGCCGGCGCGCTCAGGACGTTCCAGAGCGTGTCACGCAGGCGATAGGCATCGCCCTGCACCACCTTGGCCTGCGGGTAGCGGTCGCGCAGCAGCGCGCAGAAGCCGGGATTGTATTCGACGAGGACGAGACGCTTCTGGTCGACACCGCGCTCGATCAGCGCGGAGGTGATCGCGCCGGTGCCGGGCCCGAGCTCCACCACCGGCGCATCGGACTCCGGATCGACATAATGAGCCATGGTCCGGGCCAAGAGCTTGCCCGACGGCATCACCGCGCCCATGTGCAGCGGCTTTTCGATCCACGACCTGAGAAAGCGCACCTCGTCGTCAAGACGAGGCTTCTTCAAGGCACGCGCAGACGATGGCAATGGCATGTCGGGACCGGACGGGACCGCAGGACCGCGGCGTGTCAGAAAATGGTCATAAAGACGTATAGGCCGAAGACGGCACGGTCAAGACGAGTCAATTCGCCCGATTACCGAAGAAGTCCTTGACCTTGGCGAAGAAACCCTCGGATTCCGGCTGGGTGTTGCCGGAGGAGAGCTTGTCGAACTCGGCCAGCAATTCCTGTTGCTTCTTGGTGAGGTTCTGCGGGGTCTCGACCACGACCTGGACATACATGTCGCCCATCTGACGCGACCGCAACACCGGCATGCCCTTTGATGCGATGCGGAATCGGCGGCCGGACTGGGTTCCGGCAGGCACTTTCACCTTGGCCTTGCCCTTGTCGATGGTCGGCACCTCGAATTCGCCACCGAGCGCGGCCGTCACCATCGAGATCGGCACGCGGCAGTGCAGATCGGCGCCATCGCGCTGGAAGAACTGGTGCTGGGCCAGCGACAGGAAGATGTAGAGGTCGCCGGGCGGACCACCGCGGACCCCGGCCTCGCCCTCGCCGGCGAGCCTGATCCGGGTGCCATCCTCGACGCCTTGCGGAATGTTGACCGACAGCGTGCGCTCGCGCGTGACGCGGCCCTGGCCCGCGCAGGAGGGGCAGGCGTCCTCGATCATCTGGCCGCGTCCCTGGCAGCCGGGACAGGTGCGCTCGAGCGTGAAGAAGCCCTGCGACTGCCGCACACGGCCCGCGCCGCCGCAGGTCGAGCAGGTCTTCGGCTTGGTACCGGCCTTGGCGCCGATGCCCGAGCAAGCCTCGCAGGTGACCGAGACCGGGATCTCGATCTGCGCAGTCTTGCCGCCAAACGCTTCCTCGAGCGTGATCTCCATATTGTAGCGCAAATCGGCGCCGCGCTCGCGGCCACCGCGGCCGCGCTGTCCGGCCATGCCGAACAGGTCTTCGAAAATGTCGGAGAAAGAGGAGGCGAAGCCCGCGCCGAAACCGGGGCCGCCGCCAAAGCCGCCGCCCTGCTCGAACGCGGCGTGACCATAGCGGTCATAGGCGGCGCGCTTGTCCTTGTCCTTCAGGACCTCATAGGCCTCGTTGATCTCCTTGAATTTGACTTCGCTGGTCTGGTCCCCCGGATTGCGGTCGGGATGGAATTTCATCGCCAGCTTGCGAAACGACGATTTCAGCTTGGATTCGTCAGCGTCGCGATCGACTTCGAGGGTCTCGTAATAGCAGCGCTTGGTGGACGTGGACATGTTCAGCTCGGTCTATCCAATCGCGATTTCAAGTTGGGGCGAAACAGCGTTGCCACGCAGCAATATAAGCGCCCTTCCGCCTCGCGGCAGAGGGCAGCCTGGCAGCGCTGAGAATAACGGCTGGGAATTGATCGATGGTAACGGGCGCCTTGCCCGTGGAGCCCGACACGACGGCCTCCCCCGCGAGGGAGGAGGCCGGTAGCGCGTGTGGGGTCCAAGCCGTCCGCATCGCCACCCTCTCGGGCTTATGCAGACTTCTTGTTGTTCTTCTCGTCGTCGACCTCGGTGAATTCCGCGTCGACGACGTCGTCCTTGGCCGCGTCCTTCTTGGCGTCGGCCTCGGCCTGCTGCTTGTACATGGCTTCGCCGAGCTTCATCGAAGCCTGGGCCAGGGTGTTGGTCTTGGCCTTGATCGCCTCGGCATCGTCGCCCTTCAGCGCCTCCTTGAGGTCGCTGACGGCATCCTCGATGGTGCGGCGCTCGGTCTCGGAGACCTTCGAACCGTGCTCGGCGAGGGCCTTCTCGGTGGAATGCACCAGCGCGTCCGCATGGTTCTTGGCATCGACCGCCTCGCGGCGCTTCTTGTCGGCCGCCGCATTGGCCTCGGCGTCCTTGACCATCTTCTCGATGTCGGCTTCCGACAGGCCGCCCGAGGCCTGGATGCGGATCTGCTGCTCCTTGCCGGTGGCCTTGTCCTTGGCCGAGACGTTGACGATGCCGTTGGCGTCGATGTCGAAGGTCACCTCGATCTGGGGCATGCCGCGCGGGGCCGGCGGAATGCCCATCAGGTCGAATTGGCCGAGCATCTTGTTGTCGGCCGCCATTTCACGCTCGCCCTGGAAGACGCGGATGGTGACGGCATTCTGATTGTCTTCAGCCGTCGAGAACACCTGGCTCTTCTTGGTCGGGATCGTCGTGTTGCGATCGATGATGCGGGTGAACACGCCGCCCAGCGTCTCGATGCCCAGCGACAGCGGGGTCACGTCGAGCAGCAGGACGTCCTTGACGTCGCCCTGGAGCACGCCGGCCTGGATCGCGGCACCGATCGCCACGACTTCGTCCGGGTTGACGCCCTTGTGCGGCTCCTTGCCGAACAGCTGCTTCACGACCTCCTGGACCTTCGGCATGCGGGTCATGCCGCCGACCAGCACCACCTCGCCGATTTCACCGGCGGTGACGCCGGCGTCCTTCAGCGCCTTGCGGCAGGGCTCGATGGTTTTCTGCACGAGGTCGTCGACCAGCGCCTCGAACTTGGCGCGGGTGAGCTTCATCGTCAGATGCTTCGGACCGGTCTGATCCGCGGTGATGAAGGGCAGGTTGATCTCGGTCTGCGTCGTCGAGGACAGCTCGATCTTGGCCTTTTCAGCGGCTTCCTTCAGGCGCTGCAAGGCGAGCTTGTCGTTGCGCAGGTTGATGCCCTGCTCCTTCTGGAACTCGTCGGCGAGATAGCCGACCAGGCGCATGTCGAAGTCTTCGCCGCCGAGGAAGGTGTCGCCATTGGTCGACTTCACCTCGAACACGCCGTCACCGATCTCGAGAATGGAGATATCGAAGGTGCCGCCGCCGAGGTCGTACACCGCGATGGTGCCGGCCTTGGTCTTGTCGAGGCCATAGGCGAGCGCGGCCGCGGTCGGCTCGTTGATGATGCGCAGCACTTCGAGGCCCGCGATCTTGCCGGCGTCCTTGGTCGCCTGGCGCTGGGCGTCGTTGAAGTAGGCGGGAACGGTGATGACCGCCTGGTCGACCTTCTGGCCGAGATGGGCTTCCGCGGTCTCCTTCATCTTCTGCAAGATGAACGCCGAGACCTGCGAGGGCGAGTAGGTCTGGCCGTCGGCCTCGACCCAGGCGTCGCCGTTGGAAGCCTTCACGATCTTGTACGGGACGAGCTTCTTGTCCTTCTCGACCATCGGGTCGTCGTAGCGGCGGCCGATGAGGCGCTTCACTGCGAAGAAGGTACGCTCGGGATTGGTGACGGCCTGGCGCTTGGCCGGCTGGCCGACGAGGCGCTCACCGTCATCCGTGACGGCGACGATCGAAGGCGTCGTGCGCATGCCTTCGGAATTCTCGATGACTTTGGCGTTCTTGCCATCCATCACGGCGACGCACGAGTTCGTGGTGCCGAGGTCGATCCCAATGACCTTTCCCATGGTCCTGATATCCTTCTTTTTGCGGCAGGTTGGCTGGGCCCAGAAGGCACCCGAACCGAAACCCCCTAAGATCAAACATCCGCGATATTGCGATGATTGAGGCTCATATAGGAGGGGGGGAGGGGCCCGCAAGGACCGAAGCTACGTTTCTGCCGCGAAAACATTGGGTTTTGGAAGATCATATCCGGGCTCCACCGCCCTTGCGGGTGAGGAATTATTAACAGGTTCGCGCTTCGGCAAGCCCCCGCTTCCGCGAGCGGCCCCTCCCTGTTGCGGCAGGGCCAAACCCGCTAAAAGGCTGACCGGCCGGACAGCCGGCGCAGCTGCTTCGCGCGACAAAGCGCCCGGCGGCCGACCATCGAACGGCCTCAATGTGAACCAATCAGAGTGCCCATGACGCTGATCCGCCCCCTCGCCGCACTCGCCATCCTCGCCGCCTCCGCGTTTCCGGCCCACGCCGCCGACGCCGTTTTCCCACCTGGCTTGCGCCTCGGCATGGTGCCGCTGGTCGGCCTCAGCACGGCGAAAACCTTTCCGGGCTTCGAGAGCGAGGACGGCAGCGTCAAGGTGCTGATCACCGAGCTGCCGCCGGCGGCCTATGGCGAGGTCGTGAGCGCGTTCAATTCCAATCCTGCCGGGGCCAATGGCGTCAAGCAGGACAAGATCGAGACCCCCGCGGGCCTTGCCTATTTCACGACCGAAAGCGGCAAGGCCGACGACACCCCGGTGAAGCGCTATTCGATGATCGTGCCCGGTGCCGGCTTCTCCGGCTATGTCGCGGTGCAGATCCCGGAGAATGCGACCAAGATCTACACCGATGAAGCGGTGCGGCAGATGTTTGCGAGCGCCACCACCCGCAGGCAGGTCTCGGCCGAAGAGCAGATCGCGCTGATGCCGTTCAAGATCACCGATCTTGCCGACTTCAAGGACATCCGGACCCTGGCGCCGGGCTCGAGCATCATCCTGGCCGACGGCGATGAGAGCACGGGCTACGAGTCGCGGCCGTTCATGATCCTCGGCCTGATCGGCGCCACCCCGCAAGCCGCCGACGACCGCGCCCGTTTCGCCCAGGAGGCGGCACTCCAGATTCCCGGCGTGCGCGAGTCGCGCATCACCATGTCCGAGCCGATCCGCATCAACGGCCAGCAGGGTTTCGAGACCCGGATCGACGGCGTCAGCGGCAAGGATAAGGTCCCCGTGACCGTGGTGCAGTGGATCCGCTTCTCGAGTGGCGGCGCATCATTGCGCATCATCGCCAGCGCCCCGCGCGACAGATGGCAAGCCGCCTTCACCCGTTTCCGCGCGGTGCGCGACGGGATTCAGCCGAAGGGGTAGGCGCGTCCACGCGCGAGATGCGCTCCCTCCCCACCCGCCCCCACCCGCCGGGGGGGGGGCGGTCGGGGAGAGGGTGTCTCCGCAAATCGAGACCGCGCTCTGCAAGCGCAGCGACCTCTCCCGCAAGGGCCCGCAAGGAGAGGTGCGCCGAGCACGCCGCGAGCCCAACCCCTCACCAAGACCGGCTGCATTTTCGGGCTTCTGTTCGTATACGAACGGAACTACGCTCCCCTCCGTTGGATCATCCTAAGGGGAGGCGAACGATGCTGGATCGGCGACACGTCTTGGCAATGCTTGGAACGACGGCACTGGCGACGCTCGCGCCAAGTGCGCTGTTCGCGGCCGCATCGATCAAGCCGGACGACGCATCAGCCCTGCTCGTGATCGACGTGCAGAACTGCTTCCTGCCGGGCGGCAGCCTCGCGGTGAAGGAAGGCGAGCAGGTGGTGCCCGTCATCAACAGAATCGCGAAGGCGTTTTCCAACGTGGTGATGACACAGGACTGGCACACGCCCGGCCACATTTCGTTTGCGTCGGTTCATTCAGGCAAGAAGCCGTTCGAGACCATCGACCTGCCCTACGGCAAGCAGGTGCTGTGGCCCGACCATTGCGTGCAGGGCACCGATGGCGCTTCGCTGTCGAAGGACCTGTCGATCCCGCACGCCGAGCTCATCATCCGCAAGGGTTTTCACAAGGACGTCGACAGCTACTCGGCCTTCCTCGAAGCCGACAGCAAGACCTCGACGGGGCTTGCCGGCTACCTGAAGGGACGCAAGATCAAGCGCGTCTTCGTTGCAGGGCTCGCGACGGATTTCTGCGTCGCCTGGACCGCGCTCGACGCGCGCAAGGCGGGTTTCGAGGTTTATGTGGTGGAAGACGCCTGCCGCGGCATCGACACCCAGGGCTCGCTGGCAAAGGCCTGGGCCGACATGGCCAAGGCCGGCGTGAAGCGGATTCAGTCTGCGGATATCGCGGTGAGCGCGTAAGATTTACGATCAGTCGTTCCGGTTCGATGCAAAGCATCGAACTCCGGTGCGCAATTGCGCACTGGAGAGCCTCGAGATTCCGGGTTCGACTCTGCGAGCCGCCCCGGAATGACTCGTCGCTTACCGCTCAGTTCGGCGCGCCGCTCGACTCGTTGTTGTTGTTGGCCGCGGTCGCCGCCTTCGCGCCGCCCTTGGCGACACCGACCAGCGCCGGGCGCAGCACGCGCTCGCCGATTGTGTAGCCGGCCTGCACGACCTGCACCACGGTGCCCGCCGGCACCGACGCATCGGGCACTTCGAACATCGCCTGCTGGAAGTTCGGGTCGAACTTCTGGCCCTGCGGATCGAATCTCTTCACGCCGTGCTTTTCCAGCGCATTGAGCAGCGAACGCTCGGTGAGCTCGACGCCCTCGATCAGCGAGATCAGGCCGGGATCGGCCGCGGCACGGGCTTCGGCCGGAACGGCGTCGAGCGCGCGCTGGAGATTGTCGGCGATGTCGAGCACGTCGCGCGCAAAGCCGGTGATGCCGTAGAGGCGGGCGTCAGCGACCTCCTTGGTGGTCCGCTTGCGCAAATTCTCCATCTCGGCCAGCGTCCGCAGCATGCGGTCCCGCGCCTCGGCGGCCTCCTTCTGCAACGTCTCGACCGAGCCGGGCTCGGGATCGTCGGGCATGATGTAGGGTTTTGACACCACGGGCTCGCCGGTCGCTGCAGTCGTGTCTTCGGGTTGCCGGTCTTGCTCGGTCATCGGCTCTATTCTCGAACTCGTTTCCAGGGATTGTTGGCCCGGATATCGTGCCTGAGGCCACGAAAATCAAGCGCCCGTGATCGGCGGAAACGCCGGTCAGCCCCCCAGCAGGCGGCTGACGATACGGGCGGCGTAGTCCACGGTCGGGATCACGCGGGCATAATTCAGCCGCGTCGGGCCGATCACGCCGAGAACGCCGACGATGTGGCCGGCGGCATCCCGATAGGGCGCGATGATGGTGGAGGACCCCGACAGGGAAAACAGCTTGTTCTCACTGCCGATGAAGATGCGTACGCCCTCGGCGGTTTCGGCCCGGCCGAGCAGGTCGATGACGCCCCGCTTGGTCTCGAGGTCGTCGAACAACAGGCGCACCCGCTCCAGATCCTCCAGCGCATGCAGATCTTCGAGCAGATTGGCATGGCCACGAACGATGAGCTGGCGATCCTCGTTCTCGCCGCCGGACCAGCTGGCAATGCCGGCCGAGATCACCTTTTGCGTCAGCTGATCGAGCTCGGCGCGGGCCTCGGCGAGCGCGGTTTCAAGCTCGAGCCGCGCCTCGGCCAGCGTGCGGCCGCGGATTCGCGCATTGAGGAAATTGCCGGCCTCGATCAGAGCCGAGGAGGGAACTCCGGGCGGCAGCGTCAGCACGCGGTTTTCGACCTGGCCGTCCTCGCCGACCAGAATCACCAGCGCCCTCTCCGGTTCCAGGCGGACGAATTCGATGTGCTTGAGCCGCGCATTGGATTTTGGTGTCAACACGACAGCGGCGGCCCGGGTCAGGCCGGAGAGCCGCATCAGGGCCTGGTCCAGCGCCGCCTCGACCGACTGCGCCTCGCCGACGGAGGAGAGCTGGCTCTGGATCGACTGCCGCTCGGCCTCATTGAGGTCGCCGACCTGCATCAGGGCATCGACGAAGAACCGTAAGCCTAGTTCCGTCGGCAGCCGGCCCGCCGAAGTGTGCGGGGCATAGATCAGGCCGAGCTGTTCCAGATCGGCCATGACGTTGCGGACCGAGGCCGGTGACAGCGGCATCGCGATCAGGCGCGAAATATTGCGCGAGCCCACCGGCTCACCGGTCGCGAGATAGCTTTCGACAATTTGACGAAAGATGTCGCGGGAACGCTCGTTGAGCTGGGCGAGGCCTGCGCGCGGCGCGATCAGATGGATCGGATCGTGATGGGCCACAGACGGTAACTCCTCTCAGATGCTCATAATTTGTCCATCCAGGGCGGTTCTGACAAGCGGGGCGTTTGCGGCCTCGAAGGCGAGGGGTGAAAAAACCTTGCCGCCCACCCCTGCCCCACCTACAAGCACCGCGAACAGCCTTTTCCCGTGAGTTTTGGAGGATTTCCCATGCGGCCAAGCCGCCGTGCGCCCGACGAATTGCGCCCCGTGACGCTGGAGCGTGGCGTGGTCAAATATGCGGAAGGCTCGTGCCTGGTGAAATTCGGCGACACCCATGTGCTGGTCACCGCCACGCTCGAGGACCGCCTGCCGCCCTGGCTGAAGGGCCAGGGCCGCGGCTGGGTCACCGCCGAATACGGCATGCTGCCGCGCGCGACCTCGGAACGGACCCGCCGCGAGGCCTCAGCCGGCAAGCAGAGCGGCCGCACCGTCGAGATCCAGCGCCTGATCGGACGCTCGCTTCGCACCATCATCAATCTCGAAGCGCTCGGCGAACGCCAGATCACGGTCGATTGCGACGTGCTCCAGGCCGACGGCGGCACGCGCACGGCCTCGATCACCGGCGCCTGGGTCGCGCTCGCCGATTGCGTCAACTGGATGAAGGCGCGCAACATGGTGAAGGCCAACGTGCTGCGCGACAACGTCGCCGCGATCTCCTGCGGCATCTACAACGGCACGCCGGTGCTCGATCTCGACTATGCCGAGGATTCCGAGGCCGAGACCGACGCCAATTTCGTCATGACCGGCGATGGCCGCATCATCGAGGTGCAGGGCACCGCGGAACGCGAGCCGTTCACCGAAACCGAGTTCCTGGCGTTGATGGCGCTGGCGCGCAAGGGCGTCGCGCGTCTGGTGGACTTGCAGAAACTGGCCGTGGCGTAGTCAATAGGCCATGCACCGCCGAATCACGGACAAGCTCGTCATCGCCACCCACAATCCCGGCAAGCTCGCCGAGATGAAGGAGTTGCTTGCGCCGTATGGGATCGAGGCGGTGTCGGCCGGTGAACTCGGTCTGGACGAGCCCGAGGAAACCGGAAACGACTTCCGTAGCAATGCCGCGATCAAGGCGAGCGCCGCGGCGAGGGCGACCAAGCTTCCTGCTTTCGCCGACGATTCCGGTATCGTCGTCGACGCGCTCGACGGCGCGCCCGGCATTTTCTCGGCGCGCTGGGCCGGCCCAAACAAGGATTTCGCGGCGGCGATGGCGCAGATCGAGCGGCTGTTGCAGGAGCGCGGCGCCACCACGCCCGACCGCCGAAGAGCGCATTTCGTCTCCGCGCTCTGCGTTGCCTGGCCCGACGATCATCTCGAACAGGTCGAGGCGCGCGTCGACGGTACGCTGGTCTGGCCGCCGCGCGGGAATGCCGGCTTCGGCTACGATCCCATGTTTCTGCCCGATGGCCACAGCCGTACCTTCGGCGAGATGGAAAGCGTCGAGAAGCACGGCCTGCCACCGCTCGGGCTCGGCCTGTCGCATCGCGCCCGCGCCTTCGTGAAACTGGCGGAGATCTGCCTTGAGCCGCGCTAAGGAAGCCTTTGGCGTCTACGTGCACTGGCCGTTCTGCCTGTCGAAATGTCCCTATTGCGACTTCAACAGCCATGTCCGCCACGCCGCGATCGACGAGGCGCGCTTCGCCTCCGCCTTCGGACGTGAGATCGAAACGACCGCACGGCGTGCGCCGGGCCGCGAGGTGACCTCGATCTTCCTCGGCGGCGGCACGCCGTCGCTGATGCAGCCTGCAACCGTCGGCGCGGTGCTCGATGCGATCGGCAAGCATTGGACCGTCGCCGGCGACGTCGAGGTCACGCTGGAGGCGAATCCGACCAGCGTCGAAGCCACGCGCTTTGCCGGCTATCGCGCTGCCGGCGTCAACCGCGTCTCGCTCGGCGTGCAGGCACTCGATGACGCCTCGCTGAAGGCGCTCGGCCGCATGCACAGCGCCCGCGAGGCGCTCGATGCCGTCGCCATCGCGCGCCGCTCGTTCGATCGCTATTCGTTCGACCTGATCTACGCCCGCCCCGAACAGACGCCGACGATGTGGGCCGACGAGCTGCGGCACGCCATTGATGAAGCGGCCGAGCATCTGTCGCTCTATCAATTGACGATCGAGGAAGGCACGCCGTTCTTCGGCCTGCACCAGGCCGGCAAATTGAAGACGCCGGACGAAGCCGCCGCACGCGCGCTCTATGATGTCACGCAGGAGACCTGCGACAAGCTCGGCCTGCCCGCCTACGAGATTTCAAATCACGCGCGGCGCGGCGCCGAGTGCCGGCACAATCTGGTGTACTGGCGTGGCGAGGAATATGCCGGCATCGGCCCCGGCGCGCATGGCCGCCTCGACATCGACGGCATCAGGCACGCCACCGCCACCGAGAAGCGTCCCGAGGCCTGGCTGATGCGGGTCGAAACCAACGGCGATGGCATCGTCACCGACGAGCTGCTCAACAGCGAGGAACGCGCCGACGAATTCCTGCTGATGGGATTGCGTCTCGCCGAAGGCATCGACCCCGAGCGTTACAGGGTACTCTCTGGCCGCCCGCTCGATCCCCGCCGCATCGCGCTCCTGCGCGAGGAGGGCGCCATCACGGTCGATGCAACGGGACGGCTGCGCGTGACCAGCAGCGGATTTCCGGTGCTGGATGCCGTGGTAGCGGATCTGGCGGCCTGAGCTCTCTCCCCGTCGTCGTCCCGCACGAAGGGGAGAACCGGCTACGCCCCAAAACTCTTCGGCGAGCCCGCGACCGCAACGCCGCCGCCTTGCGTCACCTTCATCACTGCGAGCCCACGCTCATTCGTGCCGTCGGCGCGGAAGCGGAACAGGCCGTCGATGCCGGCGAAGCCAGAAGGATTCGTGAGCACATCGGAGGAGAAGCGTTGGCCGCCCTGCGTGCGCGCGAGCGCGGCGACGAGGGCGACCGCGTCATAGGCGAGCGTGGCGGTTCGCACCGGCTCGCCGCCATATTTGGTGCGGTAGCGGCCGGAGAAGGCGCGGAAGCCGGCCGGGTCGGGCGCGGCATAGAGGCCGCCTTGCAACGCCGCGCTGGCATAGACGCGCGGATTGTCCCACAAGCCGGTGCCGAGCAGCTGGATGTTGCGCAGGTTCGCGCCCGCCGCGGTCATGGCATCTGCCACCGACACGACGGCATCGCCGTCATCGGCGATGAACAGCGCATCCGCGCTGCCGAGTTGCGGCGCCACGGTGCGCGCCGGCGTGGCGCGATCGGCGCCGTACTTCTCGAAGGCGACGATGCGTCCGCTGCGCCGCGGCACGGCCGCCTTCACGGCGGCCTCGACGACATTGCCATAGGGATTGTCGGGTACCAGCACGGCCACGGAGCGCTTTCCGATGCTGGCGGAATATTCGACGATGCGGTTGACGTCGGACTCCGGCAGGAACGAGAGCAGATAGACGCCGCGTCCGGCGATGCTGGAATCGGTCGAGAAGGCGAGGACGGAAATGCCGCGCGTGCGCGCGACCTGTGCCACCGCCGGCACCGACTGCGCGAACAGCGGCCCGAGAATGATCTCGGCGCCTTCGTCGACCGCCTGCTGCGCGCCGGCCTGTGCGCCTTGCGGGCTGCCATTGTCGTCCTTGATCAGCAGCTGGATATTCGGGTTCTGGAACTCGGCCAGCGCCATCTCGGCGGCATTGCGCATGGATTGCGCGGCGAGGCCGGCATTGCCGGCGGCCGAGAGCGGCAAGATCAGACCGACCTTCACGCCGCCGGTGCCGGCGGTCGTCGCCTGCTGCTGGGGACCCGCCGGCTGGGCCGGCGGTGTGGAGCTTGAGAACGGGTTGGAGAACTGGCTGAGATTTTGCTGCACGCCGGCGCAGGCCGACAGCACGGGCGCACCGAGCAACAGGCCAAGCGCACTCCGGCGGGTCGCTCCCGACAATCGGGACCCCGGAATGGGAGACTTTGGATGACGCGGGCCCACCATGGCAGCTTCTCTTCTGACCGGCCGTCGCCGGCCGGTCATGACATTGCTTCCGCGGCACAAGCCCGCGGATTCAGGCATATTGTCGGCAAATGGTTAACCAAAACAAAAGGATAACAACCGCTTAACACGGCCGCCTCCCCGTCCCGGCAGCTGTTCGCCATCACTCATTCAGCATCAAGGCGGCGTTTCCGTCGTGAATATGGCGCAAGCGCCCTGATTACCTCTCAACGTGATCCACATTCCCGTCCGTTCCCCGCCCCTCACCTCCGCACGATCTTTTTCCGCCAGCCGGTTCCCAGCCCTGCGGATCGTGCCTAAGTTGACCTCATTATGCGCGCAAAGCCGGCCCCGATAAATACGCCTGAAGCTCAAGACGCCGCCATGCGCGGCTTCTCCATCGATGCCCATCGGTTTGCCGCGCCGAAGGTCGCGCCGGGCCTCCATCTGGTGGCGACACCAATCGGCAATCTCGGCGACATCACCCTGCGGGCGCTTCAGACGCTCGCCGGCGTCGATGTCATCGCCTGCGAGGACACCCGCATCACGCGCCGCCTAACCGAACGCTATGCGATTGCGGCGCAGCTCAAGCCCTATCACGAGCACAATGCGGAAGCGGCGCGCCCGAAGATTCTTGAAGTGCTGGCGCAAGGCGGCTCGGTCGCTCTGGTGTCGGATGCCGGCACGCCACTGATCTCCGACCCCGGCTTCAAGCTGGTGCGCGAGGTCTGCGCTGCGGGCCATCCGGTGTATGCGCTGCCCGGCCCATCCTCGGTGCTGGCAGCTCTGTCGGTCGCTGCATTGCCGACCGACCGCTTCTTCTTCGAGGGTTTCTTGCCGGCGAAATCGGCAGCGCGGCGCGCACGCCTGGCCGAGCTTGCGCGCATCGACGCGACGCTGGTGATGTTCGAATCGGGCAATCGCATGCAGGCCACATTGACCGATCTCGCCGAAATCATGGGTGAACGAGAGGCCGCGGTTTGCCGCGAGCTGACCAAGTTGCACGAGGAGGTCAGGCGTGCCCCCGTCGCCGAGTTCGCGCGGCAAGCCGACGCGCCGGAGACGCGCGGCGAATTCGTTCTCGTGATCGGTCCGCCTGCAGCCGACGCCGACGTGCTGGCATCGGATGCGCTCGACGGTCTCTTGCGCGAGCAGCTTGCCGCCAACAGCGTCAAGGATGCCGTGGCGCATGCGGTGGCACTGTCGGGCCGGCCGCGCCGCGAGGTCTATGCCCGCGCGCTCGAGCTCGCAAAGGACCTGCGAGGCGGCGATGGCGAAGACTGACCCTCCGGCGGAACCGAAGGTCGCCTCGCCCGAGCGCGTCGCCGCGTTCCGCACCGGCATCTCCGCGGAGAGCCGCGCCGCGGCATACCTCATGGCCAAGGGCTATCGCATCCTCGCCAAACGCTACCGCACCCCGTATGGCGAGATCGACATCGTGGCGCGCCGCCGCAATTTGATCGCTTTCGTCGAGGTCAAGGCGCGGGCGAGCTTGGATGACGCTGCTTTCGCCGTGACGCCGCGCCAGCAGCAGCGCATCATCGATGCGGCGCAAGGCTGGCTCGTAGCGCATCCCGAGCATGCTGAATTCGAATTGCGATTCGACGCCATGCTGATTGCGCCGCGCTCGCTTCCGCGCCATGTGTTGGCGGCATTCGACGCCTCGACCTGAAAGGCAGATCATGAAACTGAACGTCGCCGTCCAGATGGATCCCATCGCCCGCATCAACATCAAGGGCGATTCCACCTTTGCGCTGCTGCTGGAGGCGCAGCGGCGCGGCCATGGCCTGTCTTATTACACGCCCGACAAGCTCTCCATGGTCGGCGAAGAGCTGGTCGCTCCGGTTCAGCTCCTGACCGTGCGCGACGAGCCCGGCAACCACTTTACCTTGGGCGAGCCCAAGCGCGAAGCGCTGAACGGTTTTGACGTGGTGCTGCTGCGCCAGGACCCGCCGTTCGACCTCGCCTACATCACCTCGACGCATTTCCTGGAGCGCATCCATCCGAAGACGCTGGTCGTCAACGATCCTGCCTCCGTGCGCAACGCGCCGGAAAAGCTGTTCGTGATGGATTTTCCGCAGCTGATGCCGCCGACGCTGATCTCGCGCGACCTGGATGAGATCAACGCGTTTCGCGACAGGCACGGCGCCGTCGTGATGAAGCCGCTGCACGGTCACGGCGGCGCGGCCGTATTCCGCGTGATGCCGCAGGACATGAATTTCGGCTCGCTGTTCGACATGTTCTCGGTCACATTCAAGGAGCCTTGGGTGATCCAGCAGTTCATCCCCGAGGTGAAGCACGGCGACAAGCGCATCATCCTCGTCAACGGCGAGTTCGCCGGCGCGGTGAATCGCGTGCCGGCCACCGACGACCTGCGCTCCAACATGGTGCGCGGCGGCGCGGCGCAGGAGACCGAGCTCACCCCGCGCGAGCGCGAGATCTGCGCCACCCTCGGCCCGGCGCTGCGCGAGCGCGGCCTTTTGTTCGTCGGCATCGACGTCATCAACGGCAACCTCACCGAGATCAACGTCACCTCGCCGACCGGCATCCGCGCCATCTCGCGGCTCGGCGGCCCTGATGTCGCGGCGAAGATCTGGGACGTGATCGAAGCGAAGCGGAAGAAGTAGCTTCCGCGCACGCTGCTGCGAGAGCGTATGATCTCTCTCCAACGCCGTCCCGGACAAGCGGAGCGCCGATCCGGGCCCATTCCCACAGGACGTGGTGTGGCGAAAACTCGCCGTTGGTACTTCTATCTTTTACAGCCGAGATATCACGCGGTATGGGTCCCGGCGTTCGCCGGGACGACACCGATGTTGTGGTGCCTTGCTGCCGTCTCGCTGGCAATCACGCGGCTTCAGGCAGGCCCTTTCACTAACCACCCGTTCACCATGACACCCCGCGTCTCATCCAAATGCGCGCGTCGGGATGCGTGAATCTACGGAGCCGCGTGGCCTCAGATAACGCGACGTTCACCATCTGCCGAAAACCAGCATCGCTGGCGGGCGATCGCGTTCGGCCTCGCAACACCCCTTATACTTTTACTCCCTACTCATCGACGCGGGGGAACACGCCAGGTGCGGTTCGAGTGCCCCGCGTAAGAGTAGAAGCGTATGAATACCGCACGCATCGTCGTTCTCGTCATCGCTCTCGGCGCCGGCGGCGTCGCTGCGTATCTCGCGAGCGGCTATCAGAATGCACCCGCGCCCGCCCTGCCGGCCGCCGAGAAGCTGCCGACGGTCGAGGTCCTTGTCGCGAAGAGCGACATCCAGCTCGGCCAAGCCGTCAAGCCCGACGATCTGCAATGGCAGTCCTGGCCCGCGGCAACAGCCAGCAGCGCCTTCATCCGCCGCGACAGCAGGCCCGAGGCACAGACCCAGATTGCAGGCTCGATCGCGCGCGTGCCGCTGATGCAGGGCGAGCCGATCCGCGAGCAGAAGCTGGTCAAGGCCGAAGGCTCCGGCTTCATGGCCGCGATCCTGCCGTCTGGGATGCGCGCCGTCTCCACCGAGATTTCAGCCGAAACCGGGGCCGGCGGCTTCATCCTTCCGAATGATCGCGTCGACATCGTCCTGACCCGCCGCCTGAAGAATCCCGACGGCAACACCAACGGTCCGACCGGCGGCAACGATCTCGTCCTGTCCGAGGTCATTCTGACCAACATCCGCGTGCTCGCGATCGACCAGGCGCCGAAGGAGAAGGACGGCCAGAACGCCGTGATCGGCAAGACCGTCACGCTCGAGCTCCGGCCCGACCAGGTCGCCACGCTCTCGGCCGCACGCCAGGGCGGCACTCTGACACTCGCATTGCGCAGCATCGTCGATGCCAACGCGGTCGACGGCACACCCGAGGACCAAGCGATCAAGCGCCCGGGCGGCGTGAACGTGATCCGTTATGGCGTGCCGGCACGGCAACTGACGTCACAGAGGTGATGGGGACAGCATGAACTACGGGGGTGATCGGACCGGCCTGCGCATTCGGGGGAAGCGCGCGCGCGCGCTCCTGGCGGGGACGATATTGATTCTGGGGCTCGCGGCCCCCGGCGTGCTCAGTGCTGCGGACGCGCCGGTCGGCGACCAGGAGCCGATGCAGGCGTCGGATCTCGGCGTGTCGTCGGTGGCGACGATCGCACCGGCGCGGACGCGCTTTCTGTCGCTCGGCATCGGCAAGTCCGTCGTCATCGACCTGCCGCGCGAGGTCAAGGACGTGCTGGTGGCCGACCCCAAGATCGCCAATGCGGTGATCCGCTCGGCCCAGCGCGCCTATATCATCGGTGGCCAGGTCGGCCAGACCAACGTCGTGTTCTTCGCCGCCGACGGCCAGCAGGTCGCCTCCTACGACATCGCGGTGAAGCGCGACCTCAACGGCATGCGCGCCGCTCTGCGCCAGTCGCTGCCGGGCGTCCAGATCGAAGGCGTCGGCGACAGCGTGATGCTGACCGGCTCGGTGTCGAGCCCGGTCGAGGCTCAGCAGGCCGGCGACGTCGCCGCAAAGCTCGTCGGCGGCTCGGACAAGGTCGTCAACAACATCGTGGTGCGCGGCCGCGATCAGGTGATGCTCAAGGTCGTGGTCGGCGAGGTCCGCCGCGATATCGTCAAGCAGCTCGGCGTCGATCTCAGCGCCAGCCTGAACGCCGGCACCGCTGTGGTGAATTTCAACAATTCCAACCCGTTCTCGGTCTCCGGCGGGCCGATCGTCGGCAGCAATGGGCTCGGCGTCTCCGGGCTCGCCAAGGGCGTTGCCACCGTCAACGCCACCATGCGGGCGATGGAGAGCGCCGGTGTCATGCGCACGCTGGCCGAACCGAGCCTGACCGCGATCTCGGGCGAATCCGCCACTTTCGTCGCCGGCGGCGAATTCCCGATCCCCGGGGGCTATGCCTGCGATCCGGTCACTCACGTCTGCACCACCCAGGTCACCTACAAGAAGTTCGGCATCTCCCTGAACTTCACGCCGGTCGTGCTCAGCGAAGGCCGTATCAGCCTGCGCGTGATGACGGAGGTCTCGGAGCTGTCGAACACCAACTCGATCACGTTGACGCAGGCCGTGTCCTCGTTCGCGAACAACTCGATCACCATTCCATCGATCCAGACCCGCCGCGCCGAGACCACGCTGGAAATTCCCTCGGGCGGTTCGATGGCGATGGCCGGCTTGATCCAGCAACAGACCAAGCAGGCGATCAACGGGCTGCCTGGTGTCGACCAAGTGCCGATCATCGGCGCGCTGTTCCGCAGCCAGGACTTCGTCAACAACGAGACCGAGCTGATGGTGATCGTGACGCCCTATGTGGTGCGCGCGGTCGCTCAGAAGGAATTGTCGCGGCCCGACGACGGCTTCGCGCCGGCCTCGGACGCGCAGAGGGCGCTGCTCGGCCGGGTCAATCGCCTCTACGGCATCGCGACCCGTGTCGATCCGGTCGCCGGCACGCCCGGTGATTTCGGCTTCATCATCGACTGAGACGAACGGTTTGAGGACCGGGGCGCGAAACGGGGGCAAAGGGGACCAGGCGATGACGACAACATCAGCCGATCGACGTCGCAATTTGCGGATCACGCTGGCACTGACGGGGCTCTCCGTCATGCTCGGCGCCTGCAACACCACGGAGATCGTCACCCAGACGGTGCCGACCGATTATCGCCAGCGCCACCCGATCGCGGTGCAGGAAGGCAAGAAGTCGATCGTGATCTTCGTCGGCAAGGCGCGCGGCGGCCTCTCGGCTGCACAGCATGCGGACGTCGCGGGCATCGCGCGGGACTGGGTGCGCGAGGGCACCGGCTCCGTCGTCGTCGACGTGCCCGCCGACACCGCCAATTCGCGCGCGGCTGCTGCGACCTATCAGGAGATCCGCTCCGTGCTCACGTCCGGCGGCGTGCCGTCGCGCGCTATCGTCCAGCATCCCTACCGTCCTGAGGATCCCGGGCTGCTGCCGACCATTCGCCTGAGTTATTCGAAGATCGCGGCCGTCGCCGGGCCGTGCGGGCTGTGGCCGGAAGACGTCGGCCCCTCCATCCTCGACCCCGGCTACAACGAGAACCGGCCTTATTTCAATCTGGGCTGCGCCAGCCAGCGCAATCTCGCCGCGATGATCGACAACCCGGCCGACCTCGAGCAGCCGCGCGCCGAGACACCCGCCTATACCGCACGGCGCGACATCGCCTTCGACCGTTACCGCAAGGGCACGCCGATCGCGACGCCCTCTCCCGAATCCGACAAGGCCAAACTCAGCGATACCGGCAAATGACACGGCTTGACGAAGAAGACGCGGACGATCCGCTGCACCCCGACGAACATATCGCGCCGGTTCCTCGCATTTCGGTGCAAGCCTTTTGCGAGACCGAGCAGACGCTCAAGGCAGTGACCGCGGCGGGCCAGGATCGCCGGCTCGCCAAGGCTCACCTCACCGCCAAGGACGGTGGCCTCGCTGCAGCAATCGAAGCCTATGAATCGATGCCGACACCGAACGTGATCGTCATCGAGTCCGACGGCACGCGCGACATCCTGGAGGGACTCGACGACCTCGCCGGCGTCTGCGATCCCGGCACCCGCGTGGTCGTGATCGGCAGCCCCAATGACACCGCGCCCTATCGCGAGCTGGTGCGCCGCGGCGTCAACGACTACGTGGTCGGACCGGTCGAAACCCTCGACGTGGTCCGCTCGATCTGCAGCCTGTTCTCGGCGTCCGAGGCCATCATCACCGGCCGCGTCATCGCGGTGGTCGGCGCCAAGGGCGGCGTCGGCGCGTCCACCGTCACGCATAATCTGGCCTGGACCATCGCGCGAGACCTTTCGCTCGATTCCGTCGTGATCGATCTCGACCTCGCCTTCGGCACGGCGGGTCTCGACTACAACCAGGACCCGGTGCAGGGCATCGCCAACGCGGTGCTGTCGCAGGACCGGCCGGACACGGCGCTGATGGAGCGCCTGCTCGCCAAATGCACCGATCGCCTCAGCCTGCTTGCGGCGCCCGCCACGCTCGACCGCGTCTACGATTTCGGTGCCGAAGCTTTTGACGCGGTGTTCGACACGCTGCGCATGACCACGCCGTGCATCGTGCTCGACGTTCCCCATCAATGGTCCGGCTGGACGCGACGCGCGCTGGTGAACGCCGACGATATCGTCATCGTGGCCGAGCCCGATCTCGCCAACTTGCGCAACACCAAGAACATGCTGACCGTTCTGAAGACAGCGCGGCCGAACGACCGGCCGCCGCTGTACTGCCTCAACCAGGTCGGCATGCACAGGCGCGCGGAGATCGAGGTCAAGGCGTTCGCCAAGACCATGGAGAGCCAGCCGATCGCGGTGATCCCGTTCGATTCGAAACTGTTCTCGACCGCGGCCAACAACGGCCAGATGATCGCGGAGGTCTCCAAGACCCACCGCACCACCCTCCTGTTCCAGAACATGGCGAACCGCCTCGCCGGCCGCGGCGATGTGAAGAAGCCGAAGCGCTCGCTGCTCGAGCCGCTGTTGAAGAAGCTGAAGGGCAGGCCAGGGCGCGGCTCGGCCCCGCATCGCAAGACGTCATAGGGTACATCAGAGGGGCGGATTACTTGTCCGCCCGCTGCTGCTTCTTTGCCAGCAGCTGCTTCAGCGCCGCGACCTTGGCCGCTGCCTGGTCCGGCGGCAAATCTGCCTTCACGAGGATTTCGGCCTCGGCCTCGCGCCCCTGCAATCCCAGCACGAGGGCCAGATTGGCGCGGACCCGCGCATCGTTCTGATTGCGCTGATAAGCGCGGCCGAGCACCTGTTCGGCCTTCGACAGATTGTTTTGCAGCATATAGGACAGTCCGAGATTGGACAGCACGGTCGGCTCGTTCGGCACGATCTTCAACGCCGCGGCGTAATATTGCTGGGCTTCCTCGTTGCGGCCGAGCTGATCGAGCACCGCGCCCTGCGCCGACAGAATGCGCCAATCGGGATCCTCCGGCGAATGCGCCCGGCCGAGAACGTCGAAGGCCTGCTGGAAATTGCCGTTGTCGGCGAGTGCGCGGCCATAGCCGGCGAGCAGCGCCTTGTTGCCGGGATGGGCGAGCACGGCCTGCTCGAGCACCGCGACCGCCTGCGCGCGCTGGCCGCTGTCGCGCAGCGCCTTGCCGTATTCGATCGCGATTGCGGGATCGCTGGGCTTGGCACGATAACGCTCGCGAAGTGCGTCCATCTCCGGCCTGGCGTCGGCCTTGCTGTCGGCCTCAGCGACGGACGCCTGCTTGCCGCCGAGCGCACCGGTGACGTCCTCGATGCCGGTGGTCTGACAGCCGCCGAGGGCAAGGATCAGTACGGCGGAACACAGATATCTCGCCGGGGGAAAAGCGAGGAACGAACGCTTGGACATACTCTGATCACTCGGCAACTGATCAGAGATGCTTACCCATTAACGCTAAAGTCCCGTTAAGGAGGCGCGCCTGTTGAGGTTCAGTCGACGAATTCGGCACCGAATTCGCAGCCGATGCGCCAGCGCAGGCGGCATTGGCGGGAATAATCAGGCGCGAAGATGATGGTGAATTGCGGCGGCACTTCCAGGAATTCCGCCACCACTTTCACGCCGCCATCCGAAATATCCGTGATCGTGCAATCCCGCGGCAGCGAGCCCGCCCCAAAATGGATCTTGGCGAGCCGGCTGCACACCCGACGTTCGCTTCTCCGGCGATTTACCAGCATCTTGCTTCTTCACTTGTTAGATCACGGCCCATCCCGCGAGCCCAGGAGTAGCGGACATTCGTTGGAATGTGCTGAGGACGGAAGCCGGCATTCGAGACGTAGTCTCAGCTTCGCGTTTACGACTGATTAGGACTCGCGCGGGCTCTGAGCATTGTTCCTGTATTGTTCTTGCGAGAACGGCCGCCCTCTGCTACCCCTAATTGCAGGACAGGGCAGGCTGGTTCGGGCATGGTTCAACGGGTTTCTACCGTCGCCTTTGAGGGGATCGAGGCCCGCGCTACGAGACGCAGGTCGCCTCTTGCCTGCCGGTCTGGAAAAGTTCGCTGTTGACGACAGTACCCGGGTTGATCGCGGGAGCGGCGCTTGGCAAGCTCCAGCTTGCTCACGGATGTGCTAGGTTTCGCAGCGATTATGCCTCAACCAAGCTGCTTCATTTCCTACTCTTGGGATAGCACTGCTCATAAGCGGTGGGTCGCTTCATTGGCCAGCCGTTTGGTGCAGAATGGCGTCACGGTCTGGCTGGACCAATGGCATCTGAAACCGGGAGATAGCATTACTGAGTTTATGGAGCGCAAGATACGTTCGAGCCGCTACATCATTGTGGTCTGCACTCCAGCTTATGCGCGAAAGTCGGATGCTCGCCGGGGAGGTGTCGGATACGAACAGCAGATAATAGCGAGCGATAAGCTAGCCGGGATACCGAACAGGAAGATCATTCCGGTCCTTCGCGCCGGCGATCACACGCGCGGAAAGAACTTTGCTTTTCCGACGCATCTTGCAGGCATCTACGCCGTTGATGCTCGTTCCAAGCGTCTCGGGAACAACACCTTGGAGGAGCTTCTTGACGCAATCTTCAACAGGTCAGCGCAAGAGCCGACCCGTAATGAGGGTCTTCTGATCCGGCTTCCCACGATAGAGAGCGACGGCTTTGCGCTTCTCAGCGGGGCGAACTCGAACAGCAAACATCGTAAGACCGCGTCTGTCCCAACCGAACGGCAGCGAACTAATTTAAAGCAATCGCATCAAGCCCAGCTTCATTTTGAAATCGAGGATCGCCGGGACCGCCGCACGTACCGCGAGAGATTATGGGTGTCGGTACATGCGAAGCTCGGTGCTCACTACCTCGGCTCTTTTTGGGATGAGCCGATCACACAGAACCCCAAGTTCCGGTGGAACGTTTGGTTTGCGTTCCTGCCGGAGCACGTCATGGCTATCCGTCCCGCCAAGCAAGGGCTTTCCGTCCGAGCTCCCGAATTGAGAGCTTTGTCCTGACGCAAAGGGGCTGCTGGTTGCCGCTGGCTCGCCGGGCACGCAAGCTGTTCCCGTATTGTTCTTGCGAAACCGGCTGCGCTCTGCTACCCCTAATTGTAGGAAAGGGCAGGCTGGTTCGGGCATGGTTCAACGGGTTTCTACCGTCGCCTTTGAGGGGATCGAGGCCCGCGCGGTCGACGTGCAGGTGCAGGTCGCGCCGGGCCTGCCGGCCTTCGCCATCGTCGGCCTTCCGGACAAGGCGGTGTCGGAGGCGCGCGAGCGGGTGCGTTCGGCGCTGCTCGCCTCGGGGCTGGCGCTGCCGGCGCGGCGGATCACCGTCAATCTGGCACCGGCCGACGTCCCGAAGGAAGGCAGCCACTACGACCTGCCGATCGCGCTCGGGCTGATGGCGGCGATCGGGGCGATCCCGCCGGATGCGCTGGCCGGCTTCACCGTGCTCGGCGAGCTCGGCCTCGACGGCTCGATCGCGCCGGTGGCCGGCGTTCTGCCGGCCGCGATCGGCGCCAATATGCGCGAGGAAGGACTGATCTGCCCTGCGTCTTGCGGCTCCGAAGCGGCGTGGGCGAGCCCGGACATCCAGATCATTGCGGCTGGCTCGCTCATCCAGATCGCCAACCATTTCAAGGGCACGCAGGTGCTGTCGCGGCCCTCGCCTAGGGTGCATGAGGCCGCCGCCTCCACGCTCGACCTGCGCGACATCAAGGGCCAGGAGAGCGCCAAGCGCGCGCTGGAGATCGCGGCCGCTGGCGGGCATCACCTGCTTAAGTGATGTCCTTTTGATCGCGGATTAATTGGCCACCTAATCTTGATATGATGTCCTTTTAAGATACCGCGGCTCCGGCAGGGTTCCTCCTTGGCGAGACGGGCGGCTCAGGCTGGCGACCGTAAGGCCTCGATCAGCCCCGCCACCGATCCGTGGAGGGCGACCGCCGAAAGAGGTTGCATTCTAGCCTCCTCCAAGCTCAAGATTGCTCTTTGTTAGTCATATTAAGAAATGGATGAGGGTGGGATGAATTCCAAACGACCTGCTCAGAAAGAATGGCCCTTCGCGAGGTCCTTAATTCATAGGCGGTCGATTCTTCTTGGGTCTTTAGCCGCGGCGTCCGGGCTGCTTTCGTATCCACCCAAAGCTGCTAGTCAGAGCGGCGTGGAGTCCGTCAAAGCCGCCATAGCAGAGTTCGAGCAGTCGCCGGAGCTCTCGATTCCAAATTTTGGAATGAGGGAATTCGCGGAGAATTTCCCATCCTTGCAGTTGGAACGAGCTCCCGCGCGAACGGCTCCTTCTGAGTTGCCGATTTCCGATCTCTCGAAGAAGCTAATCGTCGCGTTCGAGATTTCTAGCGAGGCGATATACAAGCAACGCTATCAGCAACCGACCTGGCCAGGAGGCATGTCCGGTGTAACTATCGGCATCGGTTACGATGTCGGGTACGTCAAACCCGAAGAGTTGAGGGCCGACTGGGCTGGACTGATAAATGAGAAGGACTTGAACGCACTTTCCCAGACCTGCGGTGCAACTAACACCGCGGCAAAGGAGATGATTGCAAGCTTGTCTGGTGTAGCCATCCCGTGGGCTGAAGCAAACAAAGAATTCGAAGGGGAGCTAAAGAAATACGTTGGTATGACTTTAAAGGCACTGCCCAACTTCGCAGCTCTCTCGGAGCATTGTCGGGGAGCCCTCGTATCGCTGGTCTACAATCGCGGACCCTCATTCGACGCGCCCGGGGATCGTTATAACGAAATGAGAAACATCCGTGCCCACATGGTCTTGAAGAATTTCAGTAAGATTCCCGAAGAAATCCGAAAGATGGAACGCTTATGGCCGGACGTAAGAGGTCTAATCAAGCGTAGGGAAGCTGAAGCTAACCTGTTCGAGGCTGGCTTGAGTTAGGAGAAAATTCGGTCCGATGCAGCTGGCTTGCTTAATCTTGCTAATCTGCGTCTGTCTTGGAGCGGAGCTCACTGCTGTAGCATTTGCTACTGAAGCTGCGCCCCCGACTAGTAGACGCGAGACCGTGCTCCCGGACTATGTAGTAGCGGCTAAAAACGTCGGGAGGATAGTTCTTCTAGTTCCCGCCGATGGAGGCGGGGGAGGCACGGATTCTAAGGAGGTATGCTCGGGCGTCGCGATTTCAGCAGATAAAGTTGTCACGGCTCGCCACTGCTTCTATGAGCTTGCGGGGGGACAGACGCAGTACACCACGGCTCTGTTCGTGCCGGGACCGATGTCCGAAGAACAGTACACCCTTAAGCACGAATTCCTGAATGAAAATGCCGACGAAGACTTCGTTGTCCTTCAGACTCAATCTCCGATTAAAGACTATTCACCCACGGCATTCGGGAGAATGAAGAATGGAGAAGCTCTGACAAAGGGAGAGAGTCTATTCATGCTCCATTTTCCGGGCCCAGGCTCTATGGTCCTAACCAGAATGGACTGCGTCTTGTCTGATCCCCCGGTGGTCGGCAGCTTCTTACATCATAACTGTGACACGACGCCTGGCAGTTCGGGAGCGCCGATCTTCAACAATAACTTCAGGCTTGTTGGAATGCATCTTCAGGGGGGTCGCGGAAACAACCCGACCAGTTTCAACACCGGCGTGACCTTCACCGCGATGGTAAACGGCAGTGAACAGTTGGCGAAGGCTAGTAAGTCGTGGGGTGAAGGCGGATCCGCGCAGCCCACGTCTCCAGTCGAATATGAGTACAAGACTTCGTTCAATGTATATATCTTGAAGCGGGCTGGGGCGTGGTCTTATCGCGTCGGCAAAGATGGAGCTGTGAGCCAGTTCATCGAGCAGGCTAACGAAAACGGCTATTTCGAATTCTGGCGACCGGTAACAGATCAACAGTTCAAGTTGCCTGTAGCCGGGGGCAGAGTGGACATGCGGCCCTCACCTGCAGCGGATTGGGTCGAGCTTGGTACCGCAGAGCGAATCAAATGAACGCGCAAAGAAAAACGTTCGAGAAATGGTTGCTGCTCGTCTTAGCAACGATTGTTGCGCAACCTGTTTTTGCTCAAGACATTACAATTAGGAAGGGCGAGGTCGTATCTACCGAGTTGCTTCCAAGGTCAATGCGTCAAGAGGCCAAGATTATCCAGACCACGCGGCCAGATCAGCTATCGAGTTACATCGCCCGCCTGCCAACCCTTACTATTAACGGTGGGGTCCTCGAGGTCGAGCCAAACGGAGAGGCTAGCCGTGATGGCACTGTCACGATTTCCGCTCGGCGGATCGTGTTGATAGACGCCAAGATTGTGACTTACGGCGCCAACGTCACCATCAACACCAATGAACTTGTCGCCGGAAACGCCAAGATAATTGCGTTCGAGACGAACAGCTCCCTTGAGAGTGCTCTTCCAGGAGAAAGTGGCGAGTCTGGATCGTCGGGCGGCACGGTCTTACTCAATGCTCAGAGTTTCAAGACGCTAAGTGACGGTCCAGCGCTCACTGTCGACCTTAGCGGCGAGCCAGGCCAGTCTGGAGGATCAGGTCTACAGGGTGCGATCGGGGTAGTCGGATTCGCGGGCGAAAGAGCTAAAAGCTCAAGTTTACTTCCGGTCTGCGAAAGGTCTGGTTCCGATGGTGGTCCGGGAGGGCAAGGTGGTCCCGGTGGACCAGGGGGTCGCGGAGGTGACGGGGGGAATGGGGGTAATTTGATTCTTGCCGGAATGCTCGTAAAGCAGCGATCAGCGATCAATTTCATCGCCGAAGGTGGCAAGGCCGGATTGGGAGGCGATGGTGGTCCAGGAGGAAAGGGTGGCCCCGGGGGGCGCGGCGGTGATGGCTCGCCAGGGTGTGGCGGCGGTAACATCGGCCCATCTGGGCCATCTGGCGCCGCAGGTCCGAAGGGGCCTGATGGAAGACCCGGCGAGCCGGGTTCTATTCGCGCTGAATTCGGTAACCGCTAGCCGGATGCTGGAGGTTCAGAGCTAGCGGCAGGGCTGAGTTCTAGCTGCGAAAGTCAACGGGTTCGCTTGCGGATCAAGATCACAGCTCCTCTAACTGCAACCGCTGAGGAGACTCGGTCAGCACCTGATCTTCAAATCCTTTTGATTTGTCGCGGAGAGTACGCATACGACGAAGGCCGCCCGATTGACGCATGCGCGCGAGCACGGCGAGTTCTACGATGGCGTTGCGTGAAGGGTCAGGCGGCTTGCTGATTGGCGGACTTGCCGGCTTGGTGCAGGAGCTTCCATTCCCAGGGCAGCAGTTCGCGC